>Ga0180433_10001847_pt1 | contig 34441 bp, 25 predicted proteins | sample SS_ome_8_FD_132980 | JGI IMG/M metagenome (GOLD analysis project Ga0180433, IMG submission 132980) | Hypersaline lake sediment archaeal communities from the Salton Sea, California, USA - SS_1_D_1 metaG | ecosystem: Environmental > Aquatic > Non-marine Saline and Alkaline > Hypersaline >...
TTCTACAAAATTTCTCACTCTGCAAAACAACAGAATACAATGTACTGTTGAAATAAATGACGGCAGTATTTCCTCTCAGATCATAGAATCAATTAATAAACCTTATGTTTCATTTATCAGCAGCGGTGATTTCACTTTGGATTTCATGTGGACAGGATGGCTGGCACCAGGGAAAATTTCTAATGCAGATAATATAGTCCGGTTTTCAAAAAATTCTTTTATAGTAACGGATGTTTTTACTGAACAGAATGCTGACGGCGGCAAAATACTTTACCTCAGATTAAAGGGCAAACACAGTCCTTTTGATGTTGATGTGATGTATCAATTGCTACCAGATGATTTTTATCTAAAGAGAAAAATAAGGGTACGGGATACTACCATATCCGGTCATTTTTTACGATGGCTCTGGCCTGTGACATCAGTGCTGGAAACGGAAGTGGATATCATTAAATCCGGGGGATTCGGACAACCTGTTGGTTTGACTGTTGATCGGGGAGGTATGTTCATAGGATGTGAATATCCCATTGCAGAAAATTATTGTAAAAAAGACAAAAAACAGACTGTTTACCTGGGATGCGGTTATGAATTCGGAGAAAAAGTCACAGAGCAATGGGTTGAAAGTGAGTGGGTGGTTTTCGGACTGACCCCTGATACAAGAGTAAAATTTTGGTTTACACACTATCTTAATGATATCCGGATTGCGGAATTAAAACCCTATTTATTATATAATTCCTGGTATGATGTACGCTCGGAAATCTACACTGAACGGCAGGAAGATGTAATGAATGAAAAAAATCTCAAACGGATAATAAATGACTTCAAACGGGAGATGACAGAGGAGCGCGATCTTCAGCTGGATGCTTTTGTTCTTGATGACGGTTGGGATATTTATGAGAGTGACTGGCAGCTTCGCAAAGAAGAATTTCCCAGTGGGCTGAAGCCGATTGCTGACGAACTTGCAGAAATGGGTACAGATTTAGGAATATGGTTCGGTCCTACCGGAGGATATTCCTACCGCTCCAAACGACTACAATGGATGGAGGAACACGGATATGAAACAGTAGGCAGAGAAGGAGATTATAATCGTAAAATGCTCTGTCTCGCTGGTAAAAAATATAAAGCTCTTTTTAAGAAAAGAGTGGTGGATTTCATCAATCAGTATGATGTGGGGTATTATAAATGGGACGGAATCCAGTTTTCCTGCAGTGAACCGGATCATGGACATCCGGTAGGTGTGTATTCCAGAAGGGCAGTAATGGAATCCCTGATTGATCTCAGCGTTGCTGCCAGAGAGGCAAATCCGGATATTTTTATCAATGTAACTTCCGGAACCTGGCTTTCCCCCTGGTGGCTGAAGTATGCGAACACTATCTGGATGCAGGGAAGAGATTACGGATATGCAGAAGTGCCTTCTATAAGTAAGAGAGATGCAGCCATGACCTACCGGGATGTTGTTCTTTACACAGATCTCAATGTCAATGATTTCTGGTTTCCCATGTCCAATCTTATGACTCACGGTATTATTAAAGGACATTTGCAGAAACTAGGTGGGGAAGCAGAACCTCTGGATAAATTCACCAATAATGCTTTGCTCTATTTTGCCAGAGGCGTATCTATGTGGGAACTGTACATTTCACCAAATCTCCTTAGTGAAGGGGAATGGCAGGCGTTAGCTCAGTCTATTCACTGGGCCAGAGACAGATTTGATATTTTAATGCACACTGAAATGGTGGGAGGCAGCCCCACAAAGGGTGAGGCATACGGATATGTTCATTTTGCTGAAGACAGGGGAATTGTGGCGCTCCGTAATCCTTCAATGGAAAAACAGACTATTACCATAACTCTGGATCATGAGCTTGGATTCAGTCCCAATACCCAGTCCGTAGTAATGGAACGGGTCTATCCGGATCGGTATATTTCACCCATACTTTTTGATTCCGGTGAATCTCATGATATTACTTTACAAGGATATGAGACTGCTGTGTATGAAATCTATCCCCTGAGTGAAGCAGAATATCCTTTATTGGCGGGTGCTGTGTTTTCTGTAAAAGAAATAACAGACAGTCTGGTTAATTATACAGTATATACAGCTGATGAGAATGTATGTCTTTTAAATCCCGATATGGTGAAAAATCAATTAACAGCTGTACATCCACAGTATCTTCCGGAATGCGGTGAAACATTATCATTAATAAAAGATCATCAAAATATTGTTCTTGATGTTACAGTCAACTCTGCTGTTCAGGCAGCAACTCTTGCTTTTCTATTTATCCAAGATGATTCCCCGGGATCAAACGAGCACAATAAAGATTTTCATGTGAATATTACGGTAGATGGTAACAATGTAGATCCACAGGTTCAAAGTCAGCAGAACTGGAAATGGATGAAAGTTCAGGTTACACCCGGATTTCATAAAACAACTATTGATGTACAATCTGATGATAAGGATTGGAAGGGTAAGGTGCAGGCCTGGCTTTTGGGAGATTTTAAACCGGAACCCACATCTGTAATTTTGTCACTAAAAAATCCTTTGGGTAATATACGTCCTCTTCCTCCTTCTGCAGAAGAAAAAGGACTCATGAAACGCAGTGTTACATTAGGAGAGATACTGTTTAAATAACACATATAAATTTTTTTAATAAAAGGAATAGTTATGACATTAATTTTTGTTGACTGGATTTCTATCATAGCCTTCTTTGTCATTTCAATTGCTATTGGAGTAATCGTATCCAAAAAAGCAGGATCCAGTGCAACCGAGTTTTTTGCTTCCGGGCGCAGTATGCCCTGGTGGCTCCTGGGTGTTTCTATGGTGGCTACTACCTTTTCTGCTGATACTCCTAATTTAGTGACCGATATTGTACGCCAGCATGGAGTGTCCGGAAACTGGCTATGGTGGGCTTTTCTTCTCACCGGAATGGTAACAGTATTTATCTACGCCAAGCTCTGGAGAAGATCCAATGTATTAACTGATATCGAGTTTTATGAATTACGGTACAGTGGCAAAACTGCTGCATTTTTAAGGGGATTTCGTGCTCTTTACCTGGGTGTGTTTTTTAATGTAATAATCATGGCCACCGTCTTACTGGCAGCTATTAAAATAGGGGGTGTGATCCTGGGAGTGTCTCCTTATACAACTGTCATTATTGCTTCAGTGGTAGTAGCAATTTATTCTATCTTAGGAGGATTACGGGGAGTTTTATTAACAGATTTTCTGCAGTTTATTATTGCTATGGTCGGGGCCGTTGCAGCTGCTATTATAGTTGTTGATCTTCCTGAGGTAGGCGGTTTAAACGGTTTGTTGCAGAATTCTCATGTTAAGGATTCAATTTCTTTTTTCCCGGATTTTACTGACTCTTCTCATCTTATTACTGTGTTTATCATACCTCTTGCTGTACAGTGGTGGAGTGTGTGGTATCCGGGTGCAGAACCCGGAGGTGGAGGATATATTGTGCAGCGAATGCTGGCTGCAAAAAACGAAAAACATGCTATGGGAGCTACGATGTTGTTTAATGTTGCTCATTATGCCCTCAGACCATGGCCCTGGATTATTGTGGCATTGACTTCTCTTGTCGTTTTTCCTGATCTGGCTTCCATACAAGAAGCTTTTCCCAATATTCCGCCTAATTATCTTCGGAACGATATTGCTTATTCAGCTATGTTAACCTATCTTCCTGCCGGCTTACTAGGTTTAATGATAGCTTCTCTAATCGCTGCTGTTATGTCAACAATATCTACACATTTAAACTGGGGTGCCTCATATATTGTTAATGATTTTTATAAAAGATTTATCAGAAAAAATCCTTCTGATAAAGAGCAGGTTTTTGCCGGACGGATATCGATTTTAGTTCTTATGATGCTTGCAGCTTTAATTGCTTTGGTATTACGGAATGCTCTCCAGGCATTTCATATTCTTCTTCAAATTGGTGCAGGCACGGGACTGCTTTTTTTATTGCGCTGGTTCTGGTGGAGAATTAATCCAATCAGTGAAATAACAGCTATGGTCATCTCCTTTCTGGTAGCAGTTTATTTTGAGATTATTCATATTAAAATCGGACTGGAACCACTAATGGAATGGCAGCGGTTAATAATTGGTGTAGGGATAACTTCAGTAACTTGGATATCAGTAACTTTTCTGACTAAACCGTCAGATCTTGAAACACTGATAAATTTTATACGGAAAGTAAATCCCGGAGGCCCAGGATGGAAGGCAGTGATAAAAAAAGCAGAGGAAAAAGGAGAAGATGTTGAGTTAGTGAAAAAAACAAAATGGGATGTTCCCAACGGAATATTAGGGGCATTTTTTGGATTAATGTTTATTTTAAGTTTGCTTTTTTCTACCGGATATTGGATCTATAGCAAAACATTTTTAGCAATTGTTACTATGGTTACAGCATTAATATCCGGAATATGTTTATTTAATATATGGAGGAAAATTAAATTCTCATAATTTATAAAATTATAAATAATTATTGTATAATATAAATAAATTTGTTTGAAGATTATGATTATTTTTATTATTTTGAATTTATATATACATTTAAAATAAGGATATGATCATGAAAGCAAAACACATTATTATCTTACTTATTTCTGTACTGATCATCGTACTAATTATCCAGAATCTCTTTTTTACTACCTTAAAACTATTTTTCTGGGAATTGAAACTTCCCCTTGCTATTCTGATACTGGTGGTGTTACTGCTTGGTTTTTTTATTGGCTATCTTGTCCATTCTCTGAAATCTGCTTCTGTTAGAAAAAAGCAAAAACAGCAAGCCTCCCGGGAGTCCGCTGAAAACAAGTAAGCAGAATAAAATCATCTGATAAAAGTGCTGTATTTTTATTTGGATAACAATAAAAACAGAAAGGCCGGATGAAGCAATATTATAAAAATAGAATAAATTCAATATGCTTTCATCTGGCTACTGTATTCAGAATTGGTGGAGTACTACTTTTTCTTCCAATATTTGCCGGAATTTTATGGGATGATCATTTTTGTTTCTCTCCCTTTATAATTGCTTTTCTGATCCCGGGTTCAGTAACTCTCATACTTGGTATAATACTTAAAAAGGTTACTACTTCCGTACCATTGTCACTGAGAGATTCAATGTTCATATGTACACTATCCTGGGTATTTCTTTCTCTGCTGGGAGCAATACCATATACCATAATCCTCCATACACATTATCTGGATGCTTTTTTTGAAACCATGAGCGGCTTTACCACAACAGGAATTACTATGTTTACTGACATTAATACTTTGCCCAGATCCATTCTTTTCTGGAGAGCCCTTACTCAGTGGATAGGAGGACTGGGAATTCTTAGTATGTTTATTGTCCTGGGATTTAAAGGGGGAGCTGCTGCAAATAAGATTTTTTCTGCGGAAAGTCATAAAGTTTCTCTTCATAAGCCCTTTTCCGGTATATTTCGTACGGCAAAAGTGCTGTGGACTCTTTATATTTCTTTCACCATTGCTGAAACCGGCTTACTCAGCATATTAGGTCTTGATTTTTTTGATGCACTGACTCATTCATTAACCACTATTTCTACCGGAGGTTATTCCATTTATGATAATTCTATTGCTCATTTCAGAATGGCAGGTTATACCCATGCTCATTTAATAGAATTAGTCATTATTTTGTTTATGATTTGCGGTGGTATAAACTTTCTTATACATTTTCGTTTCTGGACCGGTGACATCAAATCAATCTGGGATAATTCTGAGATGAGATATTACTGGGTTCTTTTAATTGGGGCTGTATTGCTTATTATTTTCAGTTTTACAAAAAGTTTTGAAGGGATGTATACTGATTTTAATGGAAATCAAGTATACGGATTTAAAGCAGTGTTATTTCATATAAAAGATATTGCTTTCCAAGTGGTCAGCATTCTAACAACGACCGGATATACTACCCGGGATATTGGATCTGCATATTTTACTCCTATTGCCAGGCAGTTGTTTTTGATCTTTATGGTGGTTGGTGGATGTGCTGGTTCAACCAGTGGTGGATTTAAAATACTCAGGATAACCATACTGAACCGCTTGGTAGGCAACAGATTATTTAGGCTCAATGCCAGCCGGCACAGTCGCATACCTTTGATAGTCGATGGTAAAGTTATAGATGAAAAGGAAATACAATCAGTATTAACTCTTTTTTTCCTGTGGATATCATTGATAATTATAGGCGGAATGATAACAGCTGTTTTTTCACCCCATAACGGGTGGCAAAGTTTTTCAGGTATGTTTTCTGCATTAGGAAATATAGGACCCTGTTATCTTTCTGTTTCACAGATCATTGATCTGCATCCTGTTATAAAACTTACTTATATATTTGGTATGCTGGCAGGACGACTGGAAATATTGCCGGTAATGTTATTGTTCAGTAGAAAATTTTATAAATAGGAGGATTATATATGTACGTCATTATAGCTGGCGGAGGTAATGTCGGTTCTGTTTTGATTGAGCATCTCATAGAACGTAAAAAAGAGGTAGTGGTCATTGATGAAGACCGGGAAAATTGTGATGATCTACATGCCCGCTACGGTGTGGAACCAATTTGTGGTAACGCCACTAAGATTTCTGTATTAAAAGAGGCCAATATTGAACGTGCAGATGTTACCGTTGCTACTATGAGAAATGATGCAGTCAATTTAGCATTCTCAGTGCTTGCCAAAAGTTTTGCTGTACCGGAAATTATTGCACGGATGAGTCAGAAAAGTTATTATGAAGCATACAAAACTGCAGGGGTCACCAAAATAGTCAATGTTGTTGAGAACATGATTCTGGATATTTTACATCAGATAGACAGAAAAGAAATTCAAAGTATTGCCAGGCTTGGTAATGGTGCAGTAGAAATATTTTTAATACATGTTCCTGAGAAATCAAAAATAGTGGGCAAAACAATATCTACTATTGCAGCTAACCGTAAAATGTCTGATGAAACCATAATAGCCGGTATTTACACTGAGGACGATAATGAGTTTATAGTTCCGCGCGGGAATACTAAAATTCCTCCCGATTCAGATCTTTTTGTCATATCCAGTCCGGATCTGGTTAAACAAACAGCTCAGTTTCTTACCAGTTAAATGTGCGATGGAGTGTATTTGATAAAATATTTTTGACAGGATTAACAGGATGTACAGGATTTGTTATTTGGATGAGGTATTAGTTAAATGAGAAGGTTATTTCATATATTTAATAATGCAAGGCCAGAATCGGATATTGGTGTTATAATCTTTATAGACACTTAATTTTGTATTATATAGCTCTTACTCTTCGATTGCGATCCCGATCCCGATACCGACAATACTGTAAATAAATTACTATAAAAAACAAAGGGATGATTTTTTAATATCAACAAGGAGAGAGTATGAATATTGAAGAATTTAAATTGGAAAGAGTTCAATCTGTGTACGAAAATACAGTTGACTATAATCTTACTGAAAGTGGCTTTCATCCTTTTACCTTAAAAGAGATTTTAGATAGAAATCAGATCGAATCACTTTTATCCTTACGATTGGGCTATGGTCAAACCAATGGAAGTCTGGAACTGAGGGATAGAATCAGCAGTTACTATCCGGATACAAACAGATCTAATATATTAGTGACAAATGGTTCTGCTGAGGCAAATTTTTTGACCACCTGGAGTTTGCTTAATCCCGAGGATGAACTTATTATTATGCAGCCTAATTATCAGCAGATATATGGACTGGCGCGTTCCTTTGGCGTTACTGTTAAACCATTTTTTCTGAAAGAGGAGCTAAACTGGCAGCCGGATATCGAGGAAATAAAAAAACTGACTTCTGATAAAGTAAAAATGATTGCCCTTTGTAATCCTAATAATCCCACCGGGGCAGTACTGAATAATAAAGTCAGAGAAGAAATAATTGATATTGCAGAGACTATGAATGCCTGGATCTATTGTGATGAAATTTACCGTGGTTCTGAAGTCGGGAAAAAAGAAACTGCATCCTTCTGGGGTCAATATGATAACGTTATTGTAGCCGGTGGCCTGGCAAAATCCTACGGGCTGCCCGGATTACGAATTGGCTGGCTTATCGGTCCTCCCGATATTATTGAATCAGCCTGGTCATATCATGATTATACCACTATCAGCACGTGTATGCTCAGCCAAAAGATTGCATCGTATGTATTAACTCCTCATATCCGGGAAAAAATTATTCAGCGAAACCGATCTATTTTACAGGAAAACCTGAAGGTGATTATCGATTGGGTGACTTCTCATCGGGATAAATTTTACATGATCCCTCCTACTGCAGGTGCTATTGCTTATATACATCATACCCTAGATATCACTTCCCGAGAACTCTGTGATACACTTCGGGACCAGAAAAGTGTATTTGTACTGAATGGAGAATGTTTTAATATGAAAGAATTTATCCGTCTAGGTCTGGGATCAGAAAAATCATTTCTTTTAAAAGGACTAAATTTGTTTGATGAGTTGCTTGAAGAGTTATGTTGATTTTAATATTGTAAAAAGAATGTTTCACGTGAAACATTGGTTAGATGGAGTTCAGAAAAAAAGGGAGACATTAATGTTTGATATATTGGAAGAAATAAACTCACGTCCAATTCCTTTTCACATTTATACAGCTGATGAACTTTGGACTGATGAGCATACATCAATGAAGATGCTTGAATATCATTTAAATGAATCTGTGGACCTTTCATCCCGGGACAAAGATTTCATTGACCGTTCTGTACAATGGATAGTGTCTCATTTTGGAATAGACATGAATACAAGTATTGCTGATTTTGGTTGTGGACCGGGATTGTATACAACGCTTTTTGCAGAAAATAATGCTGAGGTTACCGGGATTGACTTTTCAGGGAGGTCAATTCGGTATGCAAGAAAAGTTGCTGATCAAAAAGGATTGGATATTAATTATTTTCAGCAAAATTATCTGGAATTTGATACTAAAAAAAAGATTCGACCTTATTACAATGATTTTTTGCGATTTTTGTGCTTTGAGCCCTACCCAAAGAAAGACACTGCTTGCTAAGTTTCACAAATTTTTAAAGCCTAGTGGATTGGTTCTATTGGATGTTTATTCGTTAAATGCGTTCAATGACAAGGATGAGGTTATAACATATGAATATAACCAACTGGATCATTTTTGGTCACCTGAAAATTATTATGGATTCCTGAATACATTCAAATATGACAAGGAAAAAGTAACCCTTGATAAATACACTATAATTGAAAAGGAAAGAACCCGTGTTTTTTATAACTGGTTACAATATTTCAGTCAAGATTCATTACGTAAGGAGTTTGAAGAGAACAGGTTTGAAGTTATAGAGTTTTACTCTGATGTTGCGGGTTCGGATTTTTCCTCAGATTCTCCTGATATGGCAGTTGTCGCGAAGAAAGTGGGGGGCACACACAAAGCCAATTAAAGCAAATGCAATTCCCGCTGCATTCCATTTGCCCTGGTTATTAGCATTATTATAATAAGTATATTCATGTTTCACGTGAAACATATTGTGGTATTAGTCATTACAGCATTTGATATTTTTTCAGGGTGTGGGTTTTTCAGTAACAGACTCCAGAAACAATACTTGCAAAACTGATGTTTTCTTGTTATTTTCATACAATGAAAAAATGTGAAACAGGTTATGAAAGAGAAAAAAAAACAATTTGATGTTGTTGTTGTCGGTGGAGGTCATGCCGGTTGCGAGGCTGCCCTATCAAGCGCACGGATGGGAGCAAAAACTCTTCTGATAACAATGAATATTCCAACCATTGCACAAATGTCCTGTAATCCTGCTATTGGAGGACCGGCAAAAGGACATCTGGTCAAAGAAATAGATGCTTTAGGTGGAGAGATGGGAAAAGCTATTGATGATACTGGCATTCATTTTCGTATGCTTAACCTGTCAAAGGGGCCGGCAGTATGGGCTCCCAGAGCCCAGGCAGACAGACTTGAATATTCAATACGTATGCGGGAAGCAGTGGAATCTGTTAAAGGTCTGGAAGTTTTTCAGGGTATGGTAGTTGATATTGCGGTAAAGAATGACAGTGTCTCTGGTGTGGTTACTGAAACCGGAAATACCTTTACTGCCAGAAGTGCAGTGTTAACCTGCGGTACATTTTTAAACGGACTGACCCATATTGGGCTCCAGAGTTTTCCTGCTGGCAGGGCCGGGGAATTTCCTGCCGTGGGATTAACCGAAAGTTTAAATAAGCTGGGATTCAGATCCGGACGATTAAAAACCGGAACTCCACCAAGAGTAAGTGCCCGCAGTATTGATTTTTCTAAAATGGAAGCACAGCCTGGTGATCCACATCCGAGTGCATTTTCTTATCAGACTCAACATATTGAGAGGGATCAAATCAATGTATATATAAGCTATACTAATCCTCTTACTCATGATATATTACGATCAGGTTTAAAAGAATCACCCTTATATTCCGGTAAAATCACTGGAATAGGAGCACGATACTGTCCTTCTATAGAAGATAAAATTGTCAAGTTTAAAGAACGGGACAGACATCATCTTTTTGTTGAGCCGGAAGGTAGACATTCTCAGGAATACTATATAAATGGTTTTGCTACCAGCCTTCCTGAGTCAGTTCAGCGCCGGGCTCTAAAAACTGTTCCTGGACTGGAAAAAGCCTTTATTACTCGATTGGGGTATGCTATTGAATATGATTATTTTTTTCCTGATCAGTTAAAACCTACCCTGGAAACAAAATTTATTGAAAATCTTTATTTTGCCGGTCAGATAAATGGTACATCCGGATATGAGGAGGCGGCAGCTCAGGGACTGGCTGCTGGTATAAATGCTGTACTGAAGTTAAACAATAAAAATCCATTGATTTTTGACCGCTCTCAGGGATATATAGGAGTATTAATTGACGATTTAGTCACAAAAGGAACCAATGAGCCGTACAGACTATTCACTTCCAGAGCGGAATACAGATTGCTTATCAGGCAGGATAATGCGGATCAAAGACTTATGCGTATAGGAAACAGCATTGGGTTGATCCCGGATCAACAGATTGAACGGCTGAATAAAAAGGAAACATTTATACAACAGACTCTTAAAAAAATACATTCAGTAAAGCCTGATCCTGAGCAGATCAATCCCATACTGAAAAAAGTACAAACATCATCAATTGCAGAGCGTCAGTCGATTTATCGACTCCTTAAAAGACCACAGATCAAATTTGCAGATCTGGAAGAAATTTATGAAGTTGAGAACCTGTTTGATGCTATGGGTGATTTAAAAGATGAAGTAAAAGAGCAGGTTGAGATCGAAGTAAAATATGAAGGATATTTCCGGAGACAGAGAGATCAGGTTGAAGGATTCAAAAAGATGGAAAACAAAAAAATTCCTGAACATTTCGATTATACTCAATTAAATTCTGTATCCACAGAAGCCAGAGAAAAATTGCAGAAAATTCAACCCCGGTCACTGGGGCAGGCATCCAGAATTTCAGGGGTATCTCCTTCAGATATTTCTGCTCTGACTGTTATTCTTTTTTCCAAGAAAAGATGAAGCAAAAAAATATTTTATCCGCTGTACTTAAAGATATCAATGGTAAAAATTATCTGAGGTCTATACAGCAATTTGAATTATATTATCGCAAACTGTTAGCCTGGAATCAGAAAATAAATCTCATTTCCAGACATGATGAGAATTGCATGGTTACCCGTCATTTTGTAGAATCCCTGGGATTTCTTGATATTGTTGATTTTCATCATCAGGCTAAGGTTGTGGATCTTGGAAGCGGGGCTGGATTTCCTGGAATTCCGATTGCCATAGTACGGCCTGATCTGGATATAATCCTGGTTGAATCAAAAACAAAGAAGGCAGGATTTCTTGATTATATTTCCAGTGAACTTCAACTGAATAATATCCAAGTTATAGGGAAACGCATGGAGTCAGTATGTGACAGGATAGAACCGGTGGATATAATTGTATGCAGAAGTGTTGCGAGTCTGTCGAAACTCTATAAATGGTCTTATCCATGTTTGAAAAAATCACAGAGTAAACTGATCACTATTAAAGGTGAACAATATAAAAAAGAACTGAATATTTTATTAAAACAAAAAAAGTCAGATATAAAAATAGAATATGAGATAAAACCATATAATCCTTTTTCTGATATATATACTATCAGAACATGCTATATGGTAATTATATATATTAAAAAACTGACCTAAACTCTTTATAAATAATATATTATGAAACTTACTATAAAAAAAATTATTAAAAACTCAAATATTTTCAAAGCTTTGTTTAAAAAGATCTTATCAGGTGAAGACAGTCATCTTATTAAATTAGCAGGATCTTTAAAGACATTACTGCTTTCACTTGTTCTGGAGGAAACGGGCAGAACTTTATTTGCAGTACTGCCTGAAGAGGAAGAGGCTCAGGAATTAATAGAGCAGATCTGCTGTTTAACTGATAAAAAGATCAGATTGTACCCAGGAGGTGAAGAAGAACCCAATGCTCCTTTTATTCTGAATCCTAGGCGTACAGGAATGCAGGCAGCAGTACTAAGAGATCTGCTAAACAATGATCTGGATATGGTGATTACAACTCCTGAGGGATTAGGGTATATGCTTCCGGATCCCGGATGGTTTAAGGAACAGTGTATACATCTTTCTCTGGGAAGTTCTGTAGAGCTTTATCAGTTAGTGGAACAATTAATTGAATACGGATATACCAGAGAAGTTTTGGTAGAGAGACCCGGAGAGATCAGTCTGCGGGGTGGAATACTGGATATTTATCCGCTGACCGGGGAACCACCGTATAGATTTGAATTTTTTGGCAATGAGATTGATTCCATTCGGCAGATAGATATTGAAAGTCAGCGTTCACAGGAAACAGATATACCCTTAACCATAGCACCAACATCACTTTATTGGAAAAAACGAGATTCCTATCTGTTTTCTTATATGGACGATCCCCTTATATTTTTTCAGGATCAGGATCTTATTCAGGGCAAAATAGACCATACCTTTCATGCCCGGGAACCTAACTTTGTCAAATCAGAAGATATCTTTGCCCACATTGATCAATATCAAACAATACAGTATCATACTTTACATATTCCCAAGGAATGTATAGATTTCAGTGCAGAACCATTTGTGAGATCCGGGAAAAAAGCAGAGGATATCAGAGATCAACTAAACAAAATTTTCCGGAATTATGATAATATATATATTGTTTCTGAAGACAGTTCCCAGCGGGACAGAATCAGAGATTTTTTAAATATTGAAACTAATCCTCTCCCGAGTCTGCATTTTATTGTGGATGAAATACATCATGGATTTATCAGTTCTTCCTTACAAGTGGCAGTAGTGACTGCTTCTGAGTTATTAGGGAGAAAACCTGCAGTAAGAAGAAAAAAACAAAAAATTACAGCAGGCGTTCCCATTCGTGAGCTTACGGATTTAAAACAAGGTGATTATGTGGTTCATATTGATCATGGTATCGGAATATACAGGGGATTAGAAAAGATTACTGTTAAAGAATCAACCCGGGAATGTTTAAAACTTGTATATCAGGATGAGGATATTCTGTATGTCTCAGTTGATAAAATGCAGAGAGTTCAGAAGTATTCAGGTCGGGAAGGAGTAGAACCTGCTATCAATAAACTCGGGAGCAGTAAATGGGAGAAAACAAAGCAAAAGACGAAAGAATCAGTGAGAAAAATTACTCAAAATCTGATTAAACTCTATTCAGAGCGACAGACAATTTTCGGATATGCTTTTTCTGAAGATACAGTATGGCAGCAGGAACTGGAAGATTCTTTTGCTTATCAGGAAACAATTGACCAGAAAGAAGCAATCAAAGCAGTTAAAGGGGATATGGAATCATCACAGCCCATGGACCGGCTGGTAAGCGGAGATGTAGGTTTTGGAAAAACTGAAGTTGCAATACGGGCAGCCTTTAAAGCCGTTAATGATTCCAAGCAGGTAGCAATAATAGTTCCCACTACAATCCTTGCACAACAGCATTTTCATACTTTTAAGGATAGACTGAACAGGTATCCGATACGAATAGAGGTTCTTTCCAGATTCCGTAGTAAAACCAAACAAAAAGAAATTGTCAGAGATCTAAAACAGGGTACAGTGGATATTGTTATCGGAACTCATCGACTTTTATCTTCAGATGTGAATTTTAAAGATCTGGGACTGCTTATTATTGATGAAGAACACAGGTTTGGGGTTAAACATAAAGAAAAAATAAAAATTCTGAAGAAAAATGTGGATGTCCTGGCTATGAGTGCCACCCCTATTCCCCGGACACTTCAGTTCTCCCTGCTTGGTATACGAGATATGTCTCAAATAAATACACCTCCGGAACAAAGACTTCCAATCATTACTGAAGTACTCCCTTTTCATGAACAGATAATTATTGAAGCTGTACAGAGAGAGATCAACCGGGGGGGACAGGTGTTTTTTGTGCATAACCGGGTTAGGTCAATCTATGCAGTAGCAGAGATGATCAGGCGCCTGATACCTGAAGTACGGCTTGCTGTTGCTCATGGACAGATGAGAGAGAAAGATCTGGAACGTGTCATGATAGAATTTGGTGAAAAAAAATATGACTGTCTGGTTTCAACTATGATTATTGAATCAGGACTGGATTTGCCCAATGCAAATACGTTAATAGTACACAGAGCAGACCGACTGGGGCTTGGTCAGCTGTATCAACTGAGAGGGCGGGTAGGCCGCTCTGAAAAAAGAGCATATGCGTATCTTTTAACTCCTCCTTTTCACGTCCTCTCCAAGGATGCACTCAGACGGCTCAGAACCATCGAAGAATTTACTGAACTGGGATCAGGTCTGCAGATCGCTTTGCGTGATCTGGAAATCAGAGGTGCAGGAAGTCTGCTGGGAGTAAAACAAAGTGGTAATATTGAAGCAGTAGGTTTTGATCTTTATATGAAACTTGTTAATGAAACAGTTCAGGAACTTAAACAGGAAGGCGATATAAAAAAAGACAAGACAGTTGTACATACTGAGTGTACAGTAGAAGTAGAACAGCCTGCTTATATCCCGGAAACCTATGTAGGTTCAGAGGGTCAACGAGTAAATATATATCGATCATTAGCTGGTGCTCAATCATTGTCTCATATTTCAGAGATCGAAGAAACACTTCGGGATCGATTTGGTCCTCTGCCACAAGAATGTATTAATTTACTGGAGGTAGCCAGAATACGAATTATGGCAGAAGGAGTTGGAATCGAACGGGTTCTGCTTGCTGATGATCAACTTGTAGTATTTTTTAATAAAAGCTGGATAAGTAGTTTTAAAACAGAGGAACTTTTATCAAAAAAACTCAGTACAATGGTTGATTCTTCGCCCGTCCCGGTACATTTTATTCAAGACGAGAGATTGGGTATAGAAGTTTCTGTAAATGAACAGGATCTGTATACTTTTACTAAAAAAATCTTGCAATGCTGGACATGATTCCGTATATTTTTAAAATGCAGATTATACATAAAACAGAAAAAATGGATATAAAATAATTTATTTACTATGAGATTCATAATATAATGGAGGCATGCATGAAACGGTACTATATTTTTCTTTTAATTTCTTTTATGATTGTCCTTTATTTATTTTCATTCTGTGGAAAACGCGATAAAATAGTAGTTACAATTGGCAAGAAAAACAATATTACAATCCAGGATCTTCGTTCTTATTATAAACAAAAATTTAACAAAGATATGGATAGAGTTTCCTACAGTGAACTGAAAAGCGGTCTTGACCAATTGATAGAAGATGAAATTAAAATTAAAGCTGCTTATGATATGGGCCTGGATAAAGATTCCAGTCTGGTGGAGAAAATAAAAGAATTTCGTGAAAATGCAATGCTTCAAAAATTACATGAACTTGAAATAACAGATCAGATAATCAATGAATTATTAATACGAGATTTTTATAATAAAAGCAGCAGAGTTATAGAATATCAGGATCTGATCATTCAGGGAAATAATGCACAGAAACCTGAAGAGATCCAGGAGAAGAAAAAGAAAGCAGAAATGATTTTACAGGAACTTACTTCTGATAGATCATTTGAAAAAGTTGGAGATAAATACTCCAGTGATCCGTATGTTCATATAGAAGAAAAAAAGATTACCTATAGCAGAATTAACGATTCTTTTCAAAATAGTATTTATTCGTTGAAAAAAGGAGAAGTTTCTGATGTGATAAAGAAATCGAAAGATTTTCATATTGTGAAAATTAAAAATATATTACACAAAGATACGGAACCATATGAAAAGAAAAGAGAAGAAATTCAAAAAAAATTATTCTATCAATTGAGACCCCAGATTCAGTATAAGAGTCAACAATATCTTAATGATTTAGTTGAGAAGGCAAATATAATCTGGAATGATGAAAACCTGGACAGGCTTTATAGTTTTTTAAATAATATTAAACCAGAAAATCAGGTCATAGGTACTGTTAATGATTCCCTGAAAAACATGCCTGAAGACATTAAGCAGTCAGAATTGTTTACATCCAATGATAAGAGTTATACTGTACAGTATGTAATTAATAAGTTGTCTGAATATAGACCATATACACGATTTTCTGTTTCTGAAAAGAAATTAATTAAAAACCGTATTCTCTTATTTCATAAAAACGATTTGATAAAAGAAAAAGCTTATAGTTTAAATCTCGATACTCATCCTGAGGTTAAAGAAAAAGTGCAGGATTTTAAAAGAAGATTATTAATTCGAGAGTTACATAAAACAGGTATATTTAATACAGAGGATCCTACAGAAAGCGAAATATATAATTATTTTTCACAGCACGAAGATGACAAATATTCTAACTTTAAAGATCGTAACTTTGATCAGATTAAACACCGGATCAAAAGAGATTTGCAAATGAAACGTACCGATGACATAAAAAATAATTGGATTAGTGAAAAGAAAAAAGAGTATAATGTAAAAATTTTTGAAAATGTTTTAAAAGAGATAGCAGATGAAAAAAATGAATAGAAATAAATTTGTTTATAGTGTATCCTTGTTAGTTATAACTATCATTATTATTTTTAATATCTCCTGTAATGTTGGTTCTCCAGGGGATGAGGTAGTGGCTCGGGTTGAGAATTCAGTTTTAACTAATGAAGAGTTAAATAGAAGAATAATATGGAAGGGGTTAAGAGAAGAACAGAAAAGAAAGTATGTTGAAAACTGGATAAACAGGGAGCTGCTGTATAAAGAAGCATTACAGCAGAATCTGGAAAAAACTCCTGATTTAAAATTAGAGATAGAACAGGTAAAAAAAGAGTTTTTGATCAATAGACTGGTAGATAAAATTTTTGCTGAAAAGATAAAAATTACTGAACAGGAGATAGAATCATATTATAATAAGAATCAGAATCTTTTCAGAATTCCTGAAGATGAACGATGGGTTTTACATTTAATTACTGATGCCAGAACAAAAGCCAGGGATGCTCTGCAGGAGATAAATGCAGGTAAAGATTTTAAAGAAGTGGCTGGTAGATACACTAATGGTATTTTTAAAAATAAAAATGGTGATCTTGGCTATATTAAAAGAGAGGATGTCATTGATGAGATATCCCGGATTGCTTTTAATTTAGAGGAAGATGAGGTTTCAAATATTATCCGTTCTGATTATGGATATCATATTATTAAAGTTATTGATATTCGAAAGGAAGGAGAAATAAAAGAGTTAAATCAGGTACATAATGAGATAATCCAAAGACTTCGTATTAGTAAAGAAAAAGCACTGTATTATGATTTATTGGCAGAACTGCAAAATAAATATGAAGTATACATTAATATTCCTGAACATACAACCATACAGGATACAACTTTTGATGAACAAAACAGTTATTAAAGATGAATGAGGGAGTAATCAATGTTAAAAAAACAATTTTATATTATATGTTCATTGATCATACTATTGCAATCTATGAGTTCAGCACAGGAGATTCTGGATGGAATTGCCGCCATAGTAGGTGATAATATTATATCTATATCAGAATTAGATCAGACTGCCCAGAGCATTGCATTTCAATCCGGTATTACACCATCTGAACAACCTGAGGAATTTAATAAAATAAAAAAGGATGTATTAAACAATCTTATAAATGAAAAGATACTTTTGGTTAAAGCAATAGAAGATACTGTAGAGGCGAGCGATCAGAATGTTGAAAATGAATTGAACCGAAGAATTGAACAACTGGTACAGCAATTCGGTTCAGAAGAGGAAGTTGAAAACAGATTTGGAAAATCAATCAGCGAAATTAAAGATTTTTATAGAAAAGATATTAAGAATGGCCTCACTATTCAGATGTTGCAACAGGAACAATTTGCCAATGTAACAATAAACAGACGTGAAGTAATAGATTTTTATAATACAAAGAAAGACAGCATGCCGTCCATGCAGGAATCAATTAGATTGCGTCATATATTAATGAAAGTAAAGGCGGGGGATAAACAGAGAGAAGAAGCCATGAATAAATTCCGTGCATTTAAACAGGAACTCAGACAGGGTAAAGGTTTTGAAGAACTGGCCAGGAAGTATTCTGATGACCCTTCCACTGCTGACTCCGGCGGTGATCTGGGATTTATTGAAAAAGGCTCACTGTATCCTTCATTTGAGCAAGCTGCTTTTGATCTTGATGTTGGAGAAATTTCTAACGTTGTAGAAACTCCGCTTGGATTACATGTGATAAAAGCAGTAGAGAGAGCGGGAGATAGATTACATGTAAAACACATTCTTTTTTCTATGCAAGTAACTCAGGAAGATGAAAAGCAAGTTATTAGAACGTTACAGGAGCTCAGGAAAAGAGCTCTGGAAGGAGGGGATTTTGCTGAACTGGCAAGGGAATACAGCGAAGACGAATCCACCAGAGAAGATGGAGGAGATTTGGGATGGGTACAGCCTCAATTATTGCAGATACCAGAGTTCAAAACTGCAGTTGAAGGTCTGAACGAAGGCGATATCAGTACTCCTTTTAAAACTGATTATGGGTATCATATTATTAAAGTTGAAGAAAAAGAAGAAGGCAGACAAATATCATTAGAACAGGATTATGAGAGAATAGAGGCAATGGCACTTCAGCACAAAAAGCAGAAAATGCTTCAAGACTGGATCAAGGAATTGAAAGAGGATATATATATTGAGATAAAAGAAGATGTGATATATCAGTAAATATATACTATAAAGATTAATTTTCTATATTGTTAATAATGAGGAAGGTATGACTGAATCATATTCTGAATCCAGTAATTTTATTCGGGAAATTATCGATGAGGATATTAAAAGTGGGAAATATAATGGAAGAGTGCATACACGTTTTCCGCCTGAACCAAATGGATATCTTCATATAGGACATGCAAAGTCTATTTGTCTTAATTTTGGCATTGCCAGGGATTATAATGGACTGTGTAATCTGCGGTATGATGATACTAATCCTTTAAAAGAACAGGAAGAGTATATTCGGGCTATTGCAGCAGATGTTAAATGGCTTGGTTTTGACTGGGAAGACAGATGCTATTTTGCTTCAGATTATTTTGAACAGATGTATGAATATGCAGAGCAGCTGATTAAAAAAGGCACGGCTTATGTATGTGAACTGAATAATGAACAAATCAGAGAATACCGGGGAACATTAACGCAGCCAGGCAAAGAAAGTCCCTACCGCAATCGGTCTGCAGAGGAAAATCTTGATCTTTTCCGCCGTATGAGAGCAGGAGAATTTCCAGATGGTGCAAAGGTATTACGGGCAAAGATTGATATGTCCTCTTCTAATTTAAATATGCGGGACCCGGTAATATATAGAATTCTGCATGCAGAACATCCCAGAACTGGTGATACCTGGTGTATATATCCGATGTATGATTGGGCGCATGGACTGGAAGATTCTATAGAAGGTATTACTCATTCCCTGTGTACTCTGGAGTTTGAAGATCACCGGCCTTTGTATGATTGGTTTTTAGATCAGTTGAATATATATCATCCTCAGCAGATTGAGTTTGCCCCTTTGAATCTTAGCAATACTATATTAAGTAAAAGAAAATTAACCGAGTTGGTGAAGGAAGGATTAGTATCCGGATGGGATGATCCCAGAATGCCCACTATATCAGGTCTGAAACGGCGTGGATATACACCATCTTCAATAAGAGAATTCTGTGCAAGGATTGGTGTCGCTAAAAGATCCAGCCTGGTGGATGTTGCTTTGTTAGAACATTGTCTGCGAAAAGAGTTAAATCAGACAGCACAGAGAGTAATGGGAGTTTTAAAACCTTTAAAAGTTATCATTGATAACTATCCAGACAACAAAACAGAAGAACTCGATGCTGTTAATAATCCGGAAGACAGTTCAATGGGAACAAGAAAAGTCCCCTTTTCCAAAGTACTTTATATTGAGCAGGATGATTTTATGGAGGATCCTCCTAAAAAATTCTACAGATTAGCTCCTGGAAGAGAAGTACGGCTGAGATATGCTTATTTCATTACGTGTGTAAAAGTAGTTAAGGATAATGAGACTGGTGATGTCAAAGAACTTCATTGCACCTATGATCCGGAAACCAAAGGAGGAGATGCTCCGGATGGAAGAAAAGTAAAAGCAACTCTTCATTGGGTATCTGCAGCTCACGCATTACAATCGGAAGTTCGTCTTTATAAAAATTTATTTACAGTGCCTAATCCGTCTGAGACCAAACCCGGTAAGGACTGGAAGGACTTTATTAATCCTGAATCTCTTGAAGTTTTATCTTCCTGTCAGATGGAACCTTTTCTGAAAGATTCGAAGCCTGGCCGGAGAGTTCAGTTTGAGAGAAAAGGGTATTTCTATGTTGATCCGGATTCAACTTCTGGTACATTGGTATTCAACAGAACTGTCACTCTCCGAGATACCTGGGCCAGAATTCAGAAACAGCGTAAGCAAAAACAGCAATAGTTGAGTGAGGAGGTACTTTGGCCAAAGAATCCAGTGTTATTGACAAAATTGTATCCCTTTGCAAAAGAAGAGGATTTATTTATCAGTCCAGTGAAATTTACGGAGGAATAAACGCATGTTATGATTATGGCCCCCTGGGGGTAGAGTTAAAGCGGAATGTCAAAGAATATTGGTGGCGTTCTATGGTGTATGAAAACAGTAATATCGTAGGATTAGATGCTGCTATACTCATGCACCCCAAAGTATGGGAAGCTTCAGGCCATATAAATAGTTTTACTGATCCTTTAATAGATTGTAAACAATGCAAAGCCCGCTTCCGGGAAGATGATATTGATCCTGAAAAACTGAAGATAAAACAATGTCCTCAGTGTGGAACCAAAGGTTCGTTAACAGAAGCGCGGCAGTTTAATCTTATGTTTAAGACAAATATGGGTCCAGTAGAAGAGAAGTCTTCTGAAATTTATCTTCGCCCGGAGACAGCGCAGGGTATTTATGTGAATTATAAAAATGTATTAGATTCCTCCAGGCAAAAGATCCCCTTCGGCATTGCTCAAATCGGAAAAGCTTTTAGAAATGAAATAACTCCCGGAAATTTTATTTTCAGAACCAGGGAATTTGAACAGATGGAAATGCAGTATTTTATTCGTCCGGAACAGGATGAGGAGATATTTGATAAATGGAAGGATAATCGTCTGGAATGGTATAGGAATCTGGGCATCACATCTGATAAACTACGATTGCAGGAGCATGCAGAAGATGAATTGGCACATTATGCTAAACGAGCCATTGATATTGAATATGAATTTCCCATGGGTTACAAAGAGCTGGAGGGCATACATAACCGAACAGATTTTGATCTGAGTCGTCACCAGGAATTTTCCGGTAAGGATCTTCGATATTTTGATGATCAAACCCGTCAACGTTTTATTCCATATATTATTGAAACCTCAGCTGGTGTGGACCGTACCGTACTCACCTGTCTTATAGATGCCTATGAAGAAGAGAAACTGGAAAATGATACCAGGACAGTTTTGCATCTGGATGCTAAAATTGCGCCTTTTAAAGCAGCAGTGTTTCCTCTGGTAAAAAAGGACAATATGCCTGAAATTGCCCGTAACATTACCAATGATCTGATGAAGGAATTTTTAGTATTTTATGATCAGTCTGGTGCAATTGGCAGACGTTACAGGCGACAGGACGAGGCTGGAACTCCATTTTGCATTACGGTGGATTCTCAGACACTTACCGATCAGACTGTAACCATCCGGGACAGAGATACTATGGAGCAGGATAGAATAAATATGGATAATATAATTTCAGAATTAAAAACTCGTATTGAAGGGAGAGATTAGTATATGGGTTGTTATAAACACAGAGATTTTTTTATTTATTTTCTGTTAATGATATTTATATGTATTAATCCGTTTATTAAAAAAGCACATTCTACAATTTTATATGATGTAATCAGTTTTGATCAGGAAGAGGAAGAAAAAGAGAAAAAGGATGAGGAAAAAGAAAAAAAGAACTGGGGGAAAAAGCTGGATGTTTTTTTTAATATTAATCAGTATTCTTACAGTAATTGGTCTAAAGGCGGAGTAAATTCATTATCCTGGAGTTCGCGGCTTTTAGCACAGACTAAATATACTGGAGAGAAGTGGGAATGGGAATTTACCCATCTTATGGAGTTTGGTCAGATTAAAGAGGGCGATGGACAGATCAAAAATTCAAAGGATAAGATTAATTTTGACGGAGCTGTCATATTGCAAACATCTTCATTTATCAGATACTATCTTGGTGTTTCTTTATTGACTCAGTTTGCGAGAGGATATAATTACAGTGTTACCCCGCCTGAACCACAATCAGATTTCTGGGATCCGGCTTATTTAACTCAGAGTTTTGGATTACAATTTCAGGTTAAAGATGTTCTGGACAGTAAAATTGGGGCAGGATTGAAACAAACAATAACTGATAATTTTACTAAATATTCAGATGATCCGTCAACAGCAAAAATTGAAAAATTTAAATTTAAAGAAGGGATTGAATCCAAAACAACATTTGATATGCAGGTGATGAAAAATTTAAATATACGGTCCACGCTTAATATGTTTACCTCTTTTCAACATCTGGATGAAGTTGATATAAACTGGGATGCTCTTTTTGTTTCCAAGCTTAATAGTTTTATAACTTGTTCTTTCAATATACAGTTAATTTATGATGAAGATGTTATTGATAAAGCTCAAATAAAGGAAGAACTGGGAATAGGTGTAATGTTAAATCTTATATAGTTTATTTTTTCCTTGACTTTTCGTAAAAATTTACGTATATTTAAAAAATCATTTGTACTTTAAAGGAGGAACCAATGGCACAAGGTAAAGGAACAGTTAACAAAGTAATTTTAATTGGGAGATTAGGTGCTGATCCGGAGTTAAAATATACACCATCCGGTCGAGCCTATGCCCGCTTTAGTCTGGCAACAAACAGGGTCTGGAAAGATCAGGAAGGCACTAAACAGGAAAAGACTGATTGGCATAGAATTGTTGCCTGGGGTAAACTTGCAGAAATAATGGGAGAATGGCTGAAAAAAGGAGGACGAGTGTATATTGAAGGGAGGATTGAAACCCGCAGTTTTGAGGATAAAAATGGTGCCAGACGCTGGATTACTGAAGTGGTGGCAGATAATCTGGAAATGCTTGGTGATAAAGGAGCAGGTGAATCCCAGGAAGTGGAAAGCCCGCCGCCAGAAGAAAGCCAGGAAGAAGATGATCTGCCTTTTTAATCAATTGAGATGATTCTAAGGTGTTACCGGAATTGTTCAGAGAAATTGTTACCTTCTTCAACCACAGAACACATAGATAACAGAGAGTATTTTTTTCCTACAGAATTTTCGAAGAATGGTTGTATACTCTGTGTATTATACTATGCACTCTGTGGTTTTTTATTTCATAAATTCAGTAAGTTTTTGTTGATTATTATAATCTTTGTTATTATTTTTAACAAGTACAGTAATTTATTAATGCACCCTATAGAACAACTGTTTTTCATATATTAGATAATGCGTATGATCATCCAGATGTGCATGGATTAATAGTAAGGTAGTGATATATATGGATTCAATGCATTTTATCAGTGAAGATTATATCTTTTTATTTTTAGCTCAGATTTGTATTCTTCTCTCTCTGGCAAAACTACTTAGTACTTTAATTAACAGGTGGGGATGGCCTGCACTGGTGGGAGAAATTCTCTGTGGCATCCTGTTGGGTCCTACAATTCTGGGACGGATCTTCCCATCTTTGTATGCAGGTCTTTTTCCTGCAGATCTTATTCAGCGAAATATGCTGGAAACCATGTCCTGGATCGGGGTTTTATTTTTGCTGCTGGTCACTGGATTTGAGGTTCGGTTATCAACTGTCTGGAAACAAGGCAAGACTTCTTTGACCATCGGTACTGTGGGAGTAATAATTCCTATAATAGTGGGATTTCTTGCTTTTTACTGGTTACCGGAATCCTATCGCGGTGAGGAATCTAACAGAGTAATATTTACCTTACTACTGGCAACGGCAGCAGCTATCAGTGCTATTCCGGTGATTGCTAAGATATTACATGATATTGATATTCTGAAGAGCGATCTTGGTCTTACTATTCTGTCTGCATTTGTTATTAATGATATATTAGGCTGGCTGATCTTTACACTGGTGCTGGGATTTGCTGCTTCAGTGTCCAATATGAGTGATATCAGTCCACTCAGGACATTTTTTGAAATTGTCTTATTCGGCACACTTTGTCTTACAATCGGCAGTAAAATTGTTGGTAAAATTGCAAAATGGATTAAGCAGAGTTCTTTGCCGCATACTGCAACTATACTTACTTTTATTACAATTCTGGCTTCACTGTGCGGTGTTATAACCCAGTGGATTGGCATTCAAGCCATTCTTGGCTTTTTTATTGCAGGGATAATGGCAGGAAACACTGAAGAAATTTCTGAGCGAACCCGTGAAATTATTTCTCAGATGGTTCACGCTGTCTTTGTCCCTATCTTCTTTGTTTCCATTGGTCTCAAAATTGATTTTATTGCTAATTTTGATATTTTTCCGGTTCTGCTTTTTACGTTTATTGCCATTGCAGGTAAATTTATCGGTGCCTGGATTGGCGGTTATATGGGGGGGATGAAGAAAAATGAAGCTCTCTCTGTGGGTATAGCTCATATCCCGGGCGGAGCTATGGAAATTATTATTGGAGTGCTTGCCTTTGAGCTGGGACTTATATCCAATACTATCTATGTAGCTATTGTTATTGCTGCAATTACTTCCTCTATAGCTGTAGGTCCTTTACTGGCCTGGTCCATTAAACCACGGCATTATATTAATATAAGTTGTTATTTATCAAAAAAGGCTGTCGAAATCAATTTGAGTGCAGAAACCAGGTGGGAAGCTATTCGTATTTTAACTGAAAAAGCAGTGGGGCATATTAAGTATCTTGATAAGGAAAATGTTTTTTCTGCAGTAAAGAAACGAGAGGAATCAATGGGAACAGGTCTGGAACTTGGAACTGCAGTTCCTCATGCCAGAATTCCAAAACTCGAAAAACCGATTATAGCATTTGGCAGAACCAAACATGGTCTGGATTGGGATTCTCCTGACGGATATCTTACCCGCTCAGTATTTTTAATTTTAACTCCGGAAGAGGATAGTGGTATCCAGGTACAAATTTTAAGTGCAATTGCCAGATTGATGACAAAGCCCAATATTCAGGCAAAAATAATGAATGTTACTGACACAGATGAAATGTATCAGATATTATCTAAGGGATTAAAACAATAATAAGCTTTTGAGGAGGATATTTGATGAGAAAATTATTAATTTTTCTGGTAATAATTATTACTGTACATTGTTCAGGCGTACAGTATGAAATAAAATATGAAGATACTGCTATTGATTCAGGTACAATTTCTGAGATTGCAATATGTGATTTTGAAAATAAAACGGATATCGATCTAGCTGGATCGTATGCTGCTGACAGATTACAAGAGCGTGTAAAAAAGAATTCTGAATTTAATATTTTAGAGAGAAAGACAATACAAGATATTCTTAAAGAACAAGATATAACCCCATCTGATGTAACCGATCCCAAAAACATAAAAAAAATAAGTGAGAAGGTATCGATTGATGCCATAATCACCGGCAGTGTCGTTGGAATAGATGATCCTCATACTCAATATTATTATACAAAAAATTTTGATACTTCTTTTAAAGTGCAGATAAGAATTGTAGATATTGAAAGTGGAAGAGTATTATATAATAATCATTGTCAGGGATCTGAAGAAGATATGACCATACGCCATGAAAATCCGCAATTTATAGAAAAAAGAATTGCTCATACAATTATTGACCGTTGTATAAATAGTCTGTCTTCTGAATTTTTACCCAGAAAGATCAGAGTGCCTGTAAAACAATAACTGTGACGGACAAGCGGGTAGATTCTGATGGCAATGAAGTGTGTTGCCCCTACATGGAAATCAGATGAAGAATTACAAGTTACTCATGTTAAAGGAAAAGGCTGAACAGTAAAAATTACATTAAAGGAATCACCTTCTTTTATTATTGTTTTTAATATAAATTTTTGGGAGCAATAATCTTACCTACCATGGTTGTTTTTTTTAGTTAGAATCACTATATATAGATGATATGTATATTTAGATAAAAAGAGGAATTTACATGATCCAGATATATTCCTGGAATGTGAATGGTATAAGAGCTTGTGCCAGAAAAGGATTTATTGAGTGGGTAAAAAATACTGAACCGGATATTGTGGCTGTACAGGAAATCAAAGCTACACCTGAACAGCTGGAGGCAACCCTTAAAAATATTAAAGGATACACAAGCTACTGGTATCCTGCTGAACGCAAAGGGTACAGTGGAGTTGCTCTGTACAGTAAACATGAACCCGAAAAAGTAGAACCTTTGGGGAATGAACAGTTTGACAGAGAAGGGCGTACGTTGATCGCGTATTTTCCGTCTTTTATACTGATCAATTGTTATTTTCCAAACAGCCAGGGACATGGAACCAGGCTTGACTTTAAGCTGTCTTTCTGTAATGAAATTCTTGATCGCTGTAATCAGCTGGTTGCTGAAGGTAGGAATATTGTCCTGTGCGGAGATTTCAATATTGCCCATACTGCTATTGATCTAAAAAATCCAAAGGCAAATGAAAAAAATGCCGGATATCTCCCTGAAGAACGAGAGTGGATGAGTACTTTTCTTGGTGCAGGATACACTGATACATTCCGGAAATTTTATCCTGACCAGCCAGGTCACTATACCTGGTGGTCATACCGTTTCAATGCCAGAGCAAAAGACATTGGATGGAGAATTGACTACCATTGTGTTAATAACAACTTTATCCCTTCTGTGAATGAGTCTGTAATCCATAAAAATGTTCAGGGTTCTGATCATTGTCCGATCAGTATTACTCTGGATGTTTAAACAGTCCATAATTATAACAATGGAGAGTTATCCTTGCGTATTGCCATGATCTCAGATACTCATTTCGGGGATCCTATGTCAGTGATGGCATTTAAGAATCCTCAGACTCAACAAATAGGCTTGGGTAGCAAGTATGAAGAGTTCAGGAATGCAATTCATACTGCCTTTAATGGAAAACCTCTGGATTATCTGGTGCTTATTGGAGATATTCTGGATTTTTCCATTGCCCATTACACTGTTGCCTATGAAATTGGTAAAATTTTTTTTCAGCAATTGATAAAAGATAAATTACTTAAAAAAATTGGGAATAAATATGGGCAAATTATTTATATTCCGGGCAATCATGATTTTGATCTGTGGCATACAATAGAATATCAAGTAAATATTATTAACAGAATTCAGCATAAAAAACCGGCTCATCCATTAAAAATGTCAGTTCCGGTTATTATTGATAATAGAGACACCTCACCTTTGCATGGTTTAACCCTGCATAATGTTAGTGCGAGTCAAGAAAAAAATGTTCCCAAATATGGGGGGCTTTTTCTTGATAACATAACAGAACCAAATATTGTATTTAATTTTGGATATCCCAATCTTTATATTATTAGCAATGATGAAACTGTTATCATTACTCATGGTCAATATCTGGATTTTTACTGGTCATTCCTGGGGACATGGGGATTAAAAATTTTAAATGATGATCTTAATATTAAGAATCAGTCGCTTCTTAATCTGGTGGAAACAGTAGGGATTAATTTACCCACCAGTCAGCTAGGATGTAGTTCTGTAGGTCAAGCAGGACCATTAACTGATGTAATTCTCAATTTGCAACATGATCTAGCAGAACATAATACAACCAGAATTGATAACTATTTAACAAGATTACGTAAAGAGATTCAAAAAAGTTGTAAATGGTTCATACGAGGGATAATAAATATAAAATGTAAATTACTTCAAAATTATATCCTTAAATTATGGAAACATTCAGAATCCACCAGATATCGAAAAAAATTTTTAACAGATCCCAGGATTAAAGAACGATTTATTCGGTTTTATAAATCAACCATATATGAAATAGCCGAATTAAAAAATAATTACGGAATTGATATTCCCGTTCCAGCAAAATTTATCTTTGGTCATACACATCAGCCTATACCCTGGGATGATCCCCTGGTTCTTGAAATTCCTCATTCTGAGGATTCACCTGCACATTCAATTTCAATATATAATACCGGCGGATGGCTTAATAAAATGAATAAAAATAAAATGGTACAATTTTGCGGAGCAGAGATATTCTTTTTTGATTCAGACACTGGTTTTTCATCAGTCAGTATTGGATATGATCCCCGGGACCGGGTAAAGCCATCTTAGTATCAATTATTTTATTTAGAAAAAAAGAATTAATTAACATTATAATATAACTAAGGAGTAAATTATGTTTCGTTCTATCCTCTACTATAGTGTGGTACTGCTATTATTATATTTTTCTGCCTGTTCACATGAAACAATAGTTAAATACGAAGATGATTCCGGCAGCACCTGTATTATGAACTATGATGACACGCTTCAGGTTGTGCTTACTTCCAATCCAACCACCGGATATGAATGGAAAGTGGATTCTCTTGATAAAACAGTACTTAAGATAACCGGTAAAACATATATTCCAGATAAAGTACCGCCAGGTACTGCAGGTGCCGGGGGGAAGACGATCTTTTATTTTACAGCTGCAGAGAAAGGGAGTACACCGCTAAAGTTAATATATCACCGGCCTTTTGAAAAACACAAAGATCCGGTAAAGACGTTTGTTATATCTGTAAAAGTAAGGTAACAAGGAGAAAAAAATGAAAAAAATAATTTTTTTTATGTATTGTTTATATGGTGTAATTGGAATACAGGCACAGTCAGTCAAACCCTTACAGCAGCCTTTAAATCCGGAATTTATACGGTATGCTCAGTCGTACAGTAAAAATATTCTTACAAAAAATGCACCTTCAGATTATAATACAGGGTATATTCCTCATTCTGTCAGATATAAAACAGGAATTCCTGTAAACTTTAAGAGCACAGGTCCTTTACCTCCGCTATATGATCTTCGTGATGAAAATCTGGTAACATCAGTAAAAAACCAGGGAGCCTGCGGAACCTGCTGGTCTTTTGCCTCCCTGGGATCTATTGAGTCCCGCTGGTTAAAGACAGGTTTTGGTATCTGGGATCTGTCGGAAAACAATATTGTTTACGGACATGGTTTTGAGTATAGCCCTGATGACGGCGGTAATGCCTCTATGACAACTGCTTATCTGGTAAGAGGGGATGGCCCAGTATCTGAGGCAGATGATCCTTATGAAGGATGTAGTGGAAGTTATCATGCTGGATTAATTCCAGTTGCGTATATACCGGATATGAGAGTTCTGCCAGAAAATCGTAATATTATTAAACAGTATTTATATGATTATGGTGCGCTATATGTGTGTTATTATCAGGATACAAGCTATTATGATGATGAAACTTATACTTATTTTTATAATGGTCCTGATACCATGTCCACCAATCACTGTGTCCTGCTGGCAGGGTGGGATGATAATAAAGTAACAGCAGGTGGTACCGGAGCCTGGATTGTAAAAAACAGCTGGAGCACCTATTTTGGAGATAATGGATATTTCTATATTTCTTATTATGATTCTGTGGGAGTGAGATCTCCAACTTTCTGGCCGAATCGTTTTATGTACAGTGAGCAAATGAGTATTTGTTATTATGATACTCTGGGTAATACTTCGGGATGGGGATGGGGATGGGGTAATGAAGACTATGTTGATTATGGATTAATACATTTTACTATTCCTGCTAATAATAGTATAACCAAACTTGGCACCTGGATTAAAACCTCAGGGACCAGAGTAAGTTTTGATGTATATGATACCTTTAATGGCAGTTCATTATCTGGATTTTTGGGATCACTCACTGAGCAGTTCTGTGAATATCCCGGATATTATACATTTGATCTTTCCAGTCCCATACATATTACAAACAGCAATGATATTTATATTAAGACACGATACTATGCTCCCGGTGACAATTACCCTATACCTACAGAATCTTATACTGAATATGGTGATGTGATTTATGCTGATCCAATATTTGCATTTGGAAAATGCTGGATAAGTGATACTGGTAATAATGGCACCTGGTATGAAAATAACAGTACACGTGCATTTAATCTTTGCATTAATGCATATGTGGTTTCCGACGGTACGGGTGTGGATACGGATCATATGCAATCTGATGTTCCTGAAAAGTATGCATTGTTGCAAAATCATCCTAATCCTTTTAATCCAGTAACCTCAGTTCAATTTACAGTAAAAAAAGCAGGATCAGTACATTTGCAGGTATACAATCTATTAGGTGAAGAAATCTGTACACTGGTTGATGCTTATTATCAGCCGGGAGAGTATCAGGTAAATTTTAATGCTTCCGGATTAGCTTCAGGTATTTATATGATCAGGATCAGTATGAATGATTTTACTGCAGTTAAAAAAATGGTGCTGATGGATTAGTCGGATTTTTCGACAGAGTTGTATAAACGTTTTTTTATGATAATAACAATGATGTATAGAATTTTTGGAATATGGCATCTTGTTACTGTACAGAATCTTTTGTATATTACAACCGAAATTTTATTAGAAATCAAAACAGGACAAGGGAATGAAACATACTATTGGATTTGATAATGAGCAATATCTGAAAGATCAGACAAAAGCCATATTAGAAAAAGTTGATATATTTCATAACAAACTGTATCTTGAATTCGGGGGGAAGTTACTTTATGATTATCATGCTTCACGGGTCCTTCCGGGATTCGATCCTAATGTAAAAATACAGCTTTTACAGAAATTAAAGGATAAAGCAGATATTATTTTATGTATTTATGCAGGTGATATAGAAAGAAAAAAAGTTAGAGCAGATTTTGGTATTACCTATGATGTGGATGCACTTAAATTGATTGATGATCTGAAAGCATGGGGACTTGATATTTGTGGTGTGGTAATTACCCGCTACGAGGATCAGCCGGCAGCTAAATCATTCAAGAACCGTCTGGAACGTCGAAATATCCGGGTGTATACACATGATTTTACCAAAGGATATCCAACCAAGGTTGATTTAATTGTCAGTGATGAAGGATATGGAGCCAATGAATATATAGAAACCAGCAAACCCTTGGTGGTAGTAACAGGTCCGGGGCCAGGCAGCGGGAAACTAGCCACCTGCCTTTCTCAACTTTATCATGACTATAAAAAAGGAATTCAGGCAGGATATGCAAAGTTTGAAACCTTCCCTGTATGGAACCTTCCTCTGAAACATCCGGTAAATATTGCTTATGAAGCTGCCACTGCTGATATTCTTGATTACAATCAGATTGATCCTTTTCATCTGGAAGCCTATGGTAAAACTGCAGTGAATTACAACCGGGATATAGAAGTGTTTCCGGTTCTTAAGCGAATATTGGAAAAGATAACCGGTAAAGACTCCATGTATAAATCACCGACTGATATGGGGGTAAACCGGGCAGGTTTTGGTATTATAAATGATGATATCGTTAAGCAGGCTGCAAAACAGGAAGTTATCCGGCGGTCTTTCAGATATAAATGTGAATATGCTATGGGTTTAGTTGATAAGGAGAATATTGAAAGATCAGAACTGCTTTTAAGTGAACTCAACCTAAATCCGGAGGACAGGATCGTGGTAGATCCTGCCAGAAATGCTGCTCTGGATGCAGAAACATGTGGTAAGGGGAATAAAGGTGTTTATTGCGGAGCTGCTATAGAACTTGCTGACGGAACCATTATTACTGGAAAAAACTCAGAGTTATTGCATGCTACTTCGAGTTTAATATTGAATGCCATAAAATATTTGGGTGAAATACCTGATAAAATAGATCTTCTCTCAACAAATATAATAGAATCCATCAAAAACCTAAAAAAAGAATCATTGCATTCAAATCATGTAAGTTTAAATCTGGAAGAAACGCTTATTGCCCTGAGTATTGGTGCCACTACCAATCCAACTGCAGAAGTAGCAGTGAAAAGATTAAAAGAACTGAAAGGATGTAATGTCCATTTGACCCATATTCCTACCCCCGGAGATGAGGCCGGATTGAGAAAACTGGGTGTTGATCTGACCAGTGATCCTCACTTTACTACCCATTCTTTATACAGCAATTAGCATTAAAGTTAAAAATTGTAAATACAAATAATAATCTCATTTCATATTCACATACATCACAACACCCATAATCAAAAAAATACAGAATCTTGATCTGAATCAAGGATTTTTTTTAATAGTGTGTATAATATAATTAAGAAGGAATTCTAAAAAAAGAAGTCTTTTTTAATTTTATACTAGGAGATATATAATGAGTGAGTTGATGGATAACAACAAACAAAAAAAACAAAGAGCTTTAAAAGGGATAATAAAAAAATTACATCAGGGTGTTCCGGTAAAAAAACTGAAAAAAGAATTTGCTGAAATCATCAGAAATACGTCTCCTGCTGAAATCGCAGATATGGAAAACACCTTAATAAAAGAGGGGTTTCCACCAGAGGAGATTCAGCGTTTATGTGATGTCCATGTCCAGGTTTTTGAGCAGTCTTTGAAAAAGGTGGGTAAATCTAGTAAGTTACCGGGTCATCCTGTGTATACCTTTATCAAAGAAAATAAAGAAGCTAAACGTATCCTAAAGAAACTTATCAAAGCTGTTAAGAAAATTAAGAAAGGGACTCCTCAGTCAAAAGAAATTCAGATCTTTAAAGATCATTTCACACAATTAAAGGAATATGAAAAGCACTTTCAGAGAAAAGAAAATCAGCTTTTTCCATTGCTGGAGGCTAAAAAATTTACCGGACCCACTCAAGTTATGTGGGGTAAGCATGATGAAATCAGAGAATTGATTCGAAACCTTCAAGAGCTTGTTGATAAACAGCAATGGAAGAAGTTATTCAAGGAAATAAAAAAGGTTTCTTCAGCTATAAAGAAACTGATTTTTTTAGAGGAAAAGATTCTCTACCCCACTTCGATGAAAAAGCTGCACACCAAAGAATGGGCTGCTATCAAACAGGGAGGTCCGGAAATAGGATATGCTTGGGTTACCCCGTCCAATCTCTGGGAGGCTCAGCTTGAGAAGTCTCTCAAAGCACAGGAAACAAATGTAAAGGAGGAGAAAATCATGTCTTCAAAAGATAGTGATACCATAAAACTCTCACAAGGAGAGCTCACTGCTCAGCAAATCGATTTACTGCTTAAAAAATTACCTGTTGATCTTACCTTTGTGGATGAGAATGATACGGTTTGTTATTATTCAGATACAGAAGACCGTATTTTTGCCCGGAGTCCGGCCATAATCGGCAGAGAAGTGCAGAATTGCCATCCCCCCAAAAGTGTTCATATCGTGAATGAAATTGTCAAAAATTTTAAAGAGAAGAAAAAGGATCATGCTGATTTCTGGATACACCTGGGTGATAAGTTTGTTTATATCCGTTATTTTCCGGTGTATGATGAGGATGGGAACTATAAAGGAGTTATCGAAGTTTCCCAGGAAGTTTCTGATATTCAGAAACTGGAAGGAGAACGGCGGTTGCTTGACTGGTGAGGGGAGAAACAATGAATAATTAATAATGAATAATATATAATTAGTTTTCCTACGGATGTACATGGATTGACACGGATTTTCATCTGACTCCAAGCTTCTCATTCCCTGTCATTGAGTTTGTGTGAAAATGATCAAATAGTGAACTAAAAAATTAATAATTTAGCTCAAAAAACATAAAAAAGTAAAATTATTGTCACTATTATTCAATTTTGCATTAAAAACAAAATTAGGCCAGCAATCCTATTGAATTGCCAGCATAAGTTCTTTGAAATTTTTCGATTGCCCTGGGGCTGTGCCCCTGGGCACATAAAAAATGGGGCTTTGCCCCATTAAGAGCCTTACCAAAACAGACGTTATTATTTTTCCTAAAGGTCTGTAAGGTTACTTTTTTTTAAA
>Ga0180433_10001850_pt1 | contig 34396 bp, 34 predicted proteins | sample SS_ome_8_FD_132980 | JGI IMG/M metagenome (GOLD analysis project Ga0180433, IMG submission 132980) | Hypersaline lake sediment archaeal communities from the Salton Sea, California, USA - SS_1_D_1 metaG | ecosystem: Environmental > Aquatic > Non-marine Saline and Alkaline > Hypersaline >...
CAATGGAACAATTTACACTTGGCAAGATGCTGTTGATAATGGGACAATTCTTGGATTTGTTTATGGCTGGAATACTACGAGCAATGTTTATTACAGTACAGATATTTTAGAACCCGGTAAAGGATATTGGATCTATGCATACTTTAAATGTACTTTATTTAAAATTTAAATTTATTATTTAATATTACCATTTTTTTATAAGAAATTAAAAACAATATTTTTCAATTGCTAACATAAGGATTATTTAACTTTGATATTTTTGATTACATCATATTTTCACCAAATGTTTAAATATCAGATGTTAATATATTTGGAGGAATTTAATAATTCTCTTAAACAATAAATTAATTTACCTAAAATACGATAGGGAGGTTTAGATGCCCAAGGGGGAAGAAAACCTAAAATTAGCTGTAATTCCGTGTTATAATGAAGCAGCAACAATTGGCACTGTTGTGCTCAAGACAAAACATCATGTAGATAAGGTCTTGGTAGTCGATGACGGTAGTGAGGATGATACTGCAAAAATAGCTATTGATGCAGGAGCAGTGGTAATCTCACATAAAAAAAATGTTGGTAAAAGTTCAGCTATCAAAACAGGTTTTAAATATAGTATAAAAAATAATTTCAAATATGTCATAACTATTGACGGTGACGGGCAACATAATCCAGACGAAATACCAAATGTTCTTAATGATGTAATTAACAATGGTCATGATATTTCCATTGGTACTAGATTTGGTTTTTCAACTGAGATGCCAGGTTGGAGAAAAATTGGTAAAAGAGTTTTAGATTACGCAACCAGTTTTGGCAGTGGGGGCAATGTTACTGACAGTCAGTGTGGTTTTCGAGCATTTAATCATAAAGCAATTAAATATATTACACCGAAACTCAATGGTGAAGCATTTAATGTTGAAAGTGAGCAATTGATCGTTGCTAATGATTCTGGTTTAAAAGTTGGCAAAACTCGAGTGATGTGTAAATATAAAGGTCTTGATACATCTACAAAAAATCCAACATCTCATGGATTTTCAGTTTTGAAATATGTCCTTTGGCTTGTTGCTGAAAGGCGACCTATGTTATTTATTACAGTGCCTGGATTTATTATGGTGATACTGGGGCTCATTTTTGGGATTTATACATTGCAATATTATAATCAAACTCATGTTTTTCCAATAGCTTATGCAATCCTTGTTAGTATTTTATTAATAATAGGTGTTATTGGAATGTTTATGGGACTTGTTTTAAATGTGCTGCCACATATAATTAAACGAGCTAAATTGGAAGAAACCTAATTAGTTTAGTTATTAATTTATATAATATATATTAGAAAAAACAATATTTTACTAATTTTAACTGATTTAATAAAAATTGGATAATATTTGTACAACATCCTTTAAATATTGTTTTAACGAGAATATTTATTGTGAGGTTTAAGAGAAAATGAAGAAAAATCAGAATGAATCTGAGAGACATTCAATCAATTCTGATTCTGGTAAGCTAACACTTGCTTTAATACCGTGTTTAAATGAAGAAGCTACCATTGGAAGTGTGGTTATTAAAACCAAACATTATGTAGATACTGTTTTAGTTATAGACGATGGTAGTATTGATGATACCGCTAAGATCGCTAAAGAAGCAGGAGCTACTGTTATATCTCATAAGTTAAATAAAGGTAAGGGCTCTGCAATTAAAACAGGTTTTAAGTATGGTTTGATAAACAACTTTGATTATATCATAACTATTGATGGAGACGGTCAACATAACCCTGATGAGATACCAAATGTTTTAGATAATGTGATGAACAATGGTCATGATATTTCCATTGGTACTAGATTTGGCTCTACAACTGAGATGCCGGGTTGGAGAAAAATTGGTAAAAGAGTATTAGACTATGCAACTAGTTTTGGAAATGGTGGTCAAGTTACTGACAGCCAATGTGGTTTTCGCGCATTCAATAAAAAAGCTGTAAAGGGTCTTGTTTCTAGGTTAAATGGAGGGGATTTCAATGTTGAAAGTGAACAACTCATTGAAGCAAATGATTTGGGTTTGAAGATTGGAACCGCTAGAGTTATGTGTAAATATAAAGGTCTTGATACATCTACAAAAAATCCAACATCTCATGGCTTATCCGTTTTAAAATATGTTATTTGGCTGGTTGCAGTTAAACGCCCATTATTGTTTATCGGGGTCCCAAGTTTTATGCTTGTTATTCTCGGGCTTTTTTTTGGTATAAGAACATTACAGTATTATAATTTGACCCATGTTTTTCTTATACCATATGCAATAATAGTAAGTATTTTATTGATTATTGGAGTGATAGGGATGTTTATGGGTTTGGTATTAAATGTTCTACCAAATATTCTAAAGCAAGTTAGAATTGAAGAAATTTAGGCTAGCAGTTTAGAGAAAAGATATTTTCTATATTTTTAAACTATTTTGAATGTGTTTATTTTAGAAATATTTGTATTTCCAAGAGTGTCATTTACCCAGATTTGATATCGATATGTACCAGATGAAAAATAACGTTTGTTACTGAAATATAAATAACCTGTGTTATTATTTATAATTGAAAAATTTTGATAAATGCCATCTGGAGAGGTAAGGTTTAAAAATAAGTCATTCAGTCCATCATTATCATATATTAAGCAAGAAATATTGATATATTGCCCTTTGGATGCTTGGTCTGGTATTGACCATAAATCAGATATTTGAGGTATATCTGCAATATAGAATTCACCATAAATTCTACTATAATTATCTGTTGTATCATTGGCTATTATATAGAAAGTATATTCTCCAGGTATAAAATAGGTTCTATTGATATAATATAAATTACCATTTTTATTAGAGAAATAAATATAGCTGATATTATTTTCTGGATCTCTTAATCTAATATAAATCTCATTTATCCCATCAATATCAAAAACTCTACATGATATATTTATATAAGCACCTTGAAGGGATAAAGGAGTTGTAGAAAAATCGAATATCTTTGGTAGATTTGTAACATCTATCCATATATTAGTTGCTCTATATGATGCATTAATTTTTTGTTGTACAATATCTCTATAATCTTGTTCGTAAGAATAAGTATCTGTTTCCCCAATAAACAATAAAAACAATAATTTGAATTCTCCTTTTTTCATTATATTAAATGAATAGTTATACTCCCATTGTGGTTGCCAGGGTTTTTCGATATCTGCTGGTGTATGATCAAGTTTAATATTTATTTTATCTTTAAACCACATATGGTTGTAAATAGTTACATCTTCAAAGGTTGTTTCATTAAATTCAACGGACTGATCAATAAGCCAAACTTCTATTGAATAATCAATAGTTTTATGTTCGTGATTTGCTATTCCAATTATTAAACTTGTATTTTCTCCAATTGCTAAATTCTTATTAAAACCTTCAGAAGTACCATCAGAACCAAGTATATAGAATTCAGTGAATTGGTTCTCGATTTTTGGTGAAATACTAAAATATATAAAAGACGCTGGAGCAGTAATTAATGATACGACGATAATAATTGTTAGCAATGTATCTAAGTTGTAATTAATAACTGGGAATGAAATCTCTAATATTGTATCTATTTTCTTGGTATGTGGTGTACGATACCATCTCACAAGGGCCATTAACCCGATAACGATATTAAATAATAATATTGAAATAAGGATATTGTCTAGTTTTAGACCTTCTTCAGTTAAATTAAGAACTAGTCCGATTATTGGCACAATTGCAAGAGAAAGGGCTATACTTATTGCAAAACGCTCAAAATTATTTATATCTTTTTTGTCTTTGCGCAAAGGAAAAAGAGCAAAGTTTAAGAGATATCCTGGAATGAATAATAAAAATGGCAATCCAAGTATTAGACGAATACTGGAGTCTATTTTTCCCATTGCAATCGAGATGAGTGCAACACTCAACAATATTGATATAATGATGTCGACGAGAGGTCTTTTTAAAATTACTATCATATTATTACCAAGAGTTTATTGAGCAATAACGCCAATTATCTCATTAACCACAATTAAAATGAATACCAGAATGAATCCACTAACAATTATATTAACTTGCTTTTTTTGATTTTTCGGAATGTACTCATCAGTTATTTCTTTTAAAATTGCAATTCCAATGAATATAGAAATAAAAATTATTTTTATATTAACATCTCCAGTCACAGATAAAAAAAATATAAACATAAGAATTACAAAAATAAAAAATAAGGATACAATCCAAATAAAAGTTTTAAATGTAATTTTTACTGATATAAGGTATTTAATTTTATCTGTAAATGAATAACTCTTTAGATTTTTCTTTTTAGTAATATTTTTATTTTTTTTATTATTTTTTCTTAATTTCTTATTAACCTGATTTTTATTAGAATTTTTACTTTTTAATAATAAATTTGATTCTATATATTTATGCTTTAAAAATAGGTGTTTATAAAAAAAGTCAATGTAGCTTAAATTTTTTAATTTTTTGGATGCTACATATCTTAAAACTATTTTGTTCACTCTCCTCAAATACTATATTAATTAACAATATACTCTAATATTAATGATTACCTAATTTATACAATTTCTTAAATTCTGAGGTCATCAATATATATAATTGATATTAAGAATTTAAAATCTTTTATCAAAATTTATCTTCTAATTTGACAAAAATTAAGAGAACGATAGAAACAAAAAAATTTTTAAGTTTTTACTCTTATGGAAAGTCATTTTAATCTTTTTACTAGTTTTGTTTTAAATTGAGTTATGTTTTTCTATCTAAATTAAGATGTTTTTAAAGTTTCAAATATAAAAGATTAAAAGAATTTTTATGATTTTAAATATTTTTCTTTTAACATATTAATAATAGAATATAATGCTAAATAACAGGTAAATACTAAGTAATATTTATATGGAACCTCTGATTATTCCCCCAAAGATGGATTATAGGGAAAAATTAGATATGAATAGTTGTAAATCGAATAATATTTTAATATTAAATAAAATAAATAATTGTATCTCCAAAATCGTGTCGAAATTTGTTGCATTATCAAAATATTTTAATAATTACAGTTTATTTCATAAATTATCAGTTGAGGTGGATGGTGAGTTACTCTGATGAAATGTTCTCATATAGATTGCAGTAGAGATAAAAGAGATTGGCTAAATGTTAATTCTCATCCAGGATCAGATATAAAGCTGCATCCATGGTGCAAAAATTGCGGCATTGTAAAAAATATTTCTGATGATAAATGTTATAGTATAGGTTTCTGGATGAATGTTTTATCAAGGATTTCTAACAGATATTCAATCAAACAAGTGCAGAAACGCATTATATCAAAATATCTTAAATCACATGATTATTTTAATGACAAATATTATGTAACAGGTTCATCTCAACAAGAGATATTTAAAAATATTGTAAGCAAGTATTGTTGTGTTAACATCAAATCAATTGAATCATTTTTCTACTAGTTTGAATTGACAATCTATAGTAGATTGAGTGATAAGAGACTTGTAGATATCTTAGTTTGGAAAAGAATTACTTTAATTAATGCAAATATTAAAAAATTAAAATATGTAAATTTGAGAATGGACATTATGAATGAAGAATTTAATTCAAAACCGACAATTCTTTTAATCTCTCCACATTCAAAGGTAAGATTAAAAGAGGCGGTTAGTTACGGTTTTGAAAGAAGAATTTCATATCTTGGACGGATACTTAACAAGCGATATAATATGATTATTATAGAACCGGAAGAAAAAAAAACAAACAAAGATTGTAAAACAAAATTTACTTTTCAAAGTTTATCCTCAATTAAAATTAGAAATTTAAGATTGGGATCGTTACTTTTAGATATTAATCCCTTTTTTCTTTTAAAATTAATTAGAATCCTAAAAAAATACCGTCCATCTGCGGTTATAATATCGTTTCCATTTGGAATTACTTTAACTTCAATAATTATTAAAAAAATTTTGAAATTAAATTCTATTGTTATCTATAATTCACATAATGTAGAAACAGAGTATTCAAAAATTATTGCTAAGGATAAAGACTTACCCCCAATTATAAAATTTTTTTATTGCAAATTCATATATGTTATTGAAAAACTAGCAATAGCATGTTCCGATTACATAATATCTGTTAGTAAAGAAAATAAAAGTTTTTTTTGTAAAAAATACTCTTTAAACGATGAAAAAATCTTGGTTATAAACTTGGGAGCGAAAATCCCAGAAGAAATTATTAAATCTGATATTAAGTTAAGAATAAATGAAAATGAAGTATTGGCAGTATTTCATGGTACATACACGGCAACTCACAACAGGATAGCCATGGATACAATTCAGTCGTATTTATCAAGAAAATTAAGGAGATATACCGATCTAAAATTTATATTGGCGGGAAAAGGAGTTCCAGAATTTAAAGAGGAAAATATTATTTCAGTTGGTTTTGTCGAGAATTTATATGGCTTCTTGTCTTTATGTGATATAGCAATTGTACCCATGGAAGAAGGTGAAGGTACAAAACTTAAACTTTTTGATTATATGGCTGTTGGTTTACCAATCATTACTACTAAGAAAGGTGCAGAAGGAATGGGTTTAATTGACGGTGAAAATGCTTTTATTATCGACCATGTAGATGATGATTTTGTAAGTGCAATAGAGAATCTTGTTAAGAATCCGGAACTAAGAAAAGAATTTGGTATTAGAACTAGAAAATTGATAGAAGAGGAATTTCACCCTGAGGTGATAAAGGATAAAATATATAAATTCTTAGATAATATTATCCTAGAAATAAGCAAAGATATTTGAATTATTTATTAATCTAGAGTGATGTTTATGGATGCTTGTATTTTTGGTTTGGGAAGAATTGGTTTACCAATAGCGTTAGTTTGTGCTGAAGCAGGATATAAAATTGTTGGGATAGATATAAATGACAGTCTAATCAATAAACTCAAGAATCGTGATACTATATTTGATGAACCGGGTTTAAAAAGTCTTCTTATCAAACATTTAAATAATAATTTTATTCCAAAGCATCAATTAGAAGATATATCATTGGATTTGAAACAATCAGAATATATTATTCTTGCTGTAGGGACTGGGTTTGCAAAATATCCTAACAAACCAAATCTTTCAACACTCTATTCTGTCATTGGTCAGCTTATTGCTACTGGAATCAAAGGAAAAACTATTATTTTAAGGGTTACACTTCCCATAGGTACATGTGATGAAGTTAAATCATTTATTGAGAAAAAAACCGGACTTAAAGAAGGGAAAGATTTTTGGTTTTCATTTGTTCCTGAGAGAATTTTAGAAGGAAAAGCAATTGTTGAAGAGCCCCTCCTCCCTAAAATAATTGGAGCTTATAATGATGAAGGTTTTTTACGAGTAAGTAATTTCTTTAAAAAAATAGGGGGAGAAATTGTACGCGTATCTAATCCAAAAACAGCTGAATTTATCAAGTTAATAGATAATTCTTGGCGGAATACACGATTTGCATTTGCTAACGAACTTGCATTTCTAGCTGAGGGAAATGACATTGATGTAATTGAAGCCATAGAGTCTGCAAATAAAGGATATAAACGTAATGAAATACCTCGCCCTGGACCGGTGAGCGGATATTGCCTTGGTAAAGATCCATATTTGCTAGAACTATCTTTTGAGAAGATTTCTTTCCGCAGAGGGTTTAACTCTCTATGGTATTATGGTAGAAGAGCTAATGATTGGCTGTTTGAAAAGGTTGCTGAGGATATTGAAGGTAGCACTGTATTAATAGCAGGTATTTCATTCAAAGCAAATATCGATGATTTTCGTAATAGTCATGGAATAGAGATAATAAACAGATTAAGCAAAAGAGGATGTAACATACTAATATACGATCCATTCCTTGATAAAAACATATATACAAAATTACCTGAAGAACTTGCCAAAGATTTAACTGTTTATACATCATTTGAAAAAGCACTTGAAGCACATTTTGATACAATAATTATTGCTACAAATCATGAAGAATTTAAAAAGGAAAAATTTAGAAAAATTATTAAAGGTTTACCTGAAAATGTAAAAATTATTGATTTATGGGACATTTATCGTTAGGTAATTGATTTTACGCAATTTAATTTATAATATTCGCCATTACATTTTTCATTTTAATTTTGAGGTAAAATTCTTGGTAAATAATGATTTATGGGTTTCTAGATATCAGCGGTTAAAAAAAAGACCTATAAATGAAGTTATAAGCTTTTTTTTAAAAACTATTATTAAAACCCCAAAAATTATTTTAAATTCTAAAGATATATCATATAATCTTGATTCAATCCTTTTAGATGATATAGATAATAAAAATGTTCTAATTGTCACTAAAAAGAATGTAGATAAAAATTTTTATTTTAATTCTCTTGATAGAAAATTAGTCGAAAATTATAAAAAAAGATTTTCAGAAATAATTGATCATGTGATAGCTAAAGCTGAGAAGTATAAAAAAGGAGAATTTTCGCTTCTTGGAAATGATATTCAATTTGAGAATTGGCATAAAGTTAATGAAGTTCGGTGGCCATCAGAAGCATCTTCAAAAAAAATCAATTATTATGGTAATAAACGGAAGGGAGATATAAAACTAATTTGGGAATTAAATAGAATGCAGTATTTGCCCATATTGGGAAAAGCATATCTTATAACAAAGGATGAAAAATATGCAAAGTCCATTCTCTCTCATATATCATCGTGGATAGATCAAAATGCATATTTAAAGGGAGTAAATTGGATGGAGGGTATTGAAGCAGCAATACGCATGTATTCTTGGATATTTGCATATTATTTTATACTAGATTCAAAAAGTTTGAATCCTTGCTTAAACAATAAAATATTAAAAAGTATATATCAACATGGACAATTTATTAGAGAATTCAATTCTGATAAATGGATTGTAAATAATAATCATATTATATCAGAACTTTCTGCATTGATATTAATAGGATTGTCGTTTCCTCAATTTAAAAAATCGGAAAAATGGGTAAATTTTGCAATTAAAAAACTTAAAAAAGAAGTAGATAAACAGGTATTCGATGACGGTTTTTTATGGGAACATAGTACTGGTTATCATAAATTTGTAGCTGAATTGTTAGCTAGTGCAGTAATACTACTTAAAAAAAATAATTATCAAATCCCTGAGATAATCCTATATAAATTACAAAATATGTTCGAATGTCTAAATTATATTTCGATGATAAATGGAAAGATTCCACTTATTGGGGATGAAGATCAAGCAAGTGTTGTTAAATTGGGTTTTGAAAGTTATGATGACGTATCAGATTCTTTAGCAATTGGCACAATTTTATTTAAAAGAGATGATTTTTTCATTAGTAAAGACTCTGAGTCAGTATTTTGGTTTTTCAATGGAGAAAAAAAATATGAAAAAAACCATTTAGAAGTCGAATCAACTTTCAAAATTTTTAAAGACAGTGGTTATTGTTTATTCAAAACAAATAACTCTTATCTGTTGTATATAACAACAAGTCAAAATGATGGATATTTACATGCGGGACATAGACATCTAGATATGTTAAGTATAGTTTACGAGCAGAACAGAGAATATTTTATTGTCGATCCTGGTACTTATACATATTTTGCTGATGACAATATAAGAAATAAATTTAGAGGAATCAGTATGCACAACAATATTACCATCGATGGGCAAAATCCTACAGATCTATCAGGCCTATTTGAAATGAGTCCAAGACCTAAGGCAAAAATAATAGAACATGGAACGTATAGTAACGATTTCAAATATGTCTGGGCATCACATAATGGTTATGATCCGATTACACACAATCGCATTGTAATACAAATCCCTGAAGGTTTTATCGTATATGACTTTATAAAAGGGGATTCTAAAAATCATGAATTTGTTAGTCACGTTCACCTTCATCCAGATGTTAATATCTTAAGGAAAAATGATAGAAGTGTGGTTTTAAAAAAAAATAATGAAACAGTTTTTATTAAATCGGATAAAAAAATAACTGAAGAAGAATCTTATTATTCTCCAGGATATGGACAAAAGATTAAAAACAAAACTCTAAAAATTGCAGCTAATAATTCCTCTTATGAAAACTGTTTTTACATTTTAAGAGATGTTGAATCACAAGAAAAATTAAATTTTGATATTAACAAATTTAGAAATAAAGTGGTAAATTATTAATTAAAAAATTTTTGATTATTTAAACATTGAATTACTATGAATGAAATAGATAAACCAATTTTTATTGTAGGCATAAGACGAAGTGGTAGTACTCTCTGGAGGCGAATTTTTGAAAAAAATGATGAAGTAGCAGTTTATGGAGAGATGCAGTTCTTATGGCCTTGGGAAAAAGATTTCCCATTTTTCATTCGAAAATATGTCAGAGACCTTTCTAATGATAAAAATATTATAAAAATGATTGATAGCATATTTTCAAATAATCCGCCTCGTATAAGACTTATGAATTTACGTTGGAGTTTTTGGGAGTTCTTAAGAAAAGTAAATGACGATAAATTAAAAAAAGCAATTATTGCTAGAATAAATAAATCAGATAGGTCTGTCGAAAATATTTTTAAAGCTTTTATTGAAGAAACCACCAAATATCTAGGTTTTAAACGATGTATAGTAAAATTTCCAATGTATTTCAATCACATAAATACATTGTTAAGCTGGTATCCTAATTCAAAAATTATTCATATTACTAGAGATCCTAGGGCTATTTCCCTATCAAAAAAAAATGACTCTGGCGGCACTGCTAGATTAAAATTAAAATATCCTTACTTTAGCAATATTCTTGAGAAAATTATGATTCTATTTGTTATATTTCAGTATAATTGGTCTGCAAGAATTCACATAAAATTCAAAAATAACGAAAATTATGCTCTATTTCAATATGAAGATCTACTTTTGAATCCAAAAAAAACAATAAGTAAATTATGTGATTTTACAGGGCTGAAATATTCTAATGAGATGTTAAATCCTTCAGAAGGAAGATTTTCAAGTATCGATGGAAAAAGCAGAAAAGGAATTGAAAAAAAACTTGGTTATCAATGGAAAAAAAATATTAGTCCTTTTGAAATGAAATTCATAACATTTTTTACCAAAAAAAGTATGAAAAAAATGAAATATGATGGTTCAAGTCATGATATTTTTTAGAGAAGGTAGAAACATTTGAAAAAAAATTATAGTATCCCAGTTATTTGTCCTAGATGTAAATCGCAATTTTTAAGTGAAGATGTTTTTAAGTTATCCAATACAAAATTAAAATGTAAAAACTGCAATATCACTTTCATTAGTAATAATGGTTGTTATGATTTTGTTTTTGAAAATATTGATGAAAAAAAATTTTATGAAAACAGATATTATAAAAACGAATATAACCAAAAAAAACTTGATTTTGATGAATTATATAACATATGGGCAGACCCATACCAGCCCGAAGTTAATTTTTTTTTAAGTGAAATTAAAAAATATAATATAAAAAATAAAACAATTTTATTACTTGGTAACGGTGAATCTGAAAAAGAGTTATATTTTTTAAATTTTGGATCTAGAATCATCTATTCGGATCTTTCAATGAATTCTGTTAAAAACGTGAAAAATCATTACGATTTTAAAGAATATATTGAAAAAATAACCTTTCATGCAATTGATGCGGTTAATCTTCCTTTTAAAACTAATTCAATTGATATGGTTTATGGTTATGCATTCATTCATCATATAGATAATTTGGACCGATTTTTTAATGAAGTTTATAGGGTTTTAAAGCCCAAAGGTTTATGCTTATTTCTAGATAATGCACACTCGCCAATGTTGCACATATTAAAATGGAAACTTCTTCCATTTATTACCAATTTTATTCAAAAAAATTATGAAACTTCCCCCGAAGATGAAAAAGCATCTTTGAAGGGTGGATTTGATCAAGATGAACTAAGAAATATAATGGTTAAATATAAATTCCAAGATATAATCTTTCTGAGATTTGGTTTGTTTTATTGGATATTTAAACGCCTTCCAGGTGTGGTATTTAATTGGAGTGAAAAATTAATAAAATTTCAACGTCATTTTATTCCATTGTTGTTTTTCATTGATTCCTTCATTTCAAAAAGATCTAGTATATATTGTAACAATACCATGAAATTAATTTTTGGATTTAAAAAATAAACTGAGGTGAGTAAATTAAAATACTAATGATTGGAACTGTACAAACAAAAATCACTGGGGGAATGGCAACTCACACACAAGAACTTGTGGAGAATCTTAAGAATCTCAATATAAATATTTTGTTTTATAAGATTAATTCTCGCAAGATATATAATCGTTTTTTTGATTGTTTAAAAAAAATTTTTAAAAGAACAATAGGGGTGTCATTAAAATTATTAAAGGATTCAAAAAAAGTCGATATTGTACATGTTCAAGCATCTGGTCCAATTGGTGGTTTTCTACCAGCCATTATATCTGCATTTTGGAAAAAAATATTAAATTTTAAATTAATTATAACTTTTCATTATTCTCAAACTGAATCTTTTTTAAACCAATATCCAAATATTTCAAGATTTGTTTTAGAAAGAATCGATAATTTTATCGTTGTTTCAAAACGACAAAGAAAATTTATTAGTTCAATATTGGGCGATAAATATTACGATAAAATATCTGTAATACCAAATGGTTATAATCCGAATAAACTAAAAGTTATTAATAAAAAAGAGGCTAGAAAAAAATTAAATCTAAAATCAAATAGTAGAGTTTTATTAAATATCGGTCTTTTATTTGAAAAAAAGGGACAAAAATATCTAATTCAGGCGATGGAAAAAATTGTAGATATCAAAGAATACAGTGATGTAAATTGTTATATCATAGGGCAAGGTCCTCTTTTAAATGAACTTCAGCTGCAAATAGATAAATACAATCTTAAAAATCATATAAACCTCCCAGGGTTTGTATCAATTGAGGAGCTTAATTTGTATCTAAATTCAGCTGATATTTTTGTTTTACCAAGTTTAAACGAAGGTAATCCTACCGTAATGTTTGAAGCATTAAGTGTTGGATTGCCGTTTGTTGGAACCAATGTAGGAGGAATTCCAGAAATTATTATTTCGGACGAGTATGGTTTTATTGTTGAACCCTCTAATCCTAAACAATTAATTGATAAAATAATCAAGGCATTAAAAAAAAGTTGGGATAACGAAAAAATCAAAAGATATGCTGCACAATTCTCTTGGAAAAACATTGCAAGACAGACTAAGGAAATTTATGAAAAAATAATATGATAAATTAAAAAATAATTTTCTAATTTTAAATTAATTATATAATGTTATTAATAATCGTGAAACAATGAATATAATCTGGATTAGTAAGATTTCAATGGATATTCCTCATAAGACTTCTCGTTTGAAAATGGCCGAAGCATTAAGAAAAAGGGGAAATAATGTAATATTATATATGATGAAAAAAATTGGGAATAATGCCTTTTATGGGAATGATATTGTTTTAATACCTACAATTGATGTTCCAATTTTATCAAGTATATTTTTTGGATTAACCGTTTTTTTTTATTTTCCTATTGCACTCAATAAAAAACAAATTGACATTATTATTATCGATTGTACTAAAGTCTGGATTCCTTTTATTATACCATTAAAAATATTTAACATTCCAATAATCTTGGATATTAGGACTTTACCAATTGATCGTGAAAAATCATTTTATTTCGATTCATCGCTATATCTTAGTCGTTATATAATCAATGGTATTTCTACAATTACTTCTGAATTGAAAAATATGATCAGAGAAAAATATGATATAGAAAATACAAAGATAGGAGTTTGGTCCTCTGGTGTTTCAGTGGAGGATTTTAATAGGGATGAAATTGGACAAAGCAAATTATTTGAGGATATATCTAAAAAGTTCATTTTAATATATCATGGAGACTATTCTCCCACCAGAGGGATAGAAAATCTTATTAAGAGTATTAGCAAGCTGAGTTTATTAGTTAGGAATAACATTATTTTAGTAATAATTGGTATTCCAACTGATAAAATTAATCAATTAAGCTTGTTGAGTGAATTGGAGGGAGTGAAAGATCAAATCAGATTCTTCCAAAAAACTGATTATACTGAAATTATTCATTATATTAAAAATTCTGATGTAGGAATAATTCCTTTACCTCCAGAAAATAAATGGTGGAGAGTAAGCGCTCCACTTAAAACCTTAGAATATCTTGCAGCAGAAAAACCAATAATAGCGACAAATATTCCATTCCACCAAGATATTTTTAAAAGGGGGAATTGTGGAATTCTTATTGGTAGTAGCAAACCTGTTGAAATTGCTAAAGCTATTGATACAATGTATAAAAAACGAAAAGAAATGAAAAAATTTGGAATTACTGGGAGAAAAATTGTCGAAAAATTCTATACATGGGATTTAATGGCTAAGAAATATGAACTATTTCTTGAAACATTTTCCAAAAAATAGAAAGTATAAAAGTTATTTTATGTTATATAACCCTTTAATTTCAAATGATATGATTATATTGAAATATATTTGTCGAAAACCAGATGAAATGTAAATATAGGTTAATCGTGGTAGTGCGAACTGATGAAGAAAATTAAGAAAGTAGCATTAATATTACTAATTTGGTTGTTAACTTTATTTTTAATATCTGTTGTAGAAAATTCACCAATTCCTATCATTACGAATATTGGTTCATTTTACCAAATACCATTAATATTTTGGCTAGTACTACTAGTATCTCCTGTTTTACTATATATCATTGCTAAAGATAGTGAAAACCCTTTTATTCCTTTAGGGTGCAGTGTTTTATATTTTTTCCTTTTTTATTCATATGGTCTTTACTTTATGTCTCATCCAACAATTAGTGACATTGGTAGTAGTGGCGAATTTCAATCGATTTTATCATCAATATCCCACATTGATCCTGGAGAATTCGATTCTGAAAGATTTTTCAGTAGCGCAAGATACTTTCAATGGCCTATTTTTTTCATTTTTTCAAAAATATTCACAACAGTATTAGGCATAGGTCCGATTCAAACGCTAAATTTAGGATTCTTTTCATTATTATTAGTTTTACCTATTTTTATACCACTTTATTATCGAAGAAATAAAAAAGAAGATTATACCAAAATATATTTTATTTTTCCGGCTTTATACCTAACTCTGTGTTGGCATTTTATCAATGACCAATTTGTACCTCAATTCCTTGCACTTGTTTATCTTATGGTTTTATTTGGATTTTATGTTAAATATCTAAATGGACGAAATCCGGTATTTTTTTTATTAATGATTTTATTTTATGCTTTAACAGTTTTTTCTCATGCTTTTATGTTCATGTTTTTTTTTATTGCAATTATTTTCGAAATGTTCTGGTTTGAATATGTTGAAATGGAAAGATCAAAAATTATTTCATATGGTCTGATTTTGATAGTTTTCGCAATGTTATTTCCGTATATTGGAACTTTTATAACTATGGCAAGTGGTTCTTCTGGTGGACAATCATGGAGAATTTTTCAAGGGTTGTTTTCATCAGGAGGCACCTCAGTTTCTGTTATACAAGGTTCACCGTTATATCAATTAGTACCAAAAGTTTTTGATACTTATATAAGTCTAATTACTACTTTATCTATTGCAGGTGTCTTCTCAATTGTAGGTATAATATTTGTTATTCATTTTTTTCAAACAATTAAAAAAAGAAATTTATTAGATTTCAGCGTTTTAATCGGTTCAGCAGCTTGGTTTGCATTAGGTTTATCACGATTAGTACTAGGTCAAAGAGCAATACAGGTAGCAGCATTGCCATTATCTAGATATTCAAAGAACACCCATAAATTATTTTCATATCTTTCAAAAATCGTGTTAGTTATTTTAATAATAGCGCCATTTTTTTTTACGGCCAATAGTATGATAAATTCATCCATTACAGGTGATCGTCTTATACAGGATTACCAAGAAAATCTTGCAGGTCGATTTATTGACAATCATGTAACAAACGAATCAGTTGTTTACTCAACACAAGGTCCTTATCCTAATGGTTTTCCATCAGGATTTTATGCTTTTGGAGAATTGTACAAAGATCTTGGTGAGTTTTTAAGTGCTTTGCGTGAAGGAGCACCTGATTTTATATTATACTCCCCTAAAATGGAGAAACAATTTATATATTATAGTCTCTCTTTACCCGAAGACCCTCATGATTCTGTTTTATATGACAACATGGACATTAGAATATTTACATGGAAATAGGAAAAAATGGTTTTAAATATATTAAAATCACAAAATATAGAAAATATTGTTATTTTTATTTGTGATTCTTTAAGATGGGATTATGTTCCTAGTTCGGTTACAAAAAGAGGTGTTTTATTTAAAACTGTTGCATCATCGTTATACACCGCATCGTCCTTTCCAAGCATAATATCCGGATTATATCCACCAAAAACAGGTGTTCATACTTGGGAAGATAAATTATCAAAAAAATTCAGAGGATTATTTGAAATAGAGGGATATAATTCATCACTGTGGTGTGAAACAACTTGGACTAATGTTCCTCCTGATAAATCAGACATCCATAATATTTTAGGTAATCCAAGAGGTTATTCTTTAGATGAAATAGAATCCCCTTTCATATATATTGAAGATGATAAAGGCGGACATTGTCCTTATGGTTATCCTTCTGGAGAATATATGGGTGGTGGATGTTCAGAATTTTTCAAAGAATTTGGAAAGAAAGGCAAAAGTAAATTGATTAATCAATATATTAAAGGTATTGAACAAAGTGTCAAACAATTTTATAAGCGTGAAAAAGTTTTAAAGGAAAGGGGATTATTAGAAAATACCTTAATTATATTTAGTTCAGATCATGGCGAATTGTTGGGGGAATATGGAGGATTGACCCATCATAATCGTCCTCCCTGTCCAGAATTAGTATATGTACCAACAATTTTCATTCATCCCTCACTAAATAAATATTATTCTGATGGTTCAGTAATTAGACATGTGGACTTTTATCCAACAATTGCCTCAATTTTAAATAAAAAAGTATTATATGAACAGGATGGGGTTGATTTAACAAGACATACTCCCTCAGTGGGTTTAAACTTTCGGTTTGGTGGCTATTTCAGATCAAATAGCAAAATAAAAAACTTGATGAAATATGAGGCAAGTAGCATCTGGGATTTCCAGGGTGGACATGCATTTCACGATCTAAATAGATATAAAGCATTTTCATTTTTCTTTTTCAAAATATTTATTCAAAAACATCCAAGATTTAATTTTCTCAGAGAAAACTTGAAAAATAACCCTAACAGTAAATTCAAGGATTGTTTTAAAGCAATAGACCATTTATCACTTCCACATATTGAATATTTACGGCCACAGTTATCAAAATCTACCGCTAAGGAATTAATTAATAATTATCTAAAAGAAAGCCAAGAATACAGGGAAAAAATGAAAATTAAAAACACTATTGGAAATTTGATTAAAAAAGGTAATATAACCGGTATTTTAAAAAAATGACAATAATTTAAAATATTTTATTTTTACTAATTTCATCATATTTGGAAAACAGATAATAAAATATTTTTCATCAACAGAAGAGATTATATAATTATGAATAACGGTAACGTAGAAGTTTTAGACAAATTCGAAGGTGCAATGATTGGGAACCATGAAATTCTAGATGATAACATTTTTTTTGAACTTAAAAAAGAACAACCTACTTATGGATTTAATAATAAAAAATTTGATTATAATTTACATTTTCATTTTGGAATAAAAAATCATTCTGACAAAAATATTATTTTAAATATTTTTATCGAATGTAAAAATAAAGATTTAAAAAAACCAATAGTAAGATTATGGACCTCAGACAATCCTGATGAAGAATATAACTTAGAAAAAAATATAGACGGAAAAACAGATTTTCATGGAAAAAGTTTTTTTAAAATTCGACTGGATGCGAATAAACTTTTATATGTATCCAATTTTCCCCCTAAAAAATATTCAAAAATAAAAAAGCGGTTTATAGATTTATCAATTAAATCAAATGCAAACGAAATTATTATTGGTAAAACGGTCGAAAATCGAACAATAAAAGCATATGAATATGGCGAAATAAATCATAAACCCGCGATTTTGTTTGTATCTGGTTTTCATCCACCTGAAAGGGATACAATCGCTATAGAAGCTATAATGGAAAAGTTAACCAAAAATGAATGGAAAAATAAAGTACTCAGTAAATATTCTTTTTCCTTGATACCAATTCTTAATCCTGATGGATTTGCTAATAATATGCAAGGGTCAAATGCTAATGAAATTAATTTTCACTGGAAATTCTTTGGAAATTCAATTGATAAATGTCCTGAATCAAATAGTATCTGGCAATATTGTTTAAAAATAAAACCCATCGTTTTTTTCGATTTTCATTCTTTTACTTTTCAAGATAATGATGCAATGCCCTATCTGATTCCAGGAGGATATTTAATTGGCAAAATACCTCGAAGATTTCAAAATGATTTAAATAAAAAGTTAAAAGAATTATGTAATGGAAGATTTAGCAAAGCTGAAAAAATATTAGCTCCAAATCTACTTTCAACTAAATTAAGAACTGAATTTGGAACAATAACAAGCCCTAAATTTCATCTTCATATGAAAAATGGAATTAAGGGATCAAAAGATATGGCAATTTCATGTTTAGAAATTATTCTCACCTTGCTTGATTCTTATAATATTACATCATCTTCGGAAATTTTGAAAAAACCATATGGAGGTTTAAAATCAAATATTTATGATAAAATTAGAATAAAAACAATTAATTATTGGCATTTTTCAATGAAATCAATTCTAAGAAAATTAATCGGCAGGAAGAAAAGATAATATTATATTAAATCTTAAAAGCTAATTAATTTATCAAAATTTTTCATACCAGAATTTTTTTGATGATAATCCTAGTATTCATTCAAAATATTGGATGATTTACAATTATTTACAATGGAGAATTAACACATGAGAATCAACAGAAAATTTATTCATGAAAGTTATATTTATGGAAAAAAGAAAATTGCAGTATTTTTAGGGAAAATGTTTCCTGGAAAATTTGAAAAGAATCTTCAGAATCCCGTGTTTCTTATCGGATGTGGTAGAAGTGGAACTACCATGCTAGAGAGATTATTAAGAAATCATCAAGACATTTGTAGTTTCTCTGAAGCTAATAATGTGTGGGATCCAAAAGGCTACAGGTGGTATAACAAAAATTTGAAACGACCCCCAATTTGGTATAATCCAATGGAATATACCAAGGTATGGAGGGATTATTTTAATATGGATTATATACGCCAAATTCGGAATGTTTTTGGATGTTATCAATTTTTATCTAGAAAGAAAATTTTCTTAAATAAAAGTCCAATGAATACTTTTCGCATCCCTGACATCCTAGCTATTTTTCCTGATGCTCGCTTTATACATATAATAAGAGATGGTCGTGCAGTAGCCTTCTCTTGGGCAGTAAAAGAATATTCGACTATGCAACAACACTTAAATGTATACAAAAAAAGAGGTTATAACTATTCTTTCAATGAATTAATAAAGTTTACAGCAAAAAGTTGGGTAAGGAATATTGAGGAGGTCAGGTCTCAAAGGGAAAAAACACAACTAGTACATAAGAACAATTTTATTGAATTTTCTTATGAAGAATTTTGCATTGATCCAGAAAAGTATGTTAAATTAATCTGTCAGTTTCTTTCAATAGATCGAGATAGATTAGGTAAAAAAGATTTATCTTATATAAAAAGTATGAACTACAAGTGGAAAAAAAATCTTGACGAGGATATCATAGAAGAAATTAATGATATTATTAATCCTTAAAGAAATTATAGAAGATATACTCTAAGGTCTGTTATTTGATTTAAAAGTTAATGTATTTTATTTGTATTTTAGGTATTAAAATGAGTTAAAATTGAAATTAATAATAAATGATAAATATGGAAAAAATTTGTTTTGTAATGGCCAATTATTTTAAATATTTTAAAGGTGGAGCTGAATTACAAGCATACCTATTAGCAAAAGAGTTGTCTAAAGAGATAGAGGTTCATTATTTATTTATGAAACATCCAAATTTTAGTAAAATAAAATTCAACAAAGTTGATGATGGTATTATTCTATATCCAATGAACCAATATGTTTATAGAAAATTTGGAAAATTTTTTTTCATGAACTATTGGGAATTATTAAAAAAAATTAGGGAAATAGATCCTGATTTAATTTATCAAAGAGGGGGGAAACCATATATTGGAATGACTTCAAACTGGTGTGAGAAAAATAATAAAAAATCAGTTCTTGGCATTAGTATGGAAAGTAATTGTTATAAATCCGGGATATTGAATTTTAAAAAAAATATAGCTTCATATCCTTCAAATATCATAAATGGGGCATTTACCTTTAGAGGTTTAAAAAAGGCAGATTTGATAATTTCTCAAAGTAAGCGACAAAAAGAATTATTAAATAATAATTTTAATCTAGATAGTACAATTATTAAAAACGGGCTACCATTTCCAAAAACTATTTCTAAAAAAGCAAGACCCCCAATAATCTCTTGGATAGCAAATATTAAGACATTAAAGCAACCTGAAGTGTTTATAAAGCTTGCAGAAAAATGTGAGAAATTAAACGTACGATTTGTTTATGCAGGACGTCCATCTCATGATTCTTATCAAAATATGCTTTTAAAAAAAACCGGTAAATTACCGAATTTGAAATATCTAGGCGAATTATCTTTAAAAGAAACTAATGAGTTATTATCTGAATCTTCATTATTGATAAACACAAGTATAACAGAAGGATTTTCAAATACATATATTCAAGCATGGATGAGAGAAACACCTGTTGTTACTTTAAACTGTGATCCAGATGATATAATTAAACATAATAAAATAGGATTTCACTCAGGAAGTTTCAAACAATTGGTTAATGATGTTATATATTTAATCGAGAATGAAGTGATTAGAGCAAATATGGGTAAAAAAGCAAGAGAATATGCTTTGGGTAATCATGACATTAAGATAATTAGTAAAAATTATTTAGAGATTTTCAGAAAATTAGTGAATTGAAGGATATCATTAAATCAATAATTCCAACTGTAAAATGTAATGAGTTTTTTAAGTTAAGTATTATTTTCATCAATTAGAGAAAATACCATGAAGAAAATTTTGGATTTGTATAAAATATTAATACCAACGAAAAAAATATTTCGGGGATTAAAAAACGCCTCGTATCTTGCAATTGCTCACATTTTTTCAATGGCAATTAATCTCATTGGATTTATTTTCATTGCTAGATTATTAGGGCCAGATAATTATGGTATCTATACAACAGTCGTAGCTTTTGTTGCAATGTTTGATATTATTACTTTTTATGGAATAAATAAAGTAGTACTTAGAGAAGGGGCAAAAGATTTAAAACAAATGAGTGATTTTTTAGAAAAAACCACCGGTATAAAAAATCTTCTAACATTCTTTGCAATTTGTATATGTATTATTTTTTCTTTATTCACTCCTTATTCCGTTAATATAAAAATTTATATTATTATATTTGCCTTTTCTTTGATTTATACCTCTTTTAATGGTTTTTTATCTACTGTATACAAAGCTGCAGAAAAAATGCAGTATAATGCAATTCTTACAATAATAAATAGAACGATGTTTGTTAGTCTCTCCATACTATTTTTATATCTTGGATATGGGGTATTATCACTTTTTATCATAGCTCTTTTTTCTGAGTTTTTTAATCTAATATTAAATTTTAAATTAACAAAAAAGTTTGTAATTTTTAAATTTTGGAATAGAATTATTATTGATAAAAGATTGTTAAAATCTGCACTAATATTTAGTATCCTGTCTTTTTCCTTTATGTTAGCTGGTAAAATCGACTTGGTAATGATATCATTTCTTGGAACAACCAAAGATGTTGGAATTTATGGAGTAGCATACAGAATAATGGCCTTGGGGTTAACAACCAGAGATTTAATATCAACAGCATTTTTTCCGATTTTTGTAAAATCTTATCATAAAAGTAAGATTAGATGGAAGAGTTTAATAAAATATTCAGTAATTCTAGGAATCGGTTTATTTTTATTATCATTAATACTTTCATTTTTTTCAGAGCCGCTTATTTCATTATTACTAGGGGGGGAGTATCTCGAATCGGGGACAATACTAAGTGTTTTAATCTTTGCAGTAGCTATTGCATATTTTACTATTCCATTTACAAACACTCTTCAGGCCACACATAATGAACTTCAAATATTGAAAATATGTTGGATTCCTCCTATAGTAAATATTGGTTTGAATTATCTATTTTTTAATATATTTGGATTAATAGGCATTGCTTATTCAACTTTGATAGTAACTAGTGCAGGTCTAATTTTGTATTTTATAATCACTAAACGGATACTGAAAATCCAGAAAAAATTAATTTAAACTAATAATAGACAAAGAGCTTAAAGTTACATAATATATTCAATATAAAAAAAATTGAGACCATAGAGGAAATACGTTAAATGTTAAAAGCATCTGTTATAATAACTCTTTATAATAAAAGACCATATATAAAAAGAGCGATAGAATCCGTCCAAAAACAGTCTGTAAAAGATATTGAAGTAATTGTTGTAAATGATGGATCGACAGACGATAGTAAAAAGATTGTCGAAAGTATTGAAGATAATAGGATTATTCTTATAAATCAAGAGAACCAAGGTGGTCCATCCGCAGCTAATAAAGGGGTTAGGGAATCAAATAGTGATTTTATAACGTTTCTTGATGCAGATGATGAATGGACAGAGAATCATTTAGAGAGTTTGCTGAGATTAAGGGAAAAATTTCCTGAAGCAGGGGCATATTCTTCTGCCCTTCTAACTTGTAAGGATGGGAAAAATCTTATTAAAAATAAATATAAACATATACCTCCCTCACCTTGGGAAGGTATTATTCCAAATTATTTTAAATCAGAAACAGACGGTTTTCATCCTATATCAACAATAGTTGTGGGTATGAACAAAAAAATTTTCAATGAAATGAGAGGTTTTGATGAAAAAGCATAATGGGGCCCAGATCTGGATCTCTGGACAAGAATTGCAATAAAATATCCAATTGCATTCACTTGGGATATCGGCGCAATATACCATAAAGAAGTTGAAAATAGAATGTGTTTAAATAGGGATCCGATACTCTATCATCCTTTAATTGCAAATGGAAAAAAAGCGATAAAAAATAACGAGATTCCAAAAGACATGTTACCGTATTTTAAGGAACACATCGCGAAAAAGGAAATACAAATTATTGCAAGAAACATATTGGTAGGTGACATTAACACTGCAAAGAAAATGGTTAAAGAAGTAGAAACAAAAAAATACTATTTTGCAAAATTTAAATGTCAGGTGTACAGTCAATTACCCAACAGTATATATAAATTTATTCATCGATGGAAATTTATATTTCGTCCAATAAGCATTTTATAATAAATTTATATGTTTTGATAAAGTAGAATAGACTAAAAAATGGAGATAAAATAATGATGGAAATTCCGTTATTCAAGATTTATTGGGATAATGACGACATCGATGCTATGAATAAAGTAATTAGAAAAGGTAATAATTGGGCTAATGGTCCAGAAATACAAATTCTTGAAAAAAAATTAGCAAAATATGTTAACAGAAGGTTTGCCGTAACATTCAACTCGGGAACCTCTGCCCTGCACGCGGTTCTAAGTTCCTATGGAATTAAAAATGGAGATGAGATAATAGTTCCTTCTTTTTCCTTTATATCAACTGCAAATGCAGTTTTATTTGTTGGCGCGACACCCCAATTTGCAGAAATAGAACCTAGAACATTTGGTTTAGATGTTGAAGATGTAAAAGAAAGGATTAATGAAAAAACAAAAGCAATTATACCAATGCATTACGGTGGTTGTCCATGCTCAAATATTAAAGCTTTGAGAGAAGTAGCTGAAGACAAGGATTTGATTCTAATTGAAGATGCTGCCGAATCTTTAGGGTCAAAAATAAACAATGAAATGACAGGTTCATTTGGAAATTCTGCAATGTTTAGTTTCTGTCAAAATAAAATAATCACTACAGGTGAGGGAGGTATAATCGTTACCGATGATGATGAAATTTATAAAAAATTATTATTATTTCGTTCACATGGTCGTGTTGATAAAACAGATTATTTTTCTTCAACATTTGGAGGCGAATATTTTAGTTTAGGATATAATTTTAGAATTCCAACTGTTCTTGCAGCTCTTGGTATAACCCAATTGAATAAGATAAAAAAAATAATTCAGTTGAGAAGAAATATTGCAGAATCGTATTCAAGAGAATTGTCAACAAATAAATTTATGAAATTACCCTATTGTCCACCAAATTATTTCCACATATATCAAATGTATACATTAGAAATATTAGATGGGAAAGACATAAGGGATCAATTAATAAAGAAATTATCTGATTCAAATATTGCGTCAAAGATATATTTTAATCCAATCCACCTGACTTATTTTTATAAAAAAATTTTTGGTTATAAAACAGGGGATTACCCAATAACAGAGAATATTTCTAATAGTATATTGTCTATTCCTATTTATCCAGCTTTAAGTAATGCTGAGATTGAATATATTACAAATACAATAAATGAGTTTTTCGGAGAGAAAAAATGATTGAACAATTTAATAACAAGACAATATTGGTTACAGGAGGAACCGGGTCCATCGGGAGTGAATTAGTAAAGCAATTATTACAATTTAATATTGACAAAATTATAGTATTCAATAGAGACGAGATTAAACAATTCATGCTACAGCAAGAGATTGACGATAAAAGATTGGAAGTTGTTATGGGCGATATAAGAGACTACGATAGTATTAGATTTGTATTTGATCTTTTCAATATTGATATTGTTTTTCATGCAGCAGCAATGAAACATTTAGTTGTGTGTGAAAATGAACCTATTGAATGTGTAAATACCAATATCATTGGAACAAACAATTTAATGAGATTGTGTATCGAAAATAAGGTTAAAAGGGTAATTACAATAAGTACTGACAAAGCAGCTAGTCCAACCAGTGTAATGGGAGCTTCAAAATTTATTTCGGAAAGAATTACTTTAAACGCAAATTCTTTAACTGATAGTTCTCAAATTTTCTGTTGTGTACGTTTTGGCAATGTAGCTAATTCACGTGGCTCAGTTATTCCTATAATGATTCATCGAATTCTTTCTGGAAAAGATATCTGGATCTCAAATCCTGAAACAACTCGATTTATTATGAGTATCAAGGATGCTGTGAATCTAGTTTTAAAAGCTTCAAACATAGCTATAGGAAATGGTGAATTATTTGTTCTAAAAATGCCTTCTTTCAAACTAGGAGATTTAGCAGATGTGATGAAAAATAGAATTGCTGCAAAGTTAGGCAAAGAGATAAAATTAATCAATAAATCATTAACAATTGGGGAAAAACTTCATGAAGATTTATTGAATAAATATGAGTGTACCAATCTTCTTGAAAATGATGAAATGTATATAATTTTAAACACTAATTCCAAAAAAGGTAATGAGTACAAGGATTTTACAGAGAGCAAATTGGATTCACATACATCTAAACAAACAAATTTATTATTATTAGATGAAATCGAAAAAATAATAATTGAATATTTAGAAAACACTTTACATATAGATATTTCTAAAAATTAAACTACATCTCATTATATCTTATTTGAAAATTATGAAAAAATTATTGGTGTAAAAATGAATTCAACTTATTTTGAAAATATGGGTGAAAATGTAAAAAACAAACTTAAAAAATGCGGTAAAAATGTTAAAATCTATCCATTTGCTAAAATAATAAATCCTAGCTTAGTGGAAATAGACGATAATTCTCAAATAGATGATTTTACTTTCATTAACGCTGGTGGTGGAATAAAAATAGGTAAGTACGTTCATATTGCATCATTTACATCAGTAATAGGGAGAGGAAAATTAATTATGGAGGATTTTTCAGGATTATCCACAGGGTGTAGAATAATAACAGTCGAGGAAGATTACTCTGGTGGAAGCTTAACAAATCCCTGTGTACCAATGAAATACAGAACGCTTTATCCTGGAGGATTTGTGAAAATCTGTAAGCATGCTGTTCTGGGCACAAATACCATCGTTCACCCAAATGTTACAATTGGAGAAGGAGCGGCCACCGGTTCTAATACTCTGGTTATAAAAGATCTTGAACCATGGACAATATACGTAGGATCTCCTGCAAAAAAATTAAAGGAAAGAAGTAAAGATCTGTTAAAATTAGAGAAAGATTTTTACAATGAAGGGAAAAGTGATTGATTTTGACTAAAAAAAATTTATTATTTATTGGTGTGTCGGGAGGTATTGGACAAAAATTAATAAACTATTTTGATAAGTATAATGTTATTGGCCACTACCATAAAAATAAACCATCAAAACCATCCCACCTATTTTACGCAGATATAACAAATTTTCAAGAAGTCGAAAAAATGGTAGAAGAGATAATAAAAGAATTTGGAACTATCGATATTCTAATAAATTCAGCGGGAATTTCTATAGATTCATTTTCCCACAAATTCAATAGTGGAATATGGAGAAGAGTTATTGAAGTTAATCTTATAGGAGTATTTAATGTGACAAGAGCGGTATTGCCATATATGCGAGAAGCAAATTACGGTAGAATAATAAATATGTCATCAGTAGTAGGTCAAAAACCAATTATAGGAACATCAGCGTATAGTGCATCAAAATCTGGCCTTTCAGGATTTGCTAGGACCGTTGCAATTGAAAATATCTCAAAGGGAATTACATGTAATAATATTGCATTAGGATATTTTGAAGCAGGTTTAATGTATAAATTACCTGAAGAGATGCAATCAAAAATTATTGAATCTATTCCAATAAAAAGACTTGGTACAATAAAAGAATTAAGAGATACTATTGAATTTATAATAGGCACAGAGTATTTTACAGGTCAAACATTGAATTTAAATGGGGGATTAGTATAATACACCTTAATATTTCAAAGTCTGTTAAAAATTAGAGGAAATTAAAAAAAAAATTTTATCTTAGGAAATTAAATGAATAACAAAAATTATTTTGAAAAAAGTTATAGTATCTCAGACGAAATTGTAAAAAAATTTGCTGAAGTGTCAGGGGATAAGAATCCTTTACATCTTGATGAACAATATGCTAGAAATACAATTTTCAAAGGGAGAATAGCTCATGGCATACTAATTGCAAGTTTCATCTCATCAATTATTGGTAATGATTTTCCCGGTGCAGGCACAATATATGTGTCTCAAAATCTAAATTTTAAAAAACCAATTAAAATTGGAGATGAAATAACAATAAAAATTTTTATTGTCAAAAAGTTTGAAAAAGGACGAATAGAATTAGAAACTAGGGTGGTGAATCAATATAATGAAACGGTTATTACAGGAAATTCAATAGTTATTCCACCAAATGATTTTAAAGTAGATATTTAAAGGTTATACTAAAATCAATTTTATTTTTTCATGATTCACATAAAATTTTGCATCCAATAATCTGAAATTGTTAAAAATAAATTATTATTAATTGAATTCATGTGAATTATCATTATTAAATAAGAATATAAATACTATTAATAACAAAAAACTTTTAATATTGAATTAAATGAGGGATACTTGATTATGCATAATAGGCATTTTGTCAAAGAACCATGGGGTTGGAAAATAAGAAGATTCTTTAAAGCAATAAGCAAAAAATTGAATCTAGAAATAACCCATAATAAAAAATTAGAAATTTTAAAGAAAAAAGGTTTAAAAATAGGAAAAAATGTGATTATTGATAAGGATGCGATTATTGATAGTAATTATTGTCATTTGATTAGTATCGGGGACAATAGTATAATTTGCGCTGATGCAAAAGTTATCGCTCATGACTCAACAATTCACCTATCTACAAATCATCACGGAAGAGCAGCAAAGGTAGAAATAAAAGAGAACTGTATAATTAGCGTAAATGCTATTATTTTACCGGGAGTTACAATCGGTCCTAATGTTCTTGTAACAGCGGGTGCAGTGGTTAACAAAGATATACCTCCAGACTCATGTGTCGCAGGTGTTCCTGCTAGATATTATGGAAAATTTAGTGATTATATTGCATATCATAATAAAAAAATTGCACAAGATTATGTCTTTGAACGAATTGAGATGATTAAAGATAAAGAGACATTCAAAAAAGAAAAGAACAAAATGATCGCGGAAGCCAAAAAAAGAGAAATTTATTATAAAACAAGAACAGAGAAATAGCGTTTACTCAATTAAACCATATAAAAAAAGAAAAAATATAATTTTATAGATTATTAGAAGGTAAAGGTAAAGTACAATGCTATACTATTTCCAGGAAAGTATTTTCCCCAGGTATCGGCCCAAGCAGTTTCTTCCCCAAATTCTGGGTGGGTGACAACAGAATGTGCTGCAATATACAAGGTATTGCCTCTCCAATTGCCATCAGGGAAATAATCGTATAGATTTAATACGTATGTATAAATTTCCGTGCCTTCTTCATGAACTGCTTGATACGGAAATTTTCCAATTTTTGGATTCCCTTTTTTTGTTTGAGGTATTTCATCAAAGGAATTGGCAACTGCAAGATGTGTTTCTTCTAGCGACCAGCCAGAATCTGTTTCATATGTAATTAAAAATAAATGGCCACTACGTCTTGCATGAACGTCTCCAACAACCCTCTGATCTCTACCAGCATATAAATCAGTAAATATCGCTGACACACTTGCCATTCCTGAGCAAAGTAGCATGCTTACTATACCAATAATAATCAATTTGCTCATTGTTGCTGTTTTTTTCATTTTTTTCACTCCTTATATTTTTTTTAAGAAAACAGCAACTTAATAATTATTTATAATTTTCTATATGAATCGATTTATAAATGGTGGATATTTTTATTTTTTAATAATGTAAATTTTTAAGTTAATTTATTAACTAAAAAACATTATTAGAATAAATTCAAGAGTTGATGTAAGGTGAAATGATGGAGTCAAAGTTATCTAAAGATATTTTAAACATAAACTGCACCGAGGTATCTAGAGAAATTCAAGATTTCGTAAGTAATAATGTCTTTAATATATTAAAAAAACGAGGGGTTGTCATTGGAATTTCAGGAGGAATAGACAGTAGTGTGACTACCGCAATATGTGTTAATGCTCTAGGAAACAAAAGAGTATTTGGAATTATGATGCCTGAAAAGGAATCCTGTAATGATACATTAGAATTAAGTAAAACAATAATTGATTTCTTTGGAATAGAATATGTTCTAGAAGATATCTCATCGATCCTTGAATCTACTGGATGTTACAACAGAAGAAATATAACTATAAAAAAAATCATACCTGAATTCACAAACGAATGGAAATTTAAAATTGTTCTTCCAAGTCTATTGGACTCGGACACGTATCGGGTTTTTTATTTAGTGGCCGCTTCCCCAGAAGGTAAAATTATTAAAAAAAGACTCAATCATAGAACATATTTAGAGATTCTGTCAGCTACAAATTTCAAGCAACGAGTTAGAAAAATGATTGAATACTATCATGCTGATAGATTGAATTACGCCGATGTTGGTACTCCAAATAGATTAGAATATGACCAGGGATTTTTTGTAAAAAACGGTGATGGAGCAGCGGATATTAAACCAATTGCTCATCTTTATAAGACACAAATTTATCAACTTGCAAAATACTATAATATTCCCGATATTATAATCACTAATCCCCCTACGACTGATACCTATTCTATGCCACAAAGTCAGGAAGAATTTTATTTCTCAGTACCCTATAACATCTTAGATTTTTGTCTTTATTGTTATAATAATGAAATTAATGCATTAAAGACGTCAGAAGCAATAGGAATTGAAGTTGATCAGGTAAATAGAATTTTTAATGATATTCAAAATAAAAGAATTTCATCAAAATATCTTCATATGCCTCCACAACTTGTTAAACAAATATTTGATAAATAGAATATGATCTTCGATAAAAAAGTTTAAAATACATCTTATTTTAATAATTACCAAGTTAGGGAGAAAAAATCTATGAAAAATAAAATAAAAATTTTAATCGGAGTGCTTTTAATAATTAGTATTGCAACAATTGCAGTTGGTTATCCTTCTATCTTTTCGAAATGGTTTTCAAAAAACTCAAACTATATATTAAAAACCCCATGTTCAGGAAATTGGACAAAAATCATTTTTCTTCATCATAGTACAGGTAAAAACATTTGGGATGGTGGGGTAATAGATTTTTTTGTAGATTATAACCAAAAAAACAATGTAAGTTATTGTATTAGAGAACAGGATTTTCCTAAACAAAATCCCTATGGATGGAATAATTATCCTTTTGATTATTGGAATATCTGGATAAACAATGCGGGAAACGAACCTTATAAAGATGAACCAACCTTAGAAATGATTGTTGATCAATATGATATGGTAATTTGGAAGCATTGTTTTCCCGTAGCTTCCATACAGGAGAATACTGGAAATCCTGATATTGGTTCACAGGTAAAAAGTTTGGAGAATTACAAGGTTCAATATCAAGCTTTAAAGGAGAAAATGAAACAGTTTAGTCAGAAGAAGTTTATTGTTTGGACAATTCCTGCTCTTGTAAAAAATGCAACAACTGAAGAGGAAGCATTAAGGGCACAAGAGTTTTATAATTGGGTGAAAAACGAATGGGATGAAAAAGGTGATAATATTTTCTTGTGGGATTTTTATGAACTTGAAACCGAGGGGGGGCTTTATTTGAAAGAAGATTATGCAAAAGGTTCTGAAAACTCACATCCTAATGAAAATTTTTCAAAAACAGTTGCTCCTTATTTTGGCCAAAGAATTGTAGATGTTATTGAAGGAAGAGGTGATAACTCAAGTCTTACTGGAAAAACAATATAATTTTTCTAGAATTTTGAAGATATATCTAGTGATAATTGGGTTATCTTATTTTTTATTCAATTAATTTATTTTTTAAAAAAATGGTCCTGTTTCAATTATCAGTAGATCCATAATTAAATGAACGATTATTGCAGTTAATGCAATTGCCCAATATGGCTGTCTTTTTTTATCTGATCTTGCCAATATAAGGAAAATGATTGCTACTATTGGAAAAAGCATATGGGTTATTCTATGATAATTAGCAAGTACATTAAAATCCAGGATATGAGTTGTATAATAAATACCAAGAAAAACATCAGGAAGGACGCTGAAAGTTAAACAAGTTATAATAAATATTAATTGTTTTTTATATTTGTAATCTAAGAAATCTTTGTAGTATACCCTCCCAATAACACTCACTATAATTCCAGCAAAAGTATGGGTGATAATTCCAGGCATGGTTTTTTTCTTCCAAAATCAATTTATTATATTAATGATAATATTATATTTAAATCTTAATTGGAGCTTTAGTTAAGGAGTTTTTTTAATAAAATATGGCTGTTTCAAAATAAATAAACACTCTTATATATTTTATTTTTTAAGGGTGAAAGTTTACTAATTGTTTTAAAAATTGGAGGAAAGAAAAATCGATAAGTTTATAAAAAAGGCATCTATGTGAAATCCTCAGCGGTGGAGGTTAAGCTTATGAGTTCATTAGAGCGACCTTTAAATTCTTTAAATTATGATGAAATTGAGAAAAAGGTTGATGCATTAATTGGAGAAAAAAATAATTCAATTTTTTCAAGAAAAGTGATATTTCCAAATATGTTTGCACCATCAGGAATAGCTATGATTATTCTTGGAGCTTTGTATTCTAGTTTTATATTTTGTCCCATAGGGATGTTATTCATGTTGTTTGGACCAATAACTTATTCAATAAAAATAAAATCTTAAAAATCGCTGGCTCAATTATTGCTTACTAATAATAAATTGATAAGGGGTTTGTTATTTTACTAATGTAGTATTGTAAGATATTTTTTTATTTTTATTTTTTAAAAATTCAAAAAATCTAATTATCCACTAAGTTTATTTGGGATAGGAGAAAAGAATGACTGATGAGATCGATATTATAAAGAATATTTCAGGTATTTGTGGTATTATTCTGCCCATAATCTTCATTTTGAGTGTGTATCTGTCCTTACAAAATGCTATTTGGTTCAGTTGGACAGAAAATGCAATTAGTGATATGGGTAGACCTGAATATGGACTTGAATTTTTTAATTATTCGTTAATTGCTATTGGAGTATTACTTCTAATTTTTACATTCGGGCTGTATTATTCTATGAATAAATATCGGTTTGGTCCTACTGTTCTTGCATTAAGTTCCATCTATTTTATTGGCGTTGGAATTTTTCCGCTACCGGATCCTAATCATGTTGATTTTTCTAGTTTGTTTTTTATCGGTTTTCCCATTGGTTTTTTTATATTGGGGCAGTATTTGTATAAACAGAAATTAAAATTTTTTAAAAATATGGGGATCTTTGCTTTTGTAATAACAATAATTGCTGTTTGTTCACCATTATTTTTAATTTTTTACCCAGGTATAGCAGTTCCAGAAGTTTTGATTCTAATACCAGGATTCTTTTGGTGTTTGATATATGGGGTATATTTGATAATTCATTAATTAATTTTAACGGGAAGCAGTACAGTTAAATGCAATGGTTATTTGCTCTCTAATGTTTGTACATGTATTTGTGTTTAAAACAGATATTAGTATTATTATTGGTATAAAAATTATCAATGCAATAATCAAGATAACTGCAATTGCTTTGAGTATTGGACCAAGTTTTGCTAAAAACGTACAAATGGTTCCGGTTGTCGGCAGCTTATTACATTTAATGCCAGCTGAAGGGCATCTTAAACCCAATACCGTTAAACACATAGGAGTAATTGTAATAAGATTGCATATCGGTTGAGATGTTAAATCACAAATAGGCTGGGACGTAAGCTGACAAATAGGCCCACTGGTTATATTGCAGATAGGTCCAGAGGTAATGTTTGTTGGTTCCTGATTATAGATATTTGAATTAGATAAAGGTGAAATATCTTCTTCATCTATATTAATAATATCAATTTTTGTCAGTAATTCTTGTTTTAATTCATTATCAGTTAATTTGAGGTATTTATCAATTTGTTCATTCATTTCATTATATTCTTCGCGTATTATTTTGTTAATTTCTTCTAGATTGTTTTCTGCTAATTGTAGTATTACCTGCCATTTGTCAATTAAGCTTTCATCAATGTCTCCAATTTTCTTCTGAATATCAATTTTTGATAATTCTTTTAACATATTTTTTCTAATTATGTTTCTTGTAGGAAGAGCAATATCTGTTTGAATATTTTTACCAAAATACTGTGATGTTAATAAAGATGAAGGTTGGTTTTGTACTCGCTTGGTTCTAACTGTAAAAAGCGGTGAATTGTTTACCTTGTAATTATTTGCTGAGAAATATCCAACAACTGGATTAAAAGATGCAAGAATAAAAATACATGCGACAATAATGCTTAGAATTAGAATTAATTTCTTCATATGTTAAATCCCCTAATTATTGAATAGAGTTCCATCTATATAAATATTATATTGAAAATATTTTTTTGAGACTTTTAATCTAATGATTGAAAATTAATATATATTATCCTAGCTGTTAAATAACGCTTGTTAAGGTAAATTTTATTAAAGATTATTATATTTCAATTAATAATTTTAATTTAGAGGGAGGAAAAATTATGATTAAAATATTATGGAAAAAAGGACTAGTTTTAACGATATTATTTTTATTGGTCACTATAAGTATTGGACCAAATGCGATAAGTAAACCAAGTAGTTTTAAAAATACAATCAACGAAGAATCATTAGATGTTTTATATCATTCAAATATCCCGCCGATTATAAATCGCACTTTTCCGAAAAATGGTGCAATAAATACACCACGTAATCTTCCCATAAATGTCGAAATTTATGATCCAAATGATGATTTATGGGTTGAGATATGGTCTAATTATACAGGAGATTGGATCGAATATGCAAGTTATGATGTCTTTATTGAAACTGATCAAAGTTTATTTTACAACGCCTCATCTCTTCCCCTGGTTGACTTTGATGGTGATGGAGAATGGAGGGTTTTAGACGCTACTATATTATTAGGAAATGAAGGCTGGGGCCAAAGTGGAAATTGGGGATTTATATACAATATGTCAGTAACAAGTGAGTGGGGGATGAATGAATTTGGTACCACGTATTATTGGTCTGTTAATGTAACGGATAATTTAAGTTGGAAAAACCAAACATTTTTATATAGAACATTCGGGGTTGATGTTGTTTATGTAGATGATGA
>Ga0180433_10001852_pt1 | contig 34388 bp, 50 predicted proteins | sample SS_ome_8_FD_132980 | JGI IMG/M metagenome (GOLD analysis project Ga0180433, IMG submission 132980) | Hypersaline lake sediment archaeal communities from the Salton Sea, California, USA - SS_1_D_1 metaG | ecosystem: Environmental > Aquatic > Non-marine Saline and Alkaline > Hypersaline >...
ATCTGCTCAGATAGATCAGGAGATCTCTCCAGCTTCTATCAGCTCCTCTGAAGCCTTTGGGTCTCCAGAGGTGTCTCAGGATGTCTCTCCCTCAGGGATAAGCTCTGAGGAAGCCTTTGGGACTCCTAATGTCATGCTGACTATAGGTCCTGACGGGATAGCTTCTGAGGAGGCTCTGGGATCTCCACAGATAGATATGATCATCTATCCAGCCTCTGTGAGCTCTTCTGAAGCCTTTGGGACTCCACAGATAGATATGATCATCTATCCAGCCTCTGTGAGCTCTTCTGAAGCCTTTGGGACTCCTAATGTCATGCTGACTATAGGTCCTGATGGGATAGCTTCTGAGGAGGCTCTGGGATCTCCACAGATAGATATGATCATCTATCCAGCCTCTGTGAGCTCTTCTGAAGCCTTTGGGACTCCACAGATAGATATGATCATCTATCCTGATGGAATAGCTTCAGGTGAAGCCTTTGGGACCTTCACTCTCAATCTGGATCTCTTCCCATCCTCTATAGCTTCTGAGGAAGCCTTTGGGACTCCAGAGATAGATCTGGTCATCTTCCCTGCCGGGATAGCTTCAGAGGAAGCAATAGGTGAGCCTGATGTATGGGCTCAGCCAGTTCTGTCTCCTACAGGGATCCCATCTGGGGAAGCCTTTGGGACCTTCACTATCACTCTCTATATGGGACCTTCTGGGATAGCAAGTGCTGAAGCCATTGGATCTCATGAAATATATAGGAGAGTGCTTGACTCCTTTGAGCAGATGGTCCAAGATGATCTCTCTGATGTCTTTATCAATGATGATGAATTTGCAGAGCCTATCACTTATATTTTCAGGACTGGGGAGCAGCTTCAGACAGTGGCTATATATGATAATGAATTCTTGGCTCTTGATATGGAGTCTGGAGCAGAGGTGATGTCAAGAGATCCTATGATCACCATCCCCACTCCTGACTTCAGTATATCTCCTGATAGTGGAGATCACTGTATCATCAGAGGAAGACAGTATCAAGTGATGGATCACCAGCCTGATGGGACTGGGATCTCCCAGCTTCAGCTCAAAATACAGAGGTCAGTATGAGTATAGTACCTATACAAGTGAGTCAGCCTCATCCAAGGAAAGTCATCAGGAATAAGGTGAAGGATCTCCTGAAGGTCAACACTGATCTTGGAGGAAGGGTCTTCTGTTCAAGACCGGATCCCATATGGCTGAATGAAACTCCATGCTGTCTGATCTACTTTACAGATGAGCCAGCTACTACTGATACTAATCCAAAGCTATACACCAGATCACTGAGCTTAGTGACTGAAGTGCTTCAGAGAGAAGATACTGAGAGGGAGAATAGTGTAGATGATTTTCTTGACTCCAGAGCTTTTGAGATAGAGATGGTCTTTGGAGATGATCAGCACATTGGACTATATCCAATAGTAGAGAATAATTTTCTCAGGAGGACTCAGCCTTTAGACATAGATGGTCAAGGTGAGAAGGATGCTGCAAGTATAAGACTATACTGGGATATTATATACAAGACTGACAGCTTCAGTCTTCAGTCTCTTGATGAGTTCCTTAGATTCCAAGCTGAGTATGAGGCTGGAGTGATAGAGGATGTCAAGGCTGAAGCTGAGGATGATGTCACTATCAGAGAGGAGTAAGCATGAAAGTAAAACCAAGAGAGAAGGGACTCATAGTCCACTATCCTAATCAGGCAAGGATCCTCAAGGATACTGGGGAAGAAGTTCCTGATATCTCCTACTGGAGAAGAAGACTGAAGGCTGGAGAAGTGGTCAAGGTCTCAGGTCCTTCACAGGAAGTAGTATCACCGGAGCCCATCAAGGATCCAGTGACTCCTCCTGTAGTTGAAGAAGTAAAGACAGAAAAAACAGGAGAGAAGAAGAGCTCACAGAAGTCTTCATCTTCTAAAAAGAAGTAAAACAATAGAAGTATAATTTTCAACAATTTTTTAGGAGGAAAATATGGCAATATCTCCAACACTCCGGGTCCCTTTTGTATATGTAGAGTTTGACTCTTCAAGGGCTTTTCAGGGACCAGCTCTCTTGAATTATAGAGGGCTCTTAATAGGTCAGTATCTCAGCACTGGCTCAAAGTATGAAGCCTCTCAAGATGCAGTGGGTCCCTATGTGATCACCTCTGCTGATCAGGCTGCTGACTACTTTGGAGCTGGCTCACAGCTTGCTCTGATGGCTGAGTCATGGTTTTTGAATAATAAGATCAATGAGCTTCATGCTATTGCTCTGAAGGACAATGGAAGCACCACAGCCAGTGGATCCATTGCTATCACTGGACCAGCTACAGCAGCAGGAGAGCTGTCAGTCTATATAGATGGTCAGCTTGTAGCTGTCACTGTGGCTGATACTGATACAGAGACTCAGATAGGTGATGCTCTTGTGGCTGCCATCACCAGTGATCTTCCTGTCACTGCTGCCAATGTTACAGGGACAGTGACCTTCACTGCTAAGAATGCAGGATCCATAGGGAATGACATAGACATCAGAGTCAACTATAATGATGGTGAAGTCCTTCCTGCTGGTGTCTCTGTAGTAGTGACTCCTATGGCTTCAGGAGCTACTGATCCTGATATTGCTGATGCACTGGATCTCATTGGAGATGAGTGGTATCAGATTATTTGTGCTCCCTATACAGATGCTACCAACTTAGGGAAGATTGAGATAGAGCTTGCTGACAGGTTTGGACCTACTGAGATGATAGACGGTCTCTATATGTCAAGCAAAAGAGGAGACCTCTCAGCTCTGTCTACTTTCGGGAATGGAAGGAATTCTCCTCATGTGAGTGTCATTCATAATGGTGGAGTGACTGGAGTAGGATCACCATCCTCTCCTCTTGCTCTGGCTTCAGCCTATGCTGCTCAGATCTGCAAGGAAGGAAGTGCTGATCCTGCAAGACCATTCCAGACTCTTCAGCTTGCCGGGATCCTTCCTCCAGCGGTCACAGAGAGATTCACTCTGGCTGAGAATAATACTCTGCTCTATGATGGGATTGCTACCTTCCAGCTTGACAATGCAGGAGCAGTCAGGATCCAGAGAGCCATCACTATGTATCAGACCAATGCTGCTGGAGCTGCTGATATTGCCTATCTGGATGTGAATACTCTTCTGACTCTTATGTATCTGAGATACAGCTTCAGGACCAGAATTCTGACCAAGTATCCAAGAGCTAAGCTGGCTGATGATGGTGTCCAAGTGGCTCCGGGTCAGCAAGTGATCACTCCCAAAGTAGGAAGAGCTGAAGCAATAGCAATCTTCAGACAGTGGGAATTTTTGGGACTTGTGGAAGATGCTGATCAGTTCAAGAATGATCTTGTCTGTATCAGAAGCACTACAGATCCTAATAGGCTTGAGTGGGTCCTTCCTCCTGACCTGATGAATCAGTTTAGAGTAGGAGCAGCTCAGATGCAGTTTCTTCTTCAGGGATAGAAGTAGAGACTAATAATATTATTGAAGTTAATTGACAAAAAGGTATAAACAAAAAGCAGGAGGAAAAAATGAGCAATAGATTGAGTGGCTTGATAAATTTCAAGGTCAATGGTGAGCTTCAGCAAGCCAAAGGAAATTTCACCTATAATCTTGGACAGGTCAAAAGAGAGGCAATAGTGGGAGCTGACAGAGTGCATGGATACAAGGCTCTTCCTCAGGTCCCATATATTGAAGGTGAGATCACTGACTCCAGTGATTATGATCTGGAAGCTCTCCAGAATGTGGATGATGCTACTATCACTCTTGAGCTTGCCAATGGGAAGACAGTAGTCCTGAGGGATGCTTGGTATGCTGCTGATGGAGATGTCCAGACAGAAGAAGCCAATATACAAATAAGGTTTGAAGGGCTGTCAGCAGAAGAGGTCAGCTAATTTTTCAATTTTTCCAAGGGAGGTGTAGTATGGCAGCAGATACACAAGATAGGAATGAGGACAGAGCAGACAGTGAAGGGATCAAGATCCCTCACACTATTAGTCTGCTCTATCCTTTTGACTGGACCAAGGAGGAGAAGGTCACTGAGATCACTTTTGAGAGAAGGCTCAAAGCCAAGGACTTCAAAAATATCAAGGCAAGTGATATCACTTTCAATGATATGATGGTCCTGATCAGCAAGGCAAGCAATGAGCCCATCAGGAAGATTGAAGAGCTTGACTCTGAAGATCTATTCCAGTGTGTAGAGGTGGTCAATTCTTTTTTGCCAGATTCCCCACAGACTGGAGGGAGATAGTGGGACTGGTAGCATGGATTTTTAAATTCCCTCCGTCTGAGATATTTGAGATGGATGACATGGATCTGATCTTCTGGCAGTCGCAAGCAGAGAAGATCATCAAGAGTATGAGCAAAAAGTAGGAGAATACTATGGCAATACCTCCAGTGAAGGTGATCATATCAGGAGTAGATAGACTCTCCTCCACTCTTGGGATGTCTATGAAGAAGATCAATAAGATGGGGAAGAGTGTGGACAGGGTGGGGAAGAAAATGACCACTACTGTCACTCTTCCTCTTCTGCTTGCTGGTGCTGCTGCTGGGAAGCTGTCTACTGACTTCAATGCTTCTATGGCTAATGTAGCAAGCCTCATCCCAAGGAGCTCAGACAGAGTCCTTGAGCTCAAGAAAAATGTTCAAGATCTGTCAATAGTTACAGGCAAAGCTACAGGAGATCTGGCTGATGGTCTCTATCAAGTAGTGTCAGCCTTTGGAGATGCTGCTGACTCTTCAGAAAAATTGGAGATAGCAGCCAAGGCTGGTGTGGCTGGACTGGCTGAGACTACAGATGCAATCAATCTCACATCATCAGTCATGAAAGCCTATGGAGATACTTCAGCCAATGCAATGAGGAAAGTGGCTGATCTATCCTTCCAGACTGTCAAGCTGGGTCAGACTACTTTTCCTGAGCTTGCTGGATCTATAGGAAGAGTGGCTCCTTTGGCTCAGAGCTTTGGTCTCACTATGGAGGAAATGTTTGGGACCTTTGCTACAGGGACTGGAGTCACTGGTCAAGCCTCTGAAGTAGCTTCTCAATTCTCTGGGATCCTTGCTGCAATGATGAAGCCTTCTGCTAAGATGGCTGGTCTTATGAAACATCTTGGATATGAAAATGGAAGAGCTATGATAGCTGAGCTTGGCTTCCAAGGAGCTCTCCAGAAGACAGCAGACATGGCAAAGAAGAATAATGTGGAGCTGATAGAGCTCTTCAGAAGGAAGGAGGCTACAGTCTTAGTGACTGCTCTGGCTGGTGCTCAGTCGGAAACATTCACAAAAAAACTGCAAGCAATGAAGGGAGCCACTGGAGCTCTTAGTGAAGCCTTCAATGAGCAGACTCAGGGTATCAATAAAGATGGCTTTGCTATGAAGCAAGCCACAGCAAAACTGGTGATACTTGGTCAGAAATTTGGGGACATCTTGGTCCCTATGTTCGTGAAGGCTCTCAACAAGCTCCTTCCTTTTGTGGAGAAACTGGATGCAATGTCCCCGGCTGCTAAGAAGGTGATAATAGTGATAGGGATGCTTGTGGCTGCTGTAGGTCCTCTCCTCATAATACTTGGCAAGCTGCTCATGATGATCAGCTTCATTGGAGCTCACTGGGCTGGTCTTGTGACTGTCTTTGCTTTTGTAGGGAAGGCTATTTCTGCCACAGTAGCAGCCATAGCTTCACCTATAGGAATACTGGTGGGACTGATAGTGGCTGCTGTAGGGATCTGGGCGTGGAATATTTATCAGATAGTTACTCAGTGGGAAGATGTCTGGGGAGGTTTTCTGATTTACATGAAGGGAATAGGGAAATTTTTCAAAGACTTTGGGATGGATATCATAGAATGGCTTCAGCCGGGGCTTGACTTTGTGACTGGTATAGTAGACAAGATCAAAGCTATTGGATCCGCAGCTATGCCAAAATTTTTGAGAGACAAGCTGGGTCTTCAGGGACCGGAGTCTCCTACTACTACAGCAGCAGATCTGAGAGATCAAGCAGCAGGGACCAGATTCTCAAGTGAGAACACTACCAATATAAGGATTGACAATAGAGCAGGAGCAAAGGTCAGAGCAGATGTATCAGAGGGAGATGTGAATCTTGAGACCAATACAGGGCTCACTCTTCCGGGCAGTTATTCAGTAGTAACACCATAGGAGATAGGTATGGGATGGAGAGAGAGATATCAGGAGGCTTCCTTCAGGGATATTAGCTTCTATGTCCCAAGTCATGAAATGGCTGGAGGGAGGAGAGTATCTGTCCATGAGTTTCCGGGAAGGGATCTCCCATATGTCAAGGACCTTGGAAAGTCAGCAAGAAGATTCTCCATAGATGCCTATGTCCTTGGAGAAAACTATGACTATACAAGGACCATCCTCCTTGATGCTCTTGATGAAGAGGGATCTGGGAAGCTGGTCCATCCATATCTTGGAATTATTCAGGCTCAAGTCCTGACCTACTCTCTGAGTGAGACCAAGGCTGAGCTCAGGATGGCAAGACTCTCTATATCATTCATAGAGTCTGGAGCTCTGGTCTTCCCTACTCCAGTGATCGACACTGTAGGGGAAGTCTTTGAAGAGAAGGCTTCAGCTCTTGACAAGATGAAAGCTGCTTTTTCTACTGCTTATGATCTGGCTCTCAGTCCTTACACTATGACTCAGAATGCAATCAATACTATCAATAAAGGTCTGGACTCTGTAGACTATGTCAAGAAAACTATGCAAGCAGTAGCAGACTTCCAGAGAGACCTTGAGAATATCAGAGGGAAGGTGATAGAGATTGCTTATGATGCTGAAGAGCTCTCTCAAAATTTTGTGGACCTCATCACCTTTGGAGGAGATCTCACCGGGGACAATGCCATCACTGATAACAATGCAGGACCTCAATTTTTTGAGATGGAAGATCTCTATATCTTTGAGCCAGATACAAGTATAGGGGCAGAGGATCCATCAGACCAGATAGCAGTCCTGATCCAGATGTCAGCTTGTATCAATGCTGCCGGATTGCTTGCAGCCTTTGACTTCACCAGTGTCAATGAAGCTCTTGAGAGAAGAGACATCCTGCTGAATAAATTAGATAGTCTCATGCTTGATGTCCTTGATGATCAGCTCTATAGTGCTCTTGAAGATCTCCGGGCTTCTGTAGTGAATGACATAGAGACAAGAGCTGTGAATCTTCCCAGACTGGTGGACTACACTCCTCCAGTGAGTGTCCCTGCTTTGGTCCTGTCTTATGATCTGTATGGGAGAGTGGACAGAGAGCAGGAGATAATTGACAGAAACAATATCCAGAATCCGGGTGTGATTTTTGGAGGAAGACCTATAGAGGTGCTGATAGATGTCTGATGATGTGAAGCTGACTATAGGATCCCAGAATCTTCTTGGATGGGAGAGAGTCTCCATCAAGAGATCTATGGAGATGCTCTGCTCTTCATTCCAGCTCATGCTGACTGATGTCTGGAAGGATACAGACTTTGAGCTCTTCCCATATCTGGACTGCTCAATCAAGATAGGTGATGACCTTCTTCTTCAGGGATTTATAGATGATGTCACTCCTGATATATCAGCAGACTCAGAGACCTTCAGTGTATCTGGAAGAGATAAGACTGGAGATCTTGTGGACTGCTCTGCTCCAAATATTCCAGCTTCATGGAATAAGGAGATCCAATTTGAAGCACTGATCAGAGAGCTCTTGTCTCCCTTCAGTATTGGTCTGGTAGTGGGGACTGATCTTGGGCTTCCTGTGAAGAAGTTTTCTCTGAATACCGGGGAGAGTCCATATGAAGCAATAGCCAGACTCTGTGAGGACAGAGCTCTCCTTCCTATGTCTACACCAGAGGGGAAGCTGATCCTCACTGAGACAGGCTCAGAGAGGTCTACAGACAAGCTGGAGTATGGAGTCAATGTAGTAGCAGCTAAGGCTTCATATAATGCTGTCAATAGATTCTCCAGCTATACTGTGAAGGGACAAAGTTCTGGAGGATCAGAGAGCTCTCCAGCTTCCAATGTCTTTGGAGAAGCTGAGGATCCTGAAGTGACAAGAGTCAGACCTAAGATCCTGCTGGCTGAGGGTCAGGATACAAATAAGGGAGCACAAGACAAAGCAGCATGGGAAGCACAGATCAGAGCTGCAAGAGCTCAGAAGATCTCTGTGACTGTCCCGGACTGGAGACAGTCATCAGGAGAGCTCTGGAGAGAGAATAGGCTTGCATATGTAAAGATCCCAGCTCTGAGAGTGGACAATGATCTTCTCATCTCAGAAGTGGTCTACAAGGAAGACTCACAGTCCAGATCAGCAGATCTCCAGCTTGTGAGTCCAGATACCTTCTCCCCGGCTCCTTCAAAAGTGGTGAAGCCAGCAAGAAAAAAGAAGGCTTTCCAATGGCAATAATAAAGAGGAATATATGAGTCTAAGATCTCAGATATCTGCTTTGATGGATCCACTAAGAAGAAGGATCCTCCTGATGATAGGGAGAGCTCTCATCACTGCCATCAGTGATGAAAGTGAGAGACAGGTGGTCCAGCTCTCTCTATTGAAGGATGAGATCAAGGAAGATGTAGAGAGGCTCCAGCAGTATGGATTTTCCTCAGTGCCTGTAGAGGGAGCTGAGGCTCTTGTGGCTTTTATCGGAGGCAATAAAGATCATGCTGTAGTGATCTCTGCTGACAATCCTTCCACAAGGAAGAAGGGACTCAAAGCAGGAGACTCATGTCTCTATCACAAAGATGGTCACTATATTCTATTGACAGATGGAGACAAGATCCAAGTGATAGGAGAGAATATAGAAGTGACTGGATCCAATATCAAGCTGGGAGAGGCTAACTTCAAGAAGTTAGTCAATGAGGAATTTCAAGCTCTTTTTGAGAATCATATACATCTGATCAAGACTGCTGGGAGTCCTGCTGCTCAGACAGGTGTCTCCTCCAGTCCTGCCTCAGTTACAGGAGGGACTCCTCCGGGACCTGTGAAGGTTGCTGCTGTGGCTCCTGATCCTTTGACTTTCCTCTTTAATGATGATATGACTTCTTCTCAATTTACAGATGATACAGAGGCTGGATAATTATGGCAGCATATAACTTCACAGAGCTCAGTAAATATGATGGAGGCTTTGCCTCTGCTCATTATTACAGCACTGTCCACAAGGGCTATATCATCACTGCCAGATTCGGTGGTGGGATGGCAATGTTTAAGATAGAAGGTGGACAGCTTGTCCTGAAGAATGAATATACTGGAAGAGAGATCTATAATGTATCCAGTGATGAGGAGTATGTCTATGCTGCAAGCTGGACAGATGGAGTGATGGTCTTCAGTATCAATGAAGGGACCGGAGCTGCTACTCTTGAAGCTGAGAGAGATACAGAGGCTGGGGTCTTCTTCCATGCCATCTCTTATATGGTAGGGTCTACCAAGTATATAATTGCAGCCAATGAGAATGGTGGTCTCAGAGCTTATCAAAAAGTAGGAAGCTCAATCAATCTGATAGATACAGATACTGATATGAATACTGCTGTCTGGATCTTTACAAAGGGAGCAGGAGAGGTCATCCATGTGGGATGGTCTGCTGGTGCTGGTGGTATCAATGCCTATACATTCAATGGATCAGCCTTCTCTCTTGTCAAGAAGTGGGATGGATGGGCTACCACTAATGTCTGTCAAGCCATCAATGGTGATGATAACTACATCTATTATGCAAACAATACCGGAGGCTTCTATATACTCTCATGGGATGGAGCCAATTATACAATAGAGAAGAGCTATGATCCGGGGAGGACAATGTATGTCACTGCCAGAGGGAGTCTGGTCTATGCTGCCAATCAAGCTGATGGCTTTGAGATTTACAGCTATCTTCCTCCAGATCTTAGTGTCTTAATCACAGAGAGCACTGCTTCAGGAAATTATGGATCCATCCTTCCTCTGGATGATTTCTATGTCATAGTATCTACAAGTGATAGATATCTCAGGCTCTTTGGCTTTGAAGAGATTCCTCCTCCAGAGATCACTACATATGAGGGGGATGCTCGTCTTGTCTTTGAGAAGGGGGATGCTTTTGGAGATGTCAATATAGTAGATAGAGACCTTGAGAGGGATCCTACTTTTGAGACTGCTGTGATTATATCTCTATTTACAAATAAGAGAGCAGAGAATGAAGATGTCCTCCCTGATACTTCTGCTGATAAATGTGGATGGTGGGGAGATACACTCTATGACAATGATTCAGATGGATCAAGACTATGGCTATTAAGAAGAAGCAAGGGGGAAGATGCTCCTCTGGCTCAGGCTGAGCAGTATTGCTCAGAGGCTCTGGCATGGATGAAGGATGATGGGATTGCTTCTGCAATCAATGTCACAGCTTCTGAGGAAGACTTCCAGACTCTTCTTCTTGAGATAGAGGTGGAGAGACCTGACAAGGATCCTCTGACCTTCAAATATTTTTATAACTGGGAGAGACAACTAAGCAGGAGGGCTGACTGATGCCTTTTGATAGACCAACACTACAGACAATCTATGACAGGATGATCACTGGAATAGAGTCAAGACTGACCGGAGGACTTCCTCTCTTGAGGAGAGCTCTTCTGAGGATCCTTGCCAAGGTATTTTCTGGAGCTGTTCATATTGCATATGGCTTCATAGCTTTCATTGCTGATCAGCTCTTCATTGATACAGCAGAGACTAATTTCTTGGAGAGACAGGGAGCAATATATGGGATCCCAAGGAAGTCCGGGACCTTTGCTGAGGGAGGTGTAGACTTTGCTGGATCCAATGGGACAGTGATCCCAGAAGGGACAAAGCTGGTCAGGGATGATGGCTTTGAATATGCCACTCTTGAGGAGGGGACTATTGCAGGAGGGACAGTGGAGATAGATGTCCAAGCTCTTGAAGCTGGAGCTGATGGGAATTATGACTATGTTGGAGCTCCTGATTATGCCAAGCTCTCACTGGTGACTCCAATATCAGGAGTGACTTCTGATGGGATCACTCTGGCTGAGGATATTGAGGGAGGTCAGGATGAAGAGACTGATGATGACTACAGGACCAGAATTCTTCAGAGGATCCAGAACCCTCCTTCAGGTGGGACAGCCACTGACTATGTCAGATGGACTCTTGAGAGTGAGCCTACAGTCAATGGAGCATGGTGCTTCCCTCTGGTCTTAGGTCCCGGCTCTGTAGGAGTAGTCTTCAGAGTATCAGATACAGACCCAGTCCCCGGACCTCCTCTCTTTGTAGATGGAGGATCTGGATATGATGATGGGACAGGGACTGTCTATATCTATCTTGCTGACAGGAAGCCAGTGACTTCAGATCTGTATGTCTATCCTATTGACAAGAAGGAAGTGGAATTCTGGATTACTATCACTCCGAATGAGCAAGCCTTCAGAGACTCTATAGATGAAAATATGGCTGATCTCTTTGACAATATAGCAGCTCCGGGGGAGGATCTGCTGATCTCTCAGATAAGGGATGCCATCATGAATAGTGGAGTGACTGACTATGAGATCACAAGTATAGAGGTGGAAGGAGCTCCAGTCCCGGTGGATGATATAGCTTTCACTGGCTTTGAGTATGCTGTCTTGAAGGAGATCACATATGCCTGATCTTGACTACCTAATTCCTCAGAGAAGATATGGAATCAAGGGCTGGCTTAATATCCTGAAGAATCTTTTTCCTAAGGGCTTTGTCTGGAGATTTCCAGTCATTCCTGATTTCAATATCTGGATCCAGTATGGGATAGAATCTGAGGAAGCCTTTGGAGAGCTCAGAGTCTTCTCTGATCAATTTGTAGAGCCTTCTGGAATAGGATCTGGTGAAGCCTTTGGAGATCTTGATACATTTACTGGAATTCATCCATCAGGGATTCTCACTGCTGAAGGTCTTGGGTCTCCTGTAGTTTTGACAGATGGGACATATATCACTGATGGTTTCTCTGGGGGTGTATATGACTCCTACTGGGATTCTGCTTTTACATCTAATTGGAGTCTGACTCAATATCCTCCATCAAGTGGGAATTATGTAGCAGTGAGAGGATCTCAAGGAGTAGATAGGCTCACAGGAGACTTCTCTGGCAGCTTTGAGCTGACTACTACTCTCAAGCTGGGTCCTGATAATACCGGGAATAATTCTGTATCTATGCAAGTGAAGCAAGCCTCAGATGATGCTCTTGTCTGTGAGCTTGAATACTGGGGAGGGACACCTAATGAGCTGAGATGGAGCTGGGGAGGAGTAGTCAAGGACAGTGAGAGTATAGACTTCTCTCAATATCTTGAAATCCCTATCAAGCTGATCAGACAATTTTTCCAAGGACCTATCAGAGCCTTCTGGTTTGAAGGTCCTTCATGGACTGAGCTTACTCCTCAGGCTCCTGCTCCTACTGAAGATAGTCTCTATATTTCAATGGATGGAGCTGATAAGCATGGAGTGGATGATTTTGATTTTAAGGCTTCCTCTGGTTTTCCTAATCCTTAGAAGGTGAGAAGATGGCTGCTACTACAACTATATCAGATCTCCTGAATGCTTTTGCTGAAGAGCTTAATAGGCTGGAGATCAGACTGATGGACCTTCTCAAGGAAGGGATCCCCGGACTCAGTGAGGAGCTCTTGACAGACTGGGAGAGAGTTCTTGGTCTTCCTGATGAATGCTCATCTCTTGGATCTACTCTTGAGCAGAGACAAGCCACAGCTCACACTAAGTATGTAGGTGATGGCTTTGGGATCTTTGGAGATGAGAAGTGTCCTCTCTCAGAGCAATATTACATTGACTACGCTGCTTCAATAGGATCTACTATCACAATAATAGAACAGCCGAATGGAGGAGAGCCATTCAGAGTGAATGAGAATAGAGTGGACCGGACTCCTGAGCTGGGTATAGATGGAGCCAGACTGAACAGCATAGGATCAAGGAATAGATGGGCTATAGTGATCCCTGCTGATGATCCTAATGGACCACTCTTGGAGTGTATCTTTCAGAAGCTGAAGCCAGCTCATACTTCTCTTCTGGTGATCTTTGGACTTATACCGGACTCAATTCAAAGTGAGGAAGCCTTTGGCTCTCCCACAGTTACTATATAGGAGGTAAGCAATGCACAGGACAGAAGGTGATGGCTATATTGAAGTATCAGGAAAAAAATACTTTGCTGATGAGGATCCTCCTTCCAGAGATGCCACTCAGCTCAGACATCAAGAAGCCAATGCTTATCAGGAGGAGATAGCTCAGGCTATTGAAGCTGAAGGTATTACTCTCAATACAGGGAGTGAGACCTATGCTCAGATGAATCAGCTTGATACAGCTATCTGGCAAAGAGTAGCCAAGCTCTCTCCCAGAATGATACAGGGCTTGTATCCCTATGGATATTCAGGAGGAGGAGCCTTCTCTGTATTCAAGGGAAGCTGTATCAGCCGGGATGGGTCTGAGTATATGTCAAAGACTGGATCCGATTTTTTCAATAAAGCAGGGACAAAGCCTTGGACAGCAGGGACTGGGAATGGAGGGATTCCTACTTCTGTGACAATGACTCAGGGAGACTGGTATCCTGTTTTTATTATCAAAAAGATCAGCACTGGAGCTGTGGACTTTGGGATTGATGACAATGTCAATGCTACCAATTTGATGACTGACTCTGGATATGATGTCTTCAGGCTTCTTGGCTTTGTCCAGTGTGACAATTCTTCCAGTCCTTATGATTTCAGAGAACAAACAAGAGGACATCTTGAGCAGATGATCTCTCTATATGGAGATGTGAGAGACTATACTTCTCAGACTCTTTCAGTAGGTGGAGAGCTCAGAGTATCCTGTCCAGATACTATATGCAGGGTCCAGTTATATATAGAGCTCTGGGATGATGTAGCTGAAGCATGGACAGCAAGAATAGGGACAGTGGGCTTGGGTGACTTATCTGATGACAAGCCAATCATCAAAGTAAATGGAGCCAGCGGTGAGATTGTCAGACTTTTTGTGGAAGTTCAGACAGATGCCTCAGGCAATGTAGACATAGGATACAAGACTGGTGATGCTGGTGCTGGAAATGTGGAAGCAAATATCAATACTCTTGCCTATTCTGTAGATACCAGACAAGTAGCTGATGAGCCTTTATATATCCCATAGACATCAGATGACTGTAGTGATAGGAGACTGAATGAATGGACATGATATTTGCATGGCTCACAGTGGTCACAAGGAGAGGCTTCACAATATTGAGAAGGATCAGAGTGAGGCATGGAAAGCGATTGACAGAGCTCATGATAGGATTGACAGTATGAAAAACTGGGTCATAGCTGGGATGACAAGTCTGGTCCTCCAGCTTATTATCTTTATAGGTGGGCTGATAATTCTCTGGATGAAGCTGTGAAGCTGTCCACTAATTTCCATCTGAGTGAGATCACATCTCTCCCAGTGAGCAGCATACCGGGGAGTAGACTTCATCTCATGCTCTCCCTATGCAAGGACATCCTTCAGCCTATCAGAGACTTTCTTGGAGTCCCTGTCAAGGTTACATCAGGGATGAGAGATATGGATGAATATCACAGGCTGATCAAGAAGGGATATTATCCCTCAGAGACTTCTGATCACTTCTTTGGAGTCCCAGTCCCGATAAGGAAAAAATATAAAAGATCCAAGTATGGCTCCCTCTATACTCTTAGTGTGGGAGCTGTAGACATAGTCCCTGCTGGAGGTGCTTCCAGAGCTTTCAAGAGACTGATCCTTAATGCCAATGAAGAGGATGGGACCATCACTCTTCCATTCAGTGGAGGGGACAAGAAGATCTCTATAGGTCAGATGATCCTTGAGAAGAGAAGATCCTACTGGATCCATATCTCCAATAGTCCTCTCCTTGTATATTCTCAGGGCTTTGTAGATAGGTATCTGAGAAGGACTCACTTCCTTGAGTCATTGGATAATGGTCAGACATATAGGAGGATATTATGATCACAACAATCCAGAAAACTATCCGAGAAGAATTTAAGAAGGAGATCAAGAAGCTCCATGAATCACCTCCCAAGACATATGATCCAGAGACTTCTGAGATCCTGCTTCACCTTGCCAAGAAGACTGGTGAAGAGTATTCTGATCTGATCAATAGAAGGAAGGGAGAGCAAGCTGGGTATCATGCTGCTCTTGATGGAACACTGGGAGGATCCTCAGCTCTTGTGACTAAGCTGGTGATGAATATGATGGCTGAATATACTCCAATAGAATTCTCAGACAATACTGAGAATATTATTGCTGCTCTGATAGGTCTCTTGTCTATGTATATGATAGCAAGAATCAAAAAAAGGATATTGAATAGGAGAAGATTCAGAGGCTGAGTCTGGTCTCTGATTGTTGCTGCTTTCTTCTTTTGTGTGGCACTGCTGCCAGTGCTACCTCCTGAGGAGTCCTGATCCAGAAATGGAGAGGGGCTCCTTCTCTTTTTGTAAAGCATTAAGCCAAGTATCCCACTCCCATTCTGTAAAGAAAATTATTCCCATTCTGTCAATTTTTCTGAGGATTCTTGAGATCCTGATCTGGATTAAAAAGTCTATAGCAAAAGTCAAAATATTAAATTTTGGCTATTTTGGATGAATTTTTTTCCCTATAAAAATCAATGACTTACAGACTTTTTTTAACTAAATGAGCTCAGGGGGTTGACAATCCTTAAAAAATGCAGTATCTTTTATATAGAAATAAAAAACAACTTTTTAACCAATGGAGGTGTGGGATGTCAAATTCAAAAGTTTACAAAGCAGTGACAGAGAGAGTCCTTGATGAGCTCAGGAATGGAGTGGTTCCTTGGAGCAAGCCTTGGAATGTCAGAGGATCTGAGAATCTTCCCAAGAATCTTATCAGCAAGAAGGCATATAGGGGAGTGAATCTTCTTCTCCTCCCTAACACTTACAAGAGACCATACTTCTTGACCTTCAAGCAGTGCAAGGATCTTGGTGGTCATGTAATGAAGGGAGAGAAGGGATATATGATAGTGTTCTGGAAGATCCTCAAGAAGAATGTCAAGGATCAGGAGACAGGTGAGACTAAGACAGAGACCATCCCTCTTCTAAAGAAGTATTATGTTTTTAATGTGGATCAGTGTGAAGGCATAGATGAGAAGAAGATCCCTGAAGTCAAGAAGGCTGAGGATCTGGAGAATGATCTGGAGCCTGTAGACATCTGTGAGAAGATATACAAGGAGATGCCTGAGAAGCCTGAAGTCAGAGAGAATGGAGCACAAGCCTACTATAGTCCTCTTGATGACTATATTGGAATGCCAAGCATGAAGCTCTTCAAGAACATAGAGGGATACTATGGGACTCTCTTCCATGAGATGACTCATGCTACTGCTCACGAGACCAGACTCAATAGAGAGACTGGATCAAGGCTCCAGATAGCGAAGTATAGCAAGGAGGAGCTTGTGGCTGAGATGGGAGCTGCTTTCCTCTGCTCCTATGCAGGGATTGAGAATGACATCAAACAGAATGCTTCATATATAGATCACTGGATGAAGCAGATCTCTGAAGATGAGAAGCTGGTAGTCTCAGCAGCCGGGAAAGCTCAGAAGGCTGCTGACTATATCCTGAATATCAATCATGAAAATAACAGGTAACAATTAACCAAGGAGGGCTCCTCTCAGGGAGCTCTCCTTCTAACTTTTTGGAGGTGTGGGATGAGTGCAATCAAGATGACAAAGCTGGAGAAGGCAAGAGTGATAGTACAGGCTCTATATAATCTGGATGAGCTTCCTTATGAGAGAGAAGCCAGAGGAGAATTTAGACAAGTATCTACAGTAATCAGTAGAGAGATCAAGAGAGTGGCAAGGATGAAGGCTGATGCTGTAGAGGAGCTCTATCAGAAGGCTCACAAGATCCTGAGTGATAAGGTCCTCAAGGATCATGAAGCCTCTCAGAAGGCTCAGGAGGAGTCTCAGAAGGAAGAGAAGATCTACAGTCAGAGTGAAGCAGATAAGCTCATTGAGGAAGCTGTGGAGACTGCTCTGATGGAGCATGGGATCAAGGTGAAGGAAAAGACTGAGAGTGTAGAGTATCCTGCAAGAATCTCAGTCTATCATCTTCATCATGATATCTGGGGGAATGCCTCTTTCAATTTTGGTCTTGGAGCTGATAGAAATCTGGCTCAGAAAAAAGCTGAGGAGATCTGGAATGATAGAGAGAAAAATATGGATCATGTAGCTGATGTCTATTCTGATGATCTTGAGGAAGCCTATAGGCTTACAAATAGTATAGACAAGAATTGGTGGAAGAATTATGAAGTCAGAAGCAGATTCACCACTGAAGGCTGTAGGAGCACCAGTGTAGGGGACTTCATAGTCAAGCATGAGATGGATGGTGATGAGGTCTATGTAGTAGCTGGCTGTGGCTTCATCAAGGTGAAGGAAGCAGCATAATAGAATTGATATGGGAGGATCTCCGGGTCCTCCCTTCTATTTACAAAGGAGAAAGTATGAAGGAAGCAGTGAATGAGATGATGGCAGAGATGAGAGCTGAGCTCTCCGATTCTGGTGAGCTGGGGACTGAGTCTATCTCAGTCTCTGAATCTATTGAGAGACAAGCCTTGACTAATATGGTGGACCGGATCTCTTCCAGTTCCCTTCTTGTCAATGATGATCTGCTAATATCCTGATGATATTTTTTATAGCAGAAATCCCATCTGTAAATTTTACCAGCAGAATTGGAGCTCTGCCGGTTCTTGTAACTATTTGTATTTTAATATCTTGTGGAGACCGGGGTCAGTCTCTTAAAAATCTCATTGACTCAAGTCTTGAAATAATATATTTTTGTAGTGATCAGAGTGGGACTGATCGCTTCTTCAATCTTCATAGGAGGTGTGGGATGCCAAGAGTAAACACTGTCAAAGCAGCAAGGAAGAGCTATCCTGAAGCAGGGATCAGGAAGGGTGAGACATATTACTGGTGGAAGTTCAGGATGGGTGGGAAGGTCAGGAGCAGGAGCTATCCAAAGAGGAGCCAGCTCACTCAGTCTCCTTGGCTGAAGGAGCTCTATGATCTTCAGGACCGGGACAAGTTTCATCTGGTCCATTCACAGGAAGAATGGGAGCCTCAGGTGGAAAACTTCAAGGACTGGATTGAGTCCTTGAAGGAGCAAGCTGAGGAGTCTCTTGAGAATATGCCTGAGCACTTGCAGGATACATCATCCACAGGAGAGCTCCTCACAGAGAGGATAGAAGCCTGTGAGAATTGGATTGATGAGCTGGACTGTGTAGATCTCTCCTATGAAGATCCTCCTGAGGATCTCAGCACTGAAGAGCTCAAAGAGGAATGGGAAGAAGAGAAGGAGACCAGATCTCAGGAGATCATGGATGAGCTTGAAGGAATAGAATATCAGGGATAGATCTTGGGTCTTCCCTTTGTCAATAACTTTTTTCAGGAGGTGTGGAATGCTGAAGAAGAAGATGAGACCGGAGATCAGAAGAGGGAGGACTGATGGGAGTGCTTTCCTCATGATGATCATTGCAAGCCTTAGACCGGAGACCAAGTGGGTTCCAGAAGACATCATCCAGAGCTGGTGGGGAACAGCCTTCCCTAATGGTCTCCCTATGGAATACTTCCCTCCATCCATCACTCCAAGGATCTCTCTTGGAGCTGTGATCCTTGTGATGTATCAGGAGCTCCTCCTGAGAGGCTATAGGAAGCACAAGATAGATGTGAGGACTCTCAGGTCAGGTGAGAGAGGGAAAGCCTGTCAGAGGGCTTGGGAGAGCCTCCTGAGGACAGATCCTGAGTATAATGTCATAGCTGATCCCAGCTATGAGGCTATAAAGACCAAGAAAATAGACATATCTGGGCTGATTTCAGCAGGATAGACAGATCCCTCCCAGAGAGGTTCTCAGAGGCTCTGTATGGGACTCTGGCTCTGAGAGGTATTCTGGGACCTGAGAGCCTTGTGGAGGCTCTTGAAGCTGCTGATAGTCTTATATAAATTGAAAATAGGGGAAGGGCTTCAGATCACCGGAGATCTGGGTCAGGGAGAGCAGGAGGATCAAGGTCCCACACCTCCATCCTCCTCCTCCCATCTTCCCTCTCTACAGGAGACCTATGAGAAGACTGAGGACATATCAGAAGGAAGCTCTTCACTATTGCTGTGAGGTTGACCATCCTGCTCTATTCATGGAGATGAGGCTTGGGAAGACTCTTGTGGCAATCAGGAGATCCAAGATGCTGAGGATCCAGAGGGCTCTTGTGATAGCTCCTTATTCTGCTCTATCAGGATGGATCAGAGAGCTGGATCTTGAAGGAGAGGATCCTCCTGCTCTTCTCTTTGGGACCAGACTCCAGAGGCTGAAGATCCTTGCTGAGAAGAAGGATCTGGTCAAGTGGTTTTTGATTAATAGAGAAGGTCATCTCAGTATCCCTGAGATAGCTCAGATCCCTTGGGATCTTGTGATCCTTGATGAGTCTACCTGTATCAAAGCTCCAAGGACCAAGATCAGTGAATTCTTCTGCTCCAATTTCCGAAAAGTCAAGACAAGGATGATCCTCACAGGGACTCCTGCTCCAGAGTCAGATCTGGATTACTATCAGCAGCTCAGATTTTTAGATCCTCAGATCTTGCCTCAGCCTAATTATTATGATTTTAGATTCAAGTTTTTTGGGACCATCAGACATGAGACTCTGATATCTCCCAAGGGAAGCAGATATATCAGTCAGCAGCTCTCAAGATATTGCTTCTTCCTGACCAGAAGAGATGTCAATCTGGGAGGAGCCAAGATCTATGAGAGGAGATGTGTGAGGATGGATGACAAGTCCAGAGCTGCATACAGGAAGCTGCTCAGGAGATTTGTCTTGGAGTATGATGGAGAGATTATAGACTGGACTGTCTTTGCTACTACAAGATACATATGGCTGAGGAGGCTCTGTGGAGGCTTTATAGAGGATGAGCTTGTCAATAAAAGCAAGGTGAAGGATCTGGTCTATCTTCTGAAGACAGAGCTCAAAGATCAGAGCATAGTGATCTGGTGCAAGTTTACAAAAGAGATAGACATGATCTACAGCACTCTCCTTGATGAAGGCTTCACTTGTGGGAGAGTCTATGGGAAGATCATGATCAGTGAGAGGAATGAGATCCAGTATGCTTTTCAGACAGAGGAGATCAAGATCCTGATTGCTCAGCCTGAATGCTTCAAGCATGGTGTAGATCTATCCCAAGCCTCCACTCTGATATACTACTCCTCTCCTGATGGTCTTGAGACAAGACAGCAGACTGAAGCCAGAGGAGACAAGATAGGAAGTGATGACTCTACTCTCATCATAGACATGATCACTCTTGACACTATTGAGGAGGATGTCATTGAGTCCCTCATGAAGAAGGAGGGAAGACAGGAGATGATGAGAAGGATAGTCAGGAGAATTCAATCAGAAGGAGAAGCAATATGAAGAAGCTATATCTTGACAAGTACCTCACTGTAGATGGTGGATGGAATACCGGGCTGGCATTCTGGACCGGGACTCTTCATCCAGAGACAAAGGAGATCAAGCTCCTCCCAGAGATCAGGAGGAGGAATGGTCAAGGAAAAAAGCTGAGATATATGTGGAGCAATTTTGAGAATCTTCTTGTGAAGTATGAGAAGGAGAAGCTCTGTCTTGATAGCTGTATCATAGAAGGGATTGAGCTCTGGGAAGGGAGTCTCAAGTCTATGACCAGTGCAAAGAGAGGAGACATCTTCACTCTGGCTCTTCTGATAGGAGGATATGGCAGGATCTGTCATGAGTATGGTCTGGCTCTGAAGTATATCCTTCCAAGTGAGTGGAAGGGTCAGCTTGATGATGCTTCTGTCAAGTATATCACTCACCTTATAAATGGTGAAAAATATTCCAGCTCTCATATCACTGATGCTGTAGGGATAGGGCTGAATGAGATGGGTATCTTCAAGAGGAAAAAATAGAGATGATAGATATGCTGAGCTGTGAGAGATGTGGTCTCTCAAAGAAGAGAAGGAATGTAGTCCAAGGAAGAGGAGAGGTCCCAGCAGATATCCTCTTCATAGGAGAAGCTCCGGGGAGAAGTGAGGATCTTCTTGGGAGAGCTTTTGTGGGACCAAGTGGGAAGCTGCTTGACAAGATGCTGGAGGATGCAAGAGCTCTCACAAGTCTTGGATCTGTTCCTTCATACTACATCAGCAATACAGTCCTCTGTAGACCTTCAGATCATGAAGGAGAGAATAGAGCTCCCAAGCTGAGTGAAGTGCTATCTTGCAGGAAGAATATCTCAGCCATCATCTCTGAAGTGGATCCTGATGCTGTGATCTTCATAGGACAAGTAGCTGAGAGATACTACAAGAGATATGTATCAGTCCCAGCTATCAGAATAATACATCCAGCAGCTCTCCTCAGGAGGGGAGGGAAGAAGTGTCCTCAATACCGGGACAGTGTGAGAAGGCTTGCAGATATTTTCAATCATATAAATGGGAGGTGAGTATGGCAGCAAAGGTCAAGAGATCCAGAATGAAGAAGACTGGATCCAAGAAGAAGACTGATGTGATAAGAGTGGAGGATCTTAGTCCTCCCAGATCATACAGTCTGGAAGTGAGTGGGATCACTCAGAGTCTTGTGAAGAAGTGGCTCCTCTGCAAGAGAGCATTTTTGCTCTCTGTCAATAAGTATGAGAGCAGAGCTGGGAAGAAGTCCTATGCTTTTGGATCACTGGTCCATGAGGTCCTTGACAAGCTCTATAAGTATGCTGAGCTTCATGCAAGGAAGAGACCTGTAGGGATCCTCAGTGATCTGGAAGAGATGATCCCTATCTGGATTGATGACTATATCTTGAAGAATAGGAAGAAGGATCTCAGAGCCAAGAGTCATGATGAGCTGGAGACAGATGCTGCAAAGGCTGAAGCTCTTCTCATTGAATATGTCTACACTTTTGCTGATGACTTCAAGCTCAAGAAGTTTCATGGGATTGAAGAAGTCTCTGAGGTGGACTTCAATGGGACCATCCTGAGGAAGAAGCAGGATGGAAAATACTATGATAAGAATGGGAAGCTCTGGCTGATGGAGCATAAGACCAAGGGGAAGATAGTGGAGGAGTCAATCATGATGGCTCTGAAGATGGATTTTCAGAATCTTTGGTATTGCTATATGGAGCAGCTCTTGACAGGTGAGAGAGTCTATGGAGTGCTCTATAATGTGATCAGGACTCCGGGTCACAAGGTCCATGTCAATGAGAGTATCAAGGAATACAAAGAGAGACTCAGGGATCTGATCAGGGAGGATCCTGCTCACTTCTTCAAGAGATATCCTGTGACATATACCAAGAAGGATCTCAATGAATTTGGGAGAGAGCTCTATATGATTTTATCTGAGATCAAGTCCAAGCTGAAATATCCCAGATTTTTGATCAGGTCCACTCCTCACTGTCTGATGAGCTTTCCCTGTGACTTCCTGAAGGCTTGCTCCTGTGGGAATATGAATGACTTCAAGAAGAGAAGAGAGCTCTTCCCAGAGCTTGTAGAGGAGGAATAGATATTAATTCAATTCAACTATAGAAGGAGGTAGTATGCCAAAAGTAAAGAGAGAAGAAGTGAAGCCAGCAGCAAGGAGACCAGCAGCAGGGAAGCCAGATCCAAGGAGAGCAGTGAGACCATCTCCCTCTCCTCAGGGAGGTCTCTCCAGCTTGAAGCTCCCTACTAAGCTGAGCACTCCCTCAAAGGATCTGGGGGACTATACTTGGCTGATCTATGGAGATCCAAAGATAGGGAAGACCAGTCTTGTGAGTCACTTTCCTGAGACTCTCTTCTTTATGTTTGAAACTGGAGGGAAGGCTCTGAGTATTTTTCAGACTCCTGTGATCACTTTATGGGATCAGCTTCTCCAGTATGTCAAGCTCCTACAGCAGGAGAAGAAGATGGGATATAGGACCTTCTGCATAGATACCGGACAAGCAGCCTATGACAGATGTCTGGAGTATATATGCAGGACAGAGAGGATCCCTCATCCCGGTAAGGTCAAAGACTTTGGAGCCTCATGGAAGAAGGTCACTCAAGCCTTCAAGAATATCCATATGGATCTTGAAGCTCTTGGTCTTGGACTGGTAGTGACAGCACACTCCAAAGTGATGACAAGAGAGACAAGGACCGGGGAGACTTTTGATCAGGTGATCCCTGCCTTCTCTGGTCAGACTCAGGAGTATTATGCTGGAGTGATTGATAATATCTGCTATTATCACTATGTAGGAGCTGAGAGATTTTTGACAATCAGAGGCAATGATTATCTGGAAGCAGGGACCAGATGTGAGTCTAATTTCCTCACACCAGAGGGAGATCAGGTGGTGAGTATTCCAATGGGAGAGAGCTCAGAGGAAGCCTATGAGAATCTGATGAGAGCCTTCAGCAATAAGCAAGAGGAAACCTATGCGAATCTCTTGACAGATGCTACACCATCAAGGAAGGAGGAGAAGAAGCCAGCAGCAAAGAAGAAGCCAGCAGCCAAGAAAAAAGCTGCAATCAGAAGGAAGTAATTTTTTAACCATCAAAGCACCTAAGGAGGATTTCATGGGTGAGTATAATGAAGCACTTGAGAAGATGCAGGGAGCATATGAAGCCAGTGAGAAGGAGTATGCTACAACTTTTGGAGGTGAGGTAGTGGATGAAGGTGTCTACACTGCTCAGCTCCAGTCAGCTACAATGAAGACCAGCAGTCAGGGCAATCTCATGATCAGGAGATCTCATCTCATTCTGGAAGGAGACTGGGAGGGATCTGTGGTCAGAGACAATGTCATGATCTCTGAGGACCGTCTTGTCTATGTCAGGAGATGGATAGAGATGATAGGCTTCCAGTGTCCTGTCCAGCTCTCTGAGCTTGAGGGAATGGTGGAGGATATTGTCAAGGCTGCTCCTACTGTGGAGATTGCTGTGAAGCATAATATCTCCGGTGATATAACCTACTGCAATGTATATGTCAATAAGCTCCTTGATGGTGAGGGAGCTGAGGTCCCTGCTCAGCAGGATGTGACTGAGGAAGCCTTTGATATTGGATCCTATATCTCTCTTGCAAACACTTACTCAGTGGAAGGAGTCAAAGAAGACAGCTCAGAGGATGAGGTCTTGACTGCATTCAATGAGTATGGATGGAGCAAGGATGATCTGGATCCTGAGGAAGCTGATCTCCTTCTGGCTCTTGGGGTGGAAGTGGAAGGGGCTGAGGCTCCTGAAGAAGCTCCTGCTGAGGAAGCTCCTGAAGTGGATCCTATTGTGGAGAAGGCTCAGGAGTTCTGCATTGCTCAGGATATCAAATATGATCAGGATGATGATCTTGACATCCTGAAGGAGAGGGTCTCTGAATATGACTACAAAGAGGAAGAGCTGACTAAGGATGAAGTCTCTCTCCTCAATGATCTTGGTCTGAAGGACAGGATCAAGAAGCCAGCTCCCAAGAAGAAGCCAGCAGGGAAGAAGACTCCTGCAAAGAAGTCAGCAGGGAAGAAGGCTCCTGCTAAGAAGAAGGGGAAGAAGTAGACTGATCAGGACAGAGCTATCCCAGATATCTTCTGGGATGGCTCTTCCCTTTTGTCAATAGGAGAGCATATGATATATAAGAGCTTTGACTTGGAGACTACTGGACTGAAGACCTATGAGGGAGCAGAGATCTTCTCCTTCTGCATAGGTCATGATGATGGGACTGTGGATGTCTACAGGATGGACAGCAGGATCCAGAGTCAGAATGACAAAGCATGGAAGATCCTCAGAGACTTCTGGCTTGATACTTCTATTGCAAAGGTTATCCATAATCTAAAATTTGAATTGACTTTTCTTCATGCTGCCGGGGTAGAGATCCCTGAGGAAACTGAGCTTCATGATACTATGATTATGAGTCAGCTTCTGAGAAATCTCAATCCCAGTCATGCTCTTGACTATCTCTGCTGGGAGCTATCAGGATGGAGCAGAGAGCTTGACAAGAAGGTCAAGCAAGCCAGCACCAGAGTCCCTGACTATTCATACATAGATAAGAGACTTATGACAGCATATCAGAAGGCTGATGGAGCCAGATGTATGGTCCTCTATCAGCTATGGTATGAAGATTATATCAAGACTGATCCTCAGCTCCTCTCTGACTATGAGAATGAGATAGAGCTGATCAAGACTACCAGAAGAATGGAAGAGCATGGGATCTGTCTTGCAAGGAAGCAAGCTGAGGATCTTGTGAATTGGATGAAGTCAGAGCTTGATAAGGTCCAGACTGAATCTCATGATCTTCTGGGATTCTATATGAATCTGAATTCAGGTCCTCAAGTATCTGCTCTTCTATATAATACTCTTGAGATGCCTATTCCATCCTATACAAAGACCGGGAAGCCTTCAGTAGATAAGGAAGCTCTCTCAAAGCTGAGAGAGTCTCATCCTCATCCAGTTCTGGATCTGATCCAGAAGAGCAGATCCTATACAAGCGGTGTATCTACTGTCAAGGGATACATCACTCTTGCAGATGAAGAAGACAGGATCCATCCTACAATAAATACTAATAGAGCTGTGACTGGGAGGGAGAGCTGTCAAGATCCTAATCTTCAGAATGTGGAGAAGGATCAAGGTCTGAAGAATGCCTATCCTGTCCCAGCCAGAAGAGCCTTCAGAGCTTTCCCCAGTCATGTGACTTATCTGGTGGACTATTCTGGAATAGAGCTGAGGCTTATCATTGATACATCTAATCAGGTGAATATGATAGATATGCTCAAGAGAGGAGACCATCCTCATGAGGCTGCTGCCAAGATTTTCTATCCTGAGTATATCAATAAGAAGATAAATCCTGAGTATTATTCTGCTGCCAAAAATGGTCACTTTGCTCTATGCTATGGATCAGGTATAGGAGGACTGGCTGAGACTTTGAATGTTCCAGTCAGTCAAGCCAGATCTGCATATGAGAGATATGCTCAGGAGTATCCCAAGAATGCCTATCTGACAAGGACCATATCAAAAGAGATCCAAGAGAATGGATATATAGTCACTCCATTTGGGAGGAAGCTGAGAGTCCCTCTTGATAAGACCTATATGGGTCTGAATTATATGATCCAAGGGACAGCAGGAGGGATCCTGAAGAGAGCTCAGGTCAGAGTGGATAAATATCTGAGAGAAGAGTGGGATGATAGGATCAGGCTAATCCTTCCCATCCATGATGAGCTTCTCATCTCCTATCCCAGAGATCTATTGAGCAAGACAGATATCATCCTTCCAGAGATTGCAAGGATCATGACAGATATGGAGGAGATCAAGGTCCCTCTGGAAGTAGAGTGGAAGATGACTATATCTACATGGGACAAAGCAAAGGAGGTCCAGATTGACTGACAGGAATATGATCAAGGATGAGGATGAGGTCTTCATTCCTTGTGATGCCAATGGCTTCATTGAATTTGGAAAATATAAGTGCTATAGATTTTATGAGCTTCCTACTTCATACCTATGCTGGATCAGGAAAAAGGTGAGGAGTCATCAGATGAGTCTTGTCAGATATCCTAAGCTGGCTGAACACATCAGGAAAGTAGATGATCTATTGAATACATATGAAGTAGGACAATAAACCAAAGGAGGTAGCATGAAAGCAGGGAGAAGAGAGCTGGTACACAAGGTTGTCAAGCTGGCTAATTTGCCAGAAGGGAAGACTACTCTGGGATACTTGACAAGGGGACAGCTTGCTGATCTGGTGCTCTGGATTCAAGAAGCAAGAGAGAGAATAAGAAGAGCCAAGGTCAGTGAGGTGGATAATGCCAAGGGCTAAGTCCTCAAATATTACCGCATTCAATCAGCATGGATTTAAGAAGAGCAGAGACTCCGGGGTCCATGCTGTGGGAAGATGTCCCTTCTGTGGAAAGTCAGATCACTTCTATGTGAATACTGATACAAGAAACTGGGACTGTAAGTCATGCGGTAAAAAAGGAGGATTCCAGATCTTCCTTCAGAGGATCCTCCAAAGATGTCAGGAGGAATTTAAGCAGGGACCAGCTATCTCATTGAGTAAAGACAGAGGGATCAGTCTTGCTGTCTTGAGAGATGCTGGGATGGGATACAATCCTCTCACTGGAAGCTATGTCTTGCCAGTCCCTGATATGAATAATGAGAAACTATGGGACCTGAGAATATATGGGAAGAAGGGAGGTCTCAATACTACTGCCACTTGTAAAGTAGGACTATATGGATGGGAGACTCTTGGTCTGGATCATCACACTATCTGGCTATGTGAGGGAGAGTGGGATGGGATGGTGATGAGAGAGATCCTGAAACAAAGGAAAGCAGAGAAGGAGATTGTCTTGGCTGTCCCCGGAGCCGGGACCTTCAAAAGTGAGTGGGCTCTTCATCTCAAGGATAAGAAGGTCAATGTCCTCTATGATAATGACTCAGCAGGGAGGGAAGGAAGTCTCAAGGTCTACAATGCAGTGAATGAAGTGGCTGAGTCTCTGTCCTTTGTTCACTGGTCTGAAGAGGTGAAGGATGGATATGATCTCAGAGATCTATACAAGGATCAGGGCAGGGATCCCAAGAAGACAGAGAAGGTCCTCAGGAGGCTCCTGAAGGACATCCCTCAGGGAGCTGACCATAGTGAGATCCAGACAGAGGAAGAGGCTGAGAAGAGCTCTCTGGATGGTGAAGGAGTAGATCCTGAGGCTGTCTATAAAGCATATAGGAAGTGGCTGGAGCTCCCCACTACAGATATGATAGATGTCTTGTATGGGACAGCGATTGCAAACAGACTCCCCGGAGATCCTCTCTGGGTCTTTTTAGTATCTAATTCAGGAGGAGCCAAGACAGAGCTCCTGCTGAGTCTCTCTGATGCTCCTAAGATTTCTACTACTACCACTCTCACTCCTCCAGCTCTTGTCTCTGGTGCTAACTTTGCCGGGGGAGGAGATCCATCTCTGATCCCTAAGCTGAAGGAGAAGATCCTGATCATCAAAGACTTCACCACTATCCTCTCACTGGATTCAAGAGTGAGGGAGGAAGTCTTTGGGATCCTGAGGGATGCCTATGATGGGAAGATTGAGAAGAGATTTGGAAATGGTGTATTTAGATCTTATGTCTCCAAGTTTGGGATCTTGGCTGGAGTCACTCCAGCGATTGAGCTATTCACTGAAGAGCATACAGCACTGGGAGAGAGATTCCTGAGGTATAGGATTCACTGGGGAGCAGCAATGAAGGACCAGAGAGTCATCATCAGGAAGGCTGTGAAGAATGCTCAGCTTGTGGAGGGAGATCCTGCTGAGCTTTTAGAGATGAGGAAGGAGCTGGCAGCAATAGGATCCTCAGTCCTTAAATACAATTTTTCTCCGGTCCCTATTATCCCTGAGGAGATTACTGATCAGATCATCTATCTGGCTCAGTGGACATCACTTCTCAGGTCTACAATAAACCGGGACAAGTTTTCAAAGGAGATAACACACAAGCCATTCTCTGAGATAGGGACCAGACTTGCCAAGCAATATGTCAAGCTGCTTCATGGGATAGGTCTCTTCAGAAGACTGACCAAGATCACTGAGGCTGAGTATCAGATAGTGAAGGATGTGGCTGTCTCCACAGTTCCAAGCAGGATGGAGGAAGTAGTCAGGAAGATTCACAAGAGAGGGAAGACAAAGGGCTTTGATATTAAGGAGATAGCTGAGATGGTGGGACTCCCTCCCATCACTTGTGGGAGAGTGGCTGAGAATTTGTCTATGCTTGGAGTGATGAAGAAGCATAGATATTCAGCTCTCAAAACTGAGTGGATATTGACAGATGAGACACTGGAGCTGATTGAAGCAGCTCATATTTATTAAGGAGGAAATGATGAAAGTAACTATAAAAGAGCCATCTGATGGAATGCTTCTCCCTCTTTTGGCTATGGTTTCTGCTGGATCTCAAAAGAGTAGAGCTATTGGATTTAATAGATCTTATAGAGGAACAGCTACAAGAGCTGAAGCTAATAGAGGGAAGAAAAAAGCTGTCAGGAGGAGAATGGCTAAGAAATCAAGGAAACTGAATAGGAGGAAATGATGGAAGCAGGAACATTGATCTGGATAGAGACAATTTTTGGGATGGTGATGCAGATCATCACTCTTGGATGTCTAATCTACTTTTTGAGATTGCTCAGGATAAGATGGATGACAGGAGTCATTATTAAGAAAAACAGAGAGCAGAGGAGGAGGAAGTAGTATGGTGGATATTCTTGTGAAGAAGATAGAAGTCAAGCCTGATGAGGTAGCAGTGGAGATGTCTTCCAGAGATGTAGAAACTCTCTCTGACTATCTCTATTGTCTTGCTAATATGGTGAAGGATGGAGAGAAGGATCAGAAGGTCACATTGAGGGTCCAAGGAGCTCCTCCTATTGTCTTCAGAGTAAGCAAAGGAGAAGGGCTGGGATGATCATCCCTGAGAGAATACTATTGATTGACAAAGGGGATGAGCAGAATGAGAAACTGCTATAATAATGCGTGACTTTTGCTATACTTGGGAGGGGTGTGTGAGGGGAGAGAATATAGGTGTTTTATTATGTTTTGCTATAAAAGGGATAAAAAGTAGTTTTTATCAATTCATTTTATTTAAGTTATTGATATTTATATTATTTATAATTCTTATTTGTAAAGTAAATAATAAAAACTACTGGGAACATATACACACCAGTCCACAGTATAGCAAAAGTATAGCAGTGAGAAAAAAACTGGATTTTTCTGTCAAGCAAAAACTGAAGGAGGTTTTATGTATCAGAAGTATATAGTCTCTCTGGATAATGAGACCACAGTAGCATTGAAATATAATGTAATATCTGGAAGAGCAATCATAGGAGGGCTGACCAGATTCACCAGCACTATTGAGGATATTATTGTGGAATATTTTGAGGCTGTGGTTCACAGTCCTCATCTGATCCAGAAGAATAAAATAAGATATGAATTTCCTGTGACTAAAAAGAAATTTAAGGAAGGACTTGACCTAATGAGAGAGCATGGGATCTCAATAGATCAGAGGACCAGTCTTGGAAATATTATGAGATGAAGCAGATCCTCATTGATATACTCTTCCTGATATTCTATGCCATTGTAGTCTTGACAATATGGGAAGAAGTGAAAGCAATGAAGATCATAATAGAGATAGGAGGTGTATGGTGATAGTGTCAAGAGATTCATTGAATGCTGTAATGATAAGCAGGGCAGATGATAAGATCCCTATCCTTGACAATCTTCATATCAATGAGGATGGATATGTGGTAGGCTGCAATGGAAGAGCTGTGATCGCTATAGAGCCTGTATCAGATGATAAGATGAGTGAGCTTGGAGATGTCTTGGAGGGAAGCCTGATGAAGAAGCCTGTGACAATCAAGAGCTCATCTATCAGGAAGGTCCTCAAGAATATTGAGAGGGATAAGACCTTCAATGGATTGCTGGATCATTATGATGTCAATGAGAAGGGAGTGGTCCAGTATTCTGATGGAGTAGATCTGTATGAAGAGAAGACAGAGCTCTGGGATCAAGCATACATCCCATATACTGATATCATTTATAGATTCAATGAGGGAGAAGTAGAGGGGGCTCTGACAATAAACAGGAAGAGACTGATCAGTCTCCTCACTGCTATGGACAAAGCCTGTCCAGACAGTGGAGGGCTGGCTGATATAGGTGTAGTCTTTATCAAGACAGGACAAGGATCAGCTCTGACTATGACCACTGAAAATATGAAGACTGGACAGAAGTGTCTGGGTATAATTGAAACTGACAGGAAGGGAGGGAAGGTCAATGATTATGTTCAAAGTGATGATCACTCTATGGATACTGAGCTGGATCATTCTGGGAATATGGCTTCTGATAGACAGATCAGAAGTAAAAGGAGAAGAGCTGCAAAGATTAAGAGAGGGAGTAGGTGATGAGCAAGACTGTAGATTATTTGAAGAGCAATGTGATCAGGAAAAATCATGGAGGGAAAAAGGTTCAAAAAATTTGTCCTGAGTGTGATCACAGATGGAAGGGCTTCCCAAATAGCAGATGTTCTGAGTGTGGATATCATCCCGGAAAAAATAAAGACTGATGCAGGATCTCAGTGGGCTGGATGTCCACAGGAAGGAGGAAGTAATGGCAGCTAAGATCCCAAGGAAGAAGGGAGCAGCAAAGGTCCCAAGAAGTAAATCAGTGAAGGTCTTGGTCCCAGTAAAGAGGAAGACTATCAAGGAGAAGAGGACCGGAGATCCTGATCTTGCAAGATGGGTTCAGAATAAAAATGGAGGATATATGTACTGTCCCAAAGGGTGTGAGACCAAGCTCAGGACTGATGGTCTTGTGATCTGGTGCTCATATGTAGAGTGTGATTTTTTTGATACTGCTCTGGACAAAGAATACATATAGATCTAAAAATATTGTATGATTATAGAAAAAGAGAGGAGATAATATATGCCTGTATGGGTAGCATTCCACAAAGGATATCCCAAGGGACATAGAGGGTCTTGGCTTGGAAGAATGATCAAGAGAGTCCTTGATGAGCCATTCCCTCATGTAGAGCTGGTCCTCCCTAAGGAGGGGACTATAGATCAATTTCCGGGGAAGAGCTTCTCTTCCAGAGGATCTGAGAAGAGCAAGAGAAGAGGAGGAGTAGGGAAGGGAGTCAAATGGAAAAAAATCAACTATTCCCATAGAGAGAGATGGATCATCATAAGACTACCGGGGTATAAGACTCTTGAGCAGATCAAAGCTCTCAAGGATGAGTGTCAGAAATTTATAGGGAAAAAATATGACTATCTGGGAGCTCTTGCATGGTGTGGATTAAAGAAGAGAGCTGAGTGGGCTCATAGATGGTGGTGTAGTGAAGTGATAGCCAGAGTCATTGGAGTGAAGCCTTGGAGACTCACTCCCTTTGAACTATACCGATGCTGTAGTATATATATCAGAGAGCAAGTAGGTCAGAAGCTGGCTCATCATGAGAGAGTGATGAGGAGGAGGAAGAATAAGAAGGACCGCAAAAAGAGGAAGAAGAATAGACAGAAGTGTCCCAAAGCAGGGAAGATGAGACAGGGATAATGATTGACAAAAGAGAGAAGCCTATTGGATGCTCTTATGGATGGGATGGAGCCTATCACTTGTATTTTAGTGGAGGAAGGATGCTCTGGGGGTCTACTGACAGGAAGCTCTATTCAGAATACTGGAAGGGCAATGATGGAGGAGCTCATGACTATCCAAGAGATCCAGAAACTGGGAAGAGGCTTCCCTTCTTTACAAGTAAACATAAGAAAAAAATGGAGGAAGTATAATGCTTACAGCAAGAGAATCAAAGAGGATAGAGGTAGGAGTCAGAGGTCTTCTTGAGGAATTTATGAATGATAGGAATATCCCAGTCCAGAAGACTGTCATTGCTATCACTAATCTTATTGATATGATCTTAACTGATGAGGATCCAGATAAGCCAGAGAAGGATCTTCAGGAGTCAATCACTCTCAAGAAGAAATATGTCTCTGATACTCATCAGGTGATGAGTCTACTGCTTGACATAATCGGAGGGATGCTCAATAAAGCTCACAAGAGCTATGATGAGACATCAGAGAAGGTGAAGAAGGCTCAGGAGATCCTGATAGGGAGTGCTCATGTCTATACAAAGGGAGAAACCACAGAAGAAGGAGAAAAAGATGATCAGTGATACAGTAGATACAAAGCTCAATGGTTATATGGAGTATGCCATAAGTAAAGATAGCAGGGAGCCATCAGAGCACTTGATCAATGCAGGGAGACAGGAATTCTTGAGACTGATTGAGAGATGGAGAGGGATCTATCTGAGGATCTGGGATAGTGATGCTCATAAGGAAGCCAGAGACAGCCTTCCTCCAGATATGAAGATAGAGGCTAATGACTTTATCAAAGCCACAGCAGAAGAGCTCAAAGATACCTGTATAGAGGATCTATGTGACAGGTCTGGTGTGATCAAAGCTCAATTTTATTCCATGAAACTGGTCTATAATGAGCTTATGAAGAAATCAGATGAAGGGAAGTGTAGTAGTGAGCTATGTATGAGCAGCCTGATCCATATGGCTCTCCTTCATACATTGATTGAGGAAGAGCTTGACAGCTTAGAGATTCACATCACTACTGAAGGGATGTGAGATGCCTATTCATCCTGTGATTTTTGTATTCTTCCTCAGTGCTTTGATATCTCTGATCATTATTGTCTTCATTGGAGTGGTGATGTGGCATGAAGGAGCTAAGATGGAGAAGCTGAGGAAGAAGGAGGAAGATAAGTATGGGAAGAGATGAGCTGGGAATGATAGAGACCTATGGATCTATGACAGCAAGAAGGATTATCAATGAAGCTGACAAGACCTATAGGAAGGAGGATGCTCTCAATTTTCTGATCTCTGTCAAGACAGTAATTGATAGAGAGATTATAGAGAGAGGATGTCCTCATGGTCATCTCTTTGGAAAAGAGTCAGGGATCTATCAGGACTGTGGGAAGAGCAAGCTCTGTGATAGAGATAGACAGACCAGATGCTTCAAAGGAGGTGAGACTGATGGATCATAGCATGATATACAGACTCAAGAGTCTCTATGCTCTTATAGCTGAGCTGGATGCTTTGAATGTTTTACTGGCAAGGATGAAGCTGGAAGACAAGAGATCTCTTGAGGTTCATAAGAAGACTCACTATAGTCCCGGAGACTATGATGATCTATTCAAGAGGATCATGGAGATAAGCAAGAAGATGAGTGACATATAGGAAGGAGAGATCATATGGCTGATCCAGTTATCTACATTGACAGTGAAGCAGCACTCAGAGGACTGACAGCACTCCAGAAGGATCAATATCCTTTTGCTCTTGCTAAGGCTTTGACTAATGTGGCAAAGCTGGCAAGGATGAGAGTGCAAGCAGTAACAAGAGAGAAATTCAAGCTACATGGTGAATTTATTCCCAGAGGGATCCGGGTCCAGTTTGCTCAGAAGATGGATCTGGTCCGGTGGGGCTTCATTCAATCGGCTGTATATACCGGGAATAAGATCACTGACTTCATGGCTTATCATGAGACTGGTGGAACTAAGGAGCCAGCAGGAAATTCCTTGGCTATCCCCAGCTATGACATCAAGAAGAAGAAATATAGGACAAGCACTGGGAGAGTGGCTAAGAGGTGGAGACCTAAGACTCTGCTGGATAAAGGAACAGCCAAGAGGAAAGCCTTCATCCTGCCAGCAAGAGGAGGGAAGTCAGCAGTGATAGCCCGGAGAACGTCAAAGAGGAAGAGACCGCTTGTCTTCCTTTACCACTTGCAAAGAAGAGCCAAGATCAGACCAGTGTGGGGCTTTGAGGATACTGTGAGGAATGTGGCTGAGGCTAACTTCACAAGAGCATTCACTCAAAGCATGAGCAGAGCTATTGCTTCTATACATTAGTAAGAGGGGAGTGCTTGACAAAGGAGAGAGGGGAGAGGTATCCCTATATGTCAATTGACAAAGGAGAATGGGTCCTTCTGGAGTAAATAAATGCGGGTTA
>Ga0180433_10001855_pt1 | contig 34375 bp, 29 predicted proteins | sample SS_ome_8_FD_132980 | JGI IMG/M metagenome (GOLD analysis project Ga0180433, IMG submission 132980) | Hypersaline lake sediment archaeal communities from the Salton Sea, California, USA - SS_1_D_1 metaG | ecosystem: Environmental > Aquatic > Non-marine Saline and Alkaline > Hypersaline >...
AATATTTCAAGAAAATAATAGACGTGCAGGAAGGGGCGTTCATGCGTGAATCGGTGCTCAGCTTCATGGTAGATCCTCTCCGGGAGATGTTGTTTCAGGCGCATACCCTCATTGAAGGAATTGTTCGGCGAGAGGGGAAGCGGGTTGCAGGGCTGGCCTGCGATATGCTCCCCGTCGAGGTGCTTTCGGCGTATGATCTTCTGCCTCTGAAGCTGCCTGCCGTGATGCTGAATGAGCTTCGGGATGGTACGACGGGAGGGCAGGAAGGGAGTCACCTCTATGACTGGATTGTACTTTCTGAGCAGTGTTGCAACAGGCACCGCTATGAGCGGGGAAGTGATATCCCGATTCTCACATTTTACAATCCCGGTGGTTACGGAGAGCATGCCAGTCGAACTCTTCATCGCTCCCTTGATGATCTGTTGAGAAAAATGGGAATTTCCCTCGAGAAGCTCGATACGGCCCGCTTGATTGAGATGACTGAGTTATATAATGCCATGAGACGACTCGTTCGAGGCATCAGCGAGATGAGACGAGAGAATCCGCAGCTCCTCTCCAATGATGATATGATCGCTCTTTTCGAGGCTGCACAGTGCCTTCCGCCGGCGCTCGTTATTGAGCACCTGCTGCGAGTGCGAGAGGCGATCAATACGGCGGAGAACATCGATCCACCTCACTGTGAAATATCGGCATTGGTATCGGGCGGAATTCTGACCGATGGGAGCTTCCTTGATGAGATTGAAAGCGCAGGTTGTCTTGTTGCCGAGGATGATCTCTGTAACGGAAGAAGACAATTTGATCTCTCCTTTAATGTTAACGCTCCCTCGCTGTACCATGAGATACTGGATGCGTATTCGTATCGTCCACTCTGCCCCTCGAAACGAGATGCGCAGGAACGATTTGAACTGCTGTATCGATTGCTCGGTGATCACGACATTGCAGTCGTAATTTTTTTGAGAGATCCGGTTTGTCAGTGCAGAAACGAGCAGATAGAATTTCTCAGGGTAAAGCTGATGCGAGCGGGAATAGATCCGCTTGTCATATCGCCGCCATCGGTATCGGCTGCTGCGGAATATGCACGCCGCGTAAAAGGGGTTTCATGAGGGTGATGGATACCGCTTCACCTGAAGTGATGCCTGCATATTGATTGGGCAGTCTGGAGGTACGCTACCGAATCATCATGATGTATTCAGCCGCTATCTGAAATGCCTCGAGAAGGAAGAGGTCGTTCTTCAGATCTATGATCTGATCATCATCCTCCTGCCGTATGCTTTTTTCGATATCCTTTTTCTTCTGCTCTTCGAGCAGTGATTCTTCTTTCAGGCTGATGCTTTTATCGCTGATTTTCTTTTTGAGCTTCTTTATCCGCTCGATCAGCTCCTGGAACTTTTGGCTCTTTTTTATCCTCGTATAGGAGCTGCTCTTGAGGCGGTTTACGATATTCCTGTTCAGGTATTTATCATATGGTTTGAAATTGGCACTCTTCAGTCGTTTCCATGTAACAGGGTATTCCATTTTGTTCTCGCCGATTTCCCATATTGATGAGAGATCCGGGATGGTAATATCGGGATAGATGCCATTGAGCTGATTGGAAGTTCCGCCGGGCTGATAGAATATTGCGGTTGTAATTTTAATTGCTCCCTTCTTGTTTGAGAGCACCTCATAGGACTGTACGGTTCCCTTGCCGAAAGTGTTCGAAGAGCCGATTATCAATCCCCGTTGATAGTCCTTCATCGCGCCGGCAAAGATCTCCGAAGCACTGGCACTGAACCTGTCTATGAGAACAATTATGGGACCGTCATAATAGACATTCGGAATTTTGTCGTTGAGCTCTTCAACGTATTCATGGCTATACATTATCTGGACAATGGGTCCCTCATCGATGAAGAGTCCTGCAAGATTGACTGCCTCGTCCAGTGCTCCACCGGGGTTTCCCCTGAGATCAATTATCATGCCGTCGATGCCCTTGTTTTTGAGTGAATTGAGGTGATAGATGACATCTGTCGATGAGCTCTTCGCATTGGGTGAATTGTTCTGAATTGCATCGAAGTCTCGATAGAAGGAGGGTAATTTGATATAGCCAATACGCGTTTTGCGATTTTGCGTTTTGACGGTGTGTATGTCCGACTTGGCGGCACGATCTTCAAGCTTAATCTCTTCTCTGATAATCGGGATGACCAATCGGACCTGCTTTCCCGTGTTGATGTCCTCTCGGATTATAGTCAGTCGAACCTCGGTTCCCTTTTTCCCTCTGATCATTTTAACGACATCACGGAGGTCCATATCAATGACATCGACAGGTTCTGCATCTTTCTGTGCAACAGCGATAATCTTATCATTCGGTTTGAGCTTGATGTTTTCAGGAAGCTTGCTTGCGGCGCCTCCCGGTACAATCGATTCAACCTTCACAAACCCGTCTTCGGATCTCAGCAGAGCGCCGATACCCTCAAGCTTCAGTTTTGTCGATATCATAAAGTCTTCATGATCTTCCTGGGTCAGGTAATTTGAATGCGGGTCGAGTGCCGTTGAAAAGGAGTTGATAAAGATTGCGATAACCTTCTCATGAGTCATCTCGTCAATCCGCTTTTTTTGAAGAGTGTACTTTTTGAGGAGCTTCTTCTTCGCTTTATTGATGTCCTTGACAACCGGAAGATAGTTCAGCAGCTGCAGCTTGATATTCTTTCTCCAGCGCTCTTTCATCTCCTCTTTCGTTGTCGCAAATGAGATCTTGTCGCGATCGGTTGTGATTCTCTCTTCTTGATTGAAATCGAAGTTCCTCCTGCTCAGCTCGTTGATGAGCGTCATTGTTTCATTATAACGCTTCTTATACAGCGTGAAGATTTCGTTGATGAACGTATAATTGCCGGTTTTGATATAATCATCAATTTCGTCTTCCTGCTTTGAAATGAGCTTCACGTCGTTCTCATAGAAGTAATATTTTCCCGGATCGAGATACCGTATGTAATTTCGCAATGTTCGTTTCGAGATGGTGTCGTTGAGCTCGTGATATTGAACGTGACGGGAGAGAAATCGCATGATAAGGGGCTTTATGTCAGATTGCTTCAGCCCGCTTGTCTTATTGAGACAGCCGAATACGAGAAATATCGTAATCGGAATAGTAAGCATTTTACGAGTGTGTGGCATTTTCCGATAAACTCCTCTTTTCTTATCAGGTATCCTTCTCTATCGAGATGAGTGAACGCACCATAGTGATGTTTGATGATAAAGTCAATTATTTTATTACTGGTATTGCAGCAATAATCCATATACGGTTTTTCATATTTGGAAAACGAAACAGAGCACCGTCTCCTCACGGCTGAATTGTTTTCCTGAAAGAGCCGAACGTCCGTTATCATGGAGATTCTGCCTTTTTATAATAATGTTCATTCCACTGCTGCATTGATAGAATTGTTGTTTGAGAGGGGATTCCGCGATGGCGCGGTTAAATTTTTATTGACATGATGTAAAATACACACCTTCTTACATCTGAGGAGGGCGTAATGCTGATCGAGAAATCTCTTGATGAATTATCGGATCTGCTTAACAGAGGAGCAGTCTCTTCCCGCGAGGTGGCCCGGGCCTTTCTCGAGCGAATCAGTGCTGTCGATGAAAAGATAAATGCCTTCATAACCTGTGATGAAGATCGACTGTTCAGGGAAGCAGATGAGTCGGATAGGAGGAGGCAGAGCGGTAATCCCCGCTCGCCCTATGATGGTATCCCCGTTGCGGTCAAGGATAATATCTGCACTGAGGGTTTGCGAACCACCTGCGCCTCGGGAATACTGAGGGATTTTATCCCACCCTATGATGCAACCGCATACGCAAACATGCGGAGCAGAGGTTTCATTACCCTGGGCAAGACAAATATGGATGAGTTTGCCATGGGCTCGACAAGTGAAAACTCCTATTTTGGACCGGTACGGAATCCGCATGATCGTGAGAGAGTTCCGGGGGGGAGCTCCGGGGGATCTGCTGCTGCCGTATCTGCACTGATGGCACCGGTGGCACTGGGTTCTGATACCGGAGGTTCCATCAGGCTTCCGGCGTCATTTTGCGGTGTTGTTGGTATCAAACCCACTTACGGGAGAGTATCACGGTACGGTCTTGTTGCCTTTGCGTCTTCTCTCGATCAGATAGGTTCAATAGCACGAACGGTTGATGATGCTGCAATCCTCCTCGATTCGGTAGCCGGTTTCGATCCCCGTGATTCAACCTCGGTGAACATGCCGTGTGATCTCTTGGATATCACTGATACCATATCCGGATTGCGTATCGGGGTTCCTGATGAGTATTTCGATAAGATATCTCCTGACATGAAAGAAGCGATTGATCGGATAATTGTTTATCTGGAAAAAAATGGTGCAGTTATTGAGAATATCTCCCTTAAATACACCGAATACGCAATACCCGTTTACTATCTCATTGCTACGGCAGAAGCATCATCAAATCTCGCACGCTATGATGGCGTGAGATACGGGTACCGCTCTCCCAATAGTAAGAAGCTGAAAATGCTCTATGAGCGGACGAGGAGTGAAGGGTTTGGCACAGAGGTGAAACGGCGGATTATTCTGGGGACCTTTTCCCTCAGTGCTGGTTATTATGATGCGTATTATCAGAAAGCGTTGAAGGGAAGGACGCTTATTATCAACGATTTTCGTGAGGCCTTTTCAAAGGTTGATGCATTGATTACGCCGACTGCGCCGACAACTGCATTTAAGATCGGAGAAAAGATAAGTGATCCCCTCGAGATGTACATGACCGATGTTCTCACCATATCCGCGAATCTGGCTGCACTGCCCGGTGTGTCTGTGCCCATTGCGCTGGACGGCAATGGAATGCCTATCGGTGTGCAGCTACTCGGTAATTACTTTCAGGAAAAGACAATATTAACCATTGCAAAGAATATTGAAAAGAACTGTGGTTCCTTCACGCCCACTATATTATAATGCTGTTCTGATTGCGGTCATCTCCATTTCTCTCAGTTCCTGTTATACCTATAAGCCGATCAGAATATCCTACACTATGTCTATTACGAGTAACGGTTTCGGTTATGAGCGAAGCGGGAAAAGCCAGATAAGAAGAGACACCTCTCATGCCCGCTTGCGAGCGCCTCAGAGCCCCGATGAGGGTGCTCCGCAGCGCGTCAAGGATATTCCTCAGGCGAGGAAATATCGGTTTTACTTGAAAAAGTACTTTGCCCTCACCTATGGCACATCTCCAGTTGACAGGATGAACAAAAAAGGGGTAGAATACGCCTTACAGGGGAAATTCAAAGAGGCGGAGATTCTCTTTCAAGAGATTCTAAAAGAGGAAGCGCGCTGTGGAGCAGCATTGAACAATCTCGGTATTGTCTATGAGATATTCTGCCATTATGACAGGGCTTTTCGCATGTATGCACAGGCATGTCTGCTTGAACCGGAGAACGAAAAATTCCGGAGCAATTTCCTTTCCTTGAAAAAGATGAAACGCACTTCACGGCACTAGCGATACGTATGCTCCGGCACTGCGTTTCGTCAGATACTCGATGTGGAGTATGATGAGTATGCGTCTTTTCGTCAATGAGAAGAGGGATTCCGCGAAGAGAGGGGAAAAGCTTCTGCTGTTCTGCTGCTGTTTCCTTCTTGCACTGTCTGCGTGCGGAATTAATGAACCGGTCGAAGAGGATTATTTCAATGATATCGATCGTGTCAAGGGGAGAGAAAAGCCCTTCCCGGCACCGGTCATTGATGACATCACGGCGACCTATGATACTGAAGATAATGTCTACATCATCGAGATAGACTTTTCGAGCACGCAGACGATTGATCCCGATACCGGCACCAACGAATATCTTCGATATTATCTGTACTATTCTTTTGATGATCCCGCTGGTTTCGCCGACGAGAAGGATTATTACGAGGAAACGAGACTTCTCGGGTATATCGATGAATCCCAATTCGAGACATCAGAGAAGAAGATTATGTTAACTGCGGAGGTGCTCAATCGGCGTGTGTATTTCTGGATAACGGCAATGGATGATGGTCGCGAGAGCGATCACTCGAATGTTGACTTTATCGATATATAGATGGTCTCGGCCGTGCATGACTGCGTACGGATGGATGATTGTTTTTCTGTGCAAGAGAAAATGCAGCTCAGTGAACATTGACCGATGCAAGTGAGAGAGCGGGGAAACATAACTGCAGGGATACTACTGATGCTCTGTTTGTTCTTTTCGGAAGCGGCATTCGGCGAAGTGCACTCTCCGGCCATTCGCCACATCACGGTCCATTCCGAAGATGATACGAGCTTCAGGAGCGAGAACAATCTCTTCACTGAGATGACCGCGTTCGATAAATCTGTTGATACGGTATCGGTTCCTGATAAGCGTGCACTTCTGAGCGGTGAGCAGAATAAAAAAGCGGCAGAACCGGCTTTGCGGAAAAGCGGAAAACATGAGATAGAGGATCTCAATCCGAGCGCCGGTGAGGAGGTGTCGCTTTTCATGGCGCTGACGCTCGATGTTACCGTGCCGGGAGGCGGGCATTTTTATACGGGTGATTACTATTGGGGAATTACCTTCTGTGCACTGAAACTCCTGGGCGTCTATTCCGTATACTACTTTTATCAGGAATGGCAGTTCCGGCGGTCACTTTATAATTCTTCGAAGAGAGCGAATGAAGAGATGGATCCTTCTCATGACCTTGAGTTTGAAGATCCCGAGGGAGGGCATAAAACCGTTGAGGAGTTTCGAAGAGAATATGATGCCGCTGCGCAGCGAATAACCTTTGCGATACTTGCCACCCTCGCCGTTTATACCACTTCGGCAATTCTTGTTTATTTTAAGGTAAAACGGATAAATGAAAAAGTGATACCAACATTCCCTCTGCAGGTGAACAGCACAATTATTCCCGACACCCGGGAGGATATTCTCTCAATGGGCTATACACGGCGATTCTAACGCTCTCCATTATGTCTCTCTCGATAGAAAGAACCGATTGCGTACTTGATTTCTCTCCTCTCTTTAATGCTTATACCTTTTTGCGGGCGACACGTGCAGCAAGCAGGACGGGATCATACACCGGTGAGAATGGCGGAGCGTATGCCAGATCGAGCTCGAAGGCCTGATCGATTGTCATCTTGTTATAAATCATGGTGCTGTATACATCGATTCGCTTAACCGATTCCAGATTGCCGGTGAGTTGTGCCCCGATGATTCTTCGATCCTTTTTGCTGATGATAAGAAGGCTCGTGAATGGTGCAGAGCCGGGATAGTAACGTGCTTTATCCCTCGACTGGATAACAATCTTCGTGGGTTCAAGACCGAGTGACTCTCCCTCCTCGGCGGTGAGGCCGGTTCGTGAGACCCCCATATCGAAGACTTTCGTGATAGACGAGTTCAGTACACCGGGGAATTTTTCCTTTCCGCCGCACATATTTATTCCTCCGATCATGCCCTGCTTGTTTGCTTTCAGGGCCAGGGGAGTATGTGTCTCGAGATTGAAGTGAGTCACCCGCGCGGTTGCACAGTCCCCTGAAGCGTATATATCGGCAATGCTCGTCTCGAGAAACTCATTGACAGCAATGGCATTGTTGATGCCAAGGGCGATTCCTGCATCGCTGGCGAGTTGATTGTTGGGGATGACACCCAGTGCGAGTACCACGGCATCTGCTTTAATTTCATCCTTGTCGGTGACAATTGAAAGATCGCTTGTATTTTTCCGTATACCTTTGAAGGCGTGATTGAACTTCAGTTGAACACCGCTATCGCTCAATTTCTTTTTTATAATATCCGATATCTCCTTTTCGAATGACCTGTTGAGGTCTTCTCGTCGATGGATGTGAATTGTTTCAATGCCCTGCTCGTGAATGGCTTCTGCCATTTCAATGCCGATAAAGCCACCTCCGATTACGGCCATACGAGACGGTTTTTTCCGTAAGATATATTCACGCATTTTCTCTGCATCGACAAGATTGTTGATAGTGAAGACATCTTCATATTCTTCTATGTTGATATCGAGTGTGTTGGGTCTCGCGCCCGTCGCAATCATGAGCTTATCGTATTCCTCCTCGAAGGTCTCGGTTTCGTTTTGCACAACGACCTTCTTTTCGGCGGGCAGTATACGCATAACTTGATGGTTGAGCCTGAGATCGATTTTTCGCTTCTCCCGTGCCTCTTCAGGTGTTACCTCGACCAGAGCATTGAGATCCTGAACGAGTCCCTCGACATAATAGGGAGTTCCACATGCTGCATATGAGATGTACGTTCCCATTTCGAAGACAATCACATCCCAATCCGGTTGTTGCCTCTTAATCTGGCTGGCAGCGCTCATTCCCGCAGCATCTCCACCGATAATCACAGCTTTCATTGATTTCATCTCCTTGCTTTTTTTAGTACATCGATCAGAAAAATTATGGTGCACAATCGGTTCTGCTGTCAAATAAAAATATTGGAATTAAGTGAGGATGCATAAAAGCAGTCAGTGAAGGTCTGCGAATGGTATTGGTATAAGTGAAAAGAGTGTGATTGCGGTTTGTGAGATTAAATACGAATTGTTTTTTGCGACAATAAAAAACCCGAATGGCACTCGGGTTCATATCATGAATTCGGGGTGTACGAGACTCGAACTCGCGACCTCCTGCGTGACAGGCAGGCACTCTAACCAAACTGAGCTAACACCCCGTCTTGCTCTTCAGTTCGAATAAAGGATTTCGAACAGAGCATAGATGTTAATTTTACCGTGAATTATGTCAACAAAAAAAAGAACGGCGGATGCCTTCATGCTCTTTTTAAGGAAAGGGCGGGGAGCATCGGAAGACACATTTTCTCAACTTTATAACTTGACAATTTGGAAAAAAGTGTTAATCTAAATCAGTTCCGTTTTCATGAGCTTCATGGATGAGAGTAAACCCGGGTGTATGGTAACAGGAGGAAAGTGAATATTTCCTGAAGAGTTAATCACCCTGAATGACGAAAGAGAAGAGATTGATCTTATTCAATGTGAAACGAGCACATTGAGCATATACGGTGAGTGCCGGCAATAAAGAGATATCCAATCAGCAGCCCGGGGAAGGAGCTCTCAATAAATACTGCAGACGCTCTAGAGGAGTGTGTTCTTCAGCAATGAGAAGCGGATAATTATCGTTCTGTGCTGTGAGCTGCTCGAAAGATTGAAAAATTACACTCGATACTTCGTATCGGTTATGAAGAGAAGAAGTTCTTTAACAGCAGAAGTTTTCAGGGTTTTGGACAAAACACGGTGCAGCAATTATGTTTCGAAACATGGATTTTCATATGAGGAGGTATTTTTATGAGTTCTCTTGATGTAAAGAGAGTTGATAATAAGAAAATGATGAAGCAGTTCATTATGTTTCCCTGGACCGCACGGATCTACGAGAACGATCCTGCCTGGGTTCCCCCTGTAATCATGGACATGAAAAATTTATTCAATCCGAAGAAAGGATACTTTTTCGAGATCGGAGAAGTTGAGTTTTTTCTCGCGTACAGAGATAACACGCCGGTGGGTCGTATCACGGCACACATCAACCGGCTCTATGAGGAGAAGTATGATACTGACACCGGTTTCTTTGGCTTTTTCGAATCGATAAATGATGTGGAGGTCGCCCGCATGCTTTTCGATGCTGCTGAAGAGTGGCTTCATAAGAAGGGGAAGAAAGTTATGCAGGGTCCTCAGAGCTTTTCCGTTTACGACTCTGTTGGATTCGAAGCGGAGGGAGCCGATATTCTGCCGGTGGTTGGTCTCTTCCACTTTGCTCCGTATTATAAGGATCTGGCAGAGGCGTGCGGGTTCAAGAAATGCATCGACTGGTACTGCTTTCTGGTGAAAAAGATAGACGATTACAAGCCCTATCTCAAGGATATCCGTATGGAAATACTGGATCAGATGCGCGAAAAGAATATTGTATTCAAGCTGCTCGACAAACGTATAATGAAGGAGCAGGCGCAGGATGTGAAACGAATATTCAATGCCGCCTGGGACGGCAACTGGGGTCATCTCCCCCTGACCGACAAGCAGTTTAAAATGTTCTATGGTGAGCTGAGCTTAATCGCAATACCGGAACTGGCCATTCTTGCCGAAAAGGACGGTGAAACAATAGGATTTATTATCTCATTGCCGGATATCAATCCGGCACTGCGAATACTGAATGGCCGACTCTATCCGTGGCGTCTCCTGAAATTTCTCTTCAAGTATAAGAAAACGTCGAAGCTCAGAACCATCATCATGGGAGTAATGCCCGAGCATCGAGGGCAGAAAATAGATGATGTCTTTTATCTGATGACCATTGAAAACGGCGTTAACATGGGGTATAACGAATCGGATTGTTCTCTTATTGTTGAAACCAATAAAAAGATGATAAATGCACTCAAGCCGCTCAAGGCAGATCGGTATAAGACATACCGGATTTATGAACGGAAGATTCGATCGTGAGCACGGTGAATCTCTTTCGAAATATATCCCTGCCGCTCTTCGGGAAGTTGATATAATTCGACCGCAGACATTTCCCCCTGTTTCCTTTCAGGGATTCAGCGTCTGAATGTCATCCCCTGTCAACTTCTCCTGATAGAATATCTTGCCGAAAAGGTATCTCATGGAAAGCGCTGGACCGTATCGGTATACGATCAAGGCGAGTATGAATCCTGCAATCAGATCGAATACGTAATGATATCGCAAGTAGACAGTTGAAATGATAAGCAGGATGGTCCATGTCATTGCGATAAACCGGAAGGGACGATAGTATCTGTATGCGAGGAGGGTGGTGAGAACTGCTACCAGGGTATGCCCACTGGGACAGCAATCACGGGTAAAACCCTCGAGGGTGTCAAGAACGCTCCTGGTGTATTCAAAGAGGAATACGCCGGTGAGCGGGATGTTCTGCAGGTGATCGAGGGTGAATCGGGGGCCGATAGCGGGCGAGAGATAGTAGCCGACAAAGGACAGATAGAATCCCATCATGAGTGTTGACGCGGTAACGTGGAACTCCAGTTTTTCTCCCTTGAAGTATAGCAGAACGCAGAGGACGAAAGGAAGAAAATAGAAGCTGGCATATACTATCTGTAAGATCTCAGTAAGGAGGGGAAAGTGCAATGCTTCCAGGAGCACGGTTGGATTGTTTCCGAGAAAGAGAAATCTGTCAATCTGAATGATGATGCTGTCGACGTCGTTTGGATTTATGAGTGGAACCAGTTTGTTGCTTTCAAGGTAAATGACCAGAATAAAGAGCATATTGTACCAATCCCTGATAAACGTGAGCCAGCTCCTCATGGTGAAATGGTGAATATATCTCATGGCAATAATCAGGATGATAATGATTGTATTGTAAACGAAGATATCAGCGCCTCTGGGGAAATCGGCATACACGAGTATCATAACATTGTAGAGTGATGCTATACCGAGCGAGAGAATCTCCTCGAGATAAAAGCGCTGATGGTACTGGTGGAGAAATGGTATCGTGTTCATCTTCTGTGACTGAGAGAGCCTCGATGTTGCATAGAGCAGTGAATCGCGGTATTAAAAACAACTCGTATCGAATCCCGCACGCTCAGCGTATATGAATTATTACGAGATGATAGAGGCATAAGTCCTTCCCTGTGCATTGCTATCAACTTTAGCGGTATTCGTCTTGAAATGCATTCATCACATAACGGCACCTGTCGGAGCATGTTCAAGAGGTCTTCACTTTATAGAAAAATAATAAATTTTAGTCAAATACAATTATGAGTCCTCAGCACCGTGAAATCTGATACCTGTTACACAGATGATTTTTTTGTAGACTATTCGGGGAAGCCATATAATGATATGACCATGAATGGAAGCAGTGGAAATGGTGGCGTTTTAGTTCTCAAGGTCAAAGCGAACATTCCGAAGAGTTCCGCGTCAGGGCTCATCTTGATCTTTGTCCGGCCCTCTGATGGCGGCATTCTTGACTGCGCTTCTCTGGTGATATCGGGTTCGGAACTCTATCGAGTGCCCTTAACGCAATCGTACCGTGAGCTCTTTGACATCATAAAAACAGCATCCTCAACGTACAGCGTGAAGGGTGATTTCAGTGCAAGGCTTCAGGACTACATCAGCAAACACTTCTCGACCGACATGGTTCAATCGATTTTGGAAAAAATAGCAATCAACGATATGGATTCCGTGAATGACTTCTTCAATAAGGAGATCAGGTTGATCCTCTCCACCGGTGCGGTTGAAGTGCAGTCTGAAAATGAGACCATCGGCCAGGGAGAGTATATCGAAATCAGCGTGGAGGAGGAGATCGATCGGTTAACGGTTGATAAGAAGCTCAAACGGGTTCTCAAGTATGTTGCCCGGAATACGTCACTTGCCAGAACGATTGTTGAGGAGCGACCTGATGATATGGCGATCATGAGCTTCACCTTTCGAGCGAAGGACGGGAGTGGCGGGGCAGGAGTAATCCTCTATAATATGCTTTTAAAAGATTATTATAGTTTTCATATTGTTCTTTCAGCGGATCATCCAGAGGTATCAGTAGCTGATTCCCCGGTTGATTTCTATTTCAGGGTTAAGGATATCATAGAAGCAGGTGATGATGATGACCGGATCTCTCAGATGAAGAGAACGTTTCAATCCCTTCAAAAGAGTGCTGTATTCGATCTAATAGCATCGAGGAGCGAGGCAAACATCAAGAAGATGATCTACCAGGTGCTTCGCAAATTCTTCGGTGAAGAGCTTACCCTGGAAACGAGATCCGATTTTATGAACTCGTTGAAAGTCGACATACTCATGCAGCCCTCCGATGAGGGGGCATCAGCCGGTGAGGCCTCCGACAGGGATGATGGCGGTGAGCAGATGAGAATCGTCAGCGTTATCCCTGTTCTCTCGCCGACCAGGGGTGTCAGGATATCCGGGCTCGCGAAGGGGGATCAGATTCAGGTCAAGATTGATAAGGAAGATACCTTTGGCAGACAGCTTCTGTATTCACTGAATCTGATTGATGGAGAAATGATAAAACCGATAAGCGCCCGGGTTAACGCTGTTACGTATAGTGAGAGCAGGGGATACACGCTGATTGTAAAAATTGCGAAGGGGTTGTTCGGGAAAGCGATCGAAGAGGAGGATGTTAAGATTAAGACCGGCGATCCGGTTATTTTTGAGGAGCGCAAGAAATCGCGGTTGAGCTTGCTCATCGGTCTCATTGCGGGTATTATTGTTCTGATAATCACAATCCTGATACTGATTCGATAGGCGGTGCCGATTACCCGTTCTGTCTTTGGTGCTCTCAGAACCGGGTGCTGTATATAAAGATACCACCGATCAGTATCCTCAGTATTGCATCAGTGTAGATGATTCGCTTGACCGATCTCGTCTCGTTCTCTTCTGATATTTGCCGAAAGAGATTCCGTATCTTTTCAGGGTAGAGCAGGAGAAGAGGTCCGCTGAAGACGGCTATCAATCCTATTACAAAGATAGTGCTCGCCAGGAATCGATGGTCCGGATTTTCATAGAGCGTCAGGGGGAATCCCGCTGCGATGAGGAGGAGGCCGTGCAGATAAAAGAAGCGGTGTGCGGTCCAGCGCTTCCACAGCGCAAAGGTCCTGAGGGGCATAATTATTTCGGTTATTCCAAAACCGAGCATAATGAAACCCATCAGGAAGACAAATTGTGTGATGATTTCGTGATGCTGCATGTTGAAAAATTTCGATTGCGTGTATTGACTGTACCGGTCCCCTCTAGCGATAATATATCCGCTGTTCTGTCAATCTCTTTCTCTGGCTGTTGTTCAGGTGATACGTGTTTGCTTTCCGTTCGCCCTATTCATCGTGCTTGCTCATCCAGTTGATAATGCTTTCCTTAATCCTTTCTACATCGGAATCACGCGACAGGTTGTGTTCTCCCCCTTCAATCATGATCAAGTGCTTCTCTGAAAGGAGCCGCGCGTATAAATGGGTTGCATTCTCGGGGGGCACCACCGCATCCCGCTCGCCGTGTATAATCAGTGTGGGAAGGGAGAGGCTGCTGATTGATCCCTCCATGTCGATTGATTGATGCTCCTTGAAAAACCGATTGTTTATCAGGAAACCCTGCATGTCGGTCATACCGTCGTCGGGAAGGGCGCTGATATCGGTGATTCCCAGTGCGTTGAGCAGCTCGGGCAGCATGACCGGTGTTGCGATAAGGGAGAGGCTGCGGTATCGATCGCACCGGGCGGCGTGAAGAAGCGATACCACGCCTCCCATGCTGGAACCGACAAGGTGCATTGTTTCGATGCCCTGTTCCGCAAGGAAGGTGGCAGCATGACTGAGATCATCCACCTCCTGCAGTATTGAGAGTTCCGAGATGTCTCCCTCGGATTCGCCGACGAAGGAGAAATCGAAGGTGAGAAGGGTATAGCCGGCGCTGACCAGATCGGGAGCCATGGTGGTGATCTTGTGCCCGTCTTTTGTTGAGAAGAGTCCGTGACAGTAAATCATACCGGTTTTCGACTGTTTCTCGGATCGGTGCACTCTCCCCGCAATTCGCTGCCCTTTGCTATTGTAAAATGAAACCGCTTCTCGTATCATGGCTCTCCCCGGTGAGTAGAAGAAAAATCAAACGCCCGTTACTGTCTGATGAGCTCAAAAGAGGGTTCAAAATATCCTGCCGAGCTCATACCGTCAATGACAATTGTCACGGGTTGCATCAGAAGCTTCATCCTGTTACTGGAGCGGTGAAGCGTGCCCTGGAAGATGAAATACGATGAGGATGTTTTTATGAAATTTTTTTTGAGATTGGGACGGGCGGGATTCTGCTCATTTTTCATCTCGTAGATATTAATTCTGATTTTGTTGTTTTCTTCTACGGTATACACTCCTTTGAAGATAAGCGCGTTGACCCGCAGATGAAGCATACACAGCGCACGATAATTTCTGTAGAAGCGGAAGGTATATCCGTACCCTCCCCGATACTTGAGCTGCCAGGTGCCTATGAGATCGCCGGTTTTCAGTTGCTTTGCCGGAAGCGTGCCTGCGACGAAGAGAATGATCACGCTTATCACAACCGAAGATAGTATCCTATGGAGCTTCCTCACTGGCATCATGGCGGTCACCGGTCTCGAACTGGAAGGACTTATTATGGCGGTGATGGTTAATTTTGCAAGAAAAAATAGATAGTGAGGCAGGATCGTATCGATGGCGCCGTAATCAGTGAGGGCGGTTGTGCTTGTGGACGAACGGTAGCGATCATTTATAATTAATCCTTGCCTTCGTTGCTTTCATGTGGTGTATACTGCTTCGAATGTTCATAGTGCGGAGGGATAGAATGAGACACGAAGTTATTCGAACGGGAATAAGTTTTGGTATGGCCCTTGCGATGGTCATCAGCTATAATGCGAATCATTCGATTCTGTGGGCGATCTTTCACGGCATCTTCAGCTGGCTATATGTCATCTATTATGCGATAGTATATTAGCAGAGAGGATACTATCACCTGTTTCGATGCGGGTAGGGTTTCGTTTTGCATTGGATTCTCGTTCGGAGAAAGCGAGATCGATTCCCTGCATGCCGGTGGTTAGGTTGTGGATCATTCCTTTTCCCCGGGCGGGTGCTGAAGAGCCCTATTTATTCTTGACTTTATCTCTTTTTCGCGACAGGACTGCCATGAAAACAGGAGCGCGGCGTCGTATAATTTCCTGAAGGATTTATAGCGTGAAGACTATCGGCATTATTGTCAACTGCAACTCCCGAAAATACCTGCGATCGAGAAGAGATCCCCTGCGGTCTTTCAGAGAGATAGGCGATCCCTTTGTCGATGTTCGGTTAACGAGAAGTGTTGAGGAGGTCAGGCAGGTTTTACTGGACTTCAGAGAACAGGGTATCCCCTTCGTGGCGACCTCGGGTGGTGATGGAACCATTCACTATACTCTCACCGAGCTGATGCACCTGTATCGTGACGAACCGCTCCCCCCGCTCCTCATTCTGAAGGGGGGGACGATGAACAATATCTCAAAGAGCATTGGCCTGAAAGGGGATGATGCCGCAATACTCCGACGTGCAGTCGATCGATTGAGAAAGGGAGACGAGCTGCGGAGCTGCCGCAGAGATACTATGAAAATTGATGAATCATCCTGCTTTCTCTTCGGGAATGGCCTTACGGCCGATTTCCTCAGCGAGTATTACCGGCGGGGGAAGTCCTATACGCGGCTGATTCATTTTGTCGGTGAGGCGATTGTGAGCAGTGTACGGAAGAATCCACACTCCCTCTTCAGAGGATTTCGGGGACGGGTTTTCGCTGACGGCCAGCCGCTGGGCGATGCTTCCTTTCTGGGAATTCTGGCAGGTACGGTCGAGCACATCGGACTGGGCTTTGCCCCCCTTCCCCGCGCCACTGAGCTGGATGGATCCTTTCACCTCATCGCCACTGGCATGCGCCCCGCAGAGCTGGCCGGTAACCTGATGAAGTTGCGGCGGGGGAAACCGATAAGTAATCCCCGACATTTCGATGGGGTTGTCAGAAAGCTGCGGCTTGAATGTGACGATCCGTTTCTGTATACCATGGACGGCGATCTCTTCGAATCTGATGGTGTTCTCACTGTCGAAGCGGGACGGCCGGTACAACTCGTCTCCGTGTAAGGGATGATCGTTTTTTCCTTTTCATTTTGTTACATTCCGGTTAATTCGGATTTCAATAGTACGGTATCACCGTGGAAGCATCAGAATGCAATGGGGTGCCTATCGATGTTATGAGAGGAGATGCCTTTTATCATGAAAATCAGATGTATACTACCTTCGATTATTGTCACTGCTGTTTTTCTATCACTGCTGACACTCTCGACTGTTTTCTCCGATGAACCGACCGATCGTGAGAAGAGAGCCGAATCGGATCAGTTGAAGCTCATTAGCACGGAAACGGTGAGAACCGGCATTGGCGTCAAGTCGGTTGAGCTGAGCCCTGATGGTTCGCGTATATATTCGATGAATCTTGAGGAGTGCAGTGTCTTTGAGTTTAACAGGAAGTCGAGGAAGCTTCAGCGGAAGATAGTCTTCGTTCGCCATCCCGGGTGGGGCTTTAACTATAAGAAGAAGGAAAGGATATCATCCTATCAGGAGAAGCCGGTTGAAGCGCATTTCACCCATAGCGGAAGATATCTCTGGATATCGCTCCACAATGCAGGTGGCATTGTGGTATGGGATCTGCTCAATGGCGCTACGGCGGTACCGGGGAAACCGTACAAGGAGGCGTGGTATTATGAGATATTCGACCAGCCTTCCTCGGCGAAAACAACGACGCACAAAAAGGGGGTACCGCAGCAGAAGAGGGGAAAGATCAGGCTTCTCTGGATAAAGACCGGTTCGACGCCGAAGGTTATAAGCTCAAGTCCCGACGGCAGATTTCTCTTTGTGGCCAACTGGCATTCGCATACGGTCAGTGTGCTGAACATAGAATCTCATAACCCGGGCGACTGGAAGATTATTGATAATCTTAACACCGGCCGAATTCCCCGGGGGCTCGCGGTATCGCCCGATTCCCGGTATCTCTATGTTGCACAGATGGGGAGCAATCATATCAGTATTGTTGATCTCGAGAATATGAAGAAGGTCGATCGAATCGTCGTGGGAGTCAATCCCAGGCATCTCGTTATCTCGGATGGATTCCTTTATTCATCGTTGAACATCGCCGGCAAGTTGATAAAAATCGACCTGCGGAATCTTCACATAGTGGGGCAGGTGAAAACGCTCCCCTCACCGAGAACCGTTGCCATCTCTCAGGACGGGCGATACGTTTTTGTGGTATGCTACAATATCGATTACATGCAGGTGTTCACGGCAAATACGCTTGCGCCGGTCGGGAGATTCACATCCACCCTTCATCCGGTGGGGGTTACGGTTTATCAGAATGAGAGGAGCTATGAGGTATGGGTGGGTAATTACTCATCCGGAACGATAAAGATATTTACCTTCATCCGATAGCGGCACCGAACGTATACGTCACATATACCCTGCCTCTTTCAGGCTCAGGAATGAACAGGTGCTCATGATAACGTGGTCGAGCAGCTCAATGCCGATAATTGTTCCCGCTTCTGCTATTCGCCGTGTGGTTTCGATATCCTCCCGTGAGGGCGTCAGGACGCCTGAGGGGTGATTATGGGCGATGACAATCGATGAGCCCGATTCACGTATTGCATCCCTGAATATCTCCCGGGGATGGACGATTGCCTCGGAGATTGTGCCCAGTGAAACCGTCTTCCTCTTGATGAGATGATTCTTGTTATTGAGTATGAGCACCGTAAATTCCTCCTGTTTTAATCCGATGATATCCGGGAGCAGGAAGTTCCACACCCTTTTCGGAGAGTCGATGGTAATTTTCGATTCAGGGAGAGCGATAATCCTCTTCCCAAGCTCGAGCGCGGCCTGTATCCGTATGGCGCGCCGTATTCCGATCCCCTTTTTCGTGGCCAGCTCCCTGATACCTGCATCGTGTATTCCCGTAATGCCACCGAAGCGATTTATCGTCTCCGAGGCGAGGTCGAGAACACCCTGCTCACGGGTGCCTGTTCCGAGGATGATCGCAAGCAGATCACTGTCGGAAAAATTTCGCAGCTCCTCACCGGCAATGCATCGCTGCAGGGGGAGGTGTGCGCTGTTATGTGATCTGCTTTTCATATTGAGAATACTACCGGTTCTCACCATCTCTGAGTGGAGTATGCTCTCCATATGAGGTGGAAGATCCTCTGCTCCTTTTCCGTTTTATTGATAGAAGCGGTTTTATCGTATTATTATCCTCTGACATGTGGGATGCTCGTCGTCAGGTTATTACAGGAACATCTCCTGTAATTGGCCGTTTTCGTGCTCCCTGAAGAATTCAGGCTCACTGGTGTAAGGGTATTACGCTCTCTATACGTATCAGCGGCCGTAGAATCGTGAATATTTTTTTTGAAATGAGCCCCCGGATAGACCTTTTACTCTCGTATCGGCACCTTCTGCCGTGCCATGAACGGATCTGACGATGTGGCCGTTGTGACAGGAAATGATGAGAGTTTGTTGACAGGGGGGAATGTTGTAGTAGTATAGCGAAAATATTTGATGATAAGGGGTTGCCATGAGCGCTGAAGTCTATAAAGAACTTTCCAGAAAAATGATGTTTGAGACATCAACGATGCTACCCGAGCTCTGGAGCATGATATGCTCCGAGGAGGAAGCTGACATCGTTAATGCGTTACCCGGAACCGCCGAGGAGCTCGCCGAGCGGTTTGGAAAGGATCTCGACGTGATGAACGAAATCCTGCAGAAGCTCTTTGTGAAGGGGGTTGTCTTTGAAAACGTTCGCGACGGGAAAACAGTCTATCGCATGCCGCGGCAGATTATTCAATTTCACGACGCATCAATCCTGTGGCCCGACGCAACGGAGGAGTTCCTTAATCTGTGGGTCAGATTTATGGATGATGAGGCTTCGCAGTTCATCAAGCTCCTCGAGGGCTCGAATATGCCCTCTTTTATGCGGGTAATTCCGATCAATCAGACCCTTGAACCGCAGAGCCAGGTTCTCGTCTATGAGGACGTTGCACGATTGATAGATCAGGCGGATCCTATTGCCGTGGTGGATTGCCCCTGTCGTAAATCGGTCAGGAAGTGCGATGCTCCCATCGAGACCTGTATACAGCTGAATCGTGGAGCTGAATATGCCATGAAGCGGGGGACGGGACGGCAACTGAGCAGAGAAGAGGCCATGGAGCTCATCAGGAAAACCGAAGAGGCGGGACTGGTTCATGTTGTAGAGAATAAGGGATACGGAAATGTCATATGTAACTGCTGCAGCTGCTGCTGCGAAATGTTCAGGCTGGTACGCGCAAGCGGTCAGAAGTGGCTGATGTCACCGAGTCGGTTTCTTGCAACAGTGGACGCAGATGAGTGCACCGGATGCGAATCCTGCGTGGATATCTGCCCTGTCGATGCCATTGCTCTGAATGATGAGGATGTTGCCGAGGTAAGCGCAGATGAGTGTATCGGCTGCGGCCTCTGTGCGAACGAGTGCCCTTCGGATGCTATCCTTCTCAAGGAGGTGCGGCCGGAAAATCATATTCCGATGTGAGATGCCGTATTGCCGGATTATATTATTTCGATGAACGGGCGCCTCTCCGCTCGTATAGAGAGCGGGTCCCTCCCGGTATGATTATCGTGAAGATCGCTTCCTGACTTTTCGGTATACGAGAAACGAAATGAGTGCGAGTGCCATGAATACTGAGACAATGATATTATATCCTCTGAGGAGCGCGCCAATTTTTTCCTTCACGATATCCCAGTTCTCCCCCAGAAGGTAACCGGTGTGTATCCAGATGAGATTCCAGATAGATGCGCTAATCAGGGCATAGAGGAATACTTTCAGGGTGTTCAGCATCAGAATGCCTGAAACAATCGAAATGACCGATCGTATTCCGGGGAGGAACCGGTTTGCCAGAACAACGAGGTAACCGTATTGCAAGAACCACTTTTCAGCTGATCCAATTTTCTCAGCAGGAAAATACTTATAGTCCCGGTTCAAAAAGAATTCACGCCCCAGATATTTTCCGATGAAGAAGAGGAGCAAAAAACCCACTACACTCCCGACGGTGGTGACGAGATAGACGATGACATAGCTCAGCCTTCCGGTTCCGACAAGAAAAGCACCGAAGGCGGTAATGGTATCACCGGGAATGGGGGGGAACAGGTTTTCGATAACAGCGCTTATGAAGAGGAAGAGATAGAGGTAGACGTCACTCTCGGGAGTGAGATGCTCGATTATGCTGTTGAAAAAAGATTCCATAAAGGTGCTATTGAAGTCGATGGCATGGTGTCGATCGCAGTTAGGCGATACTGTTTGCTGATTCGATCTGCGATTCACACACTGCGTGTTCAGATGAAAAAAATTGTTGAAAGTATTTGTTTCTATGCTTATTTTAGCAAGCAAAATTACATTCTTAATTATTGTGGAAAAGAAAAGGCATGAAGTATTTTATTTCGCTGATAACACTTTTGATGATCATTTCTCTGTCTTTCTCCTGCGCGCATGTTCAGGAGAAAGAGCTGCAGGTCGATCCGAATGAGGATTTTCTCAAGGAAGATCCTGCTGCCGAGGAGGTATTCAGAGTCCTCATTTCCTCGGATCGATATGTCGTTTCTCAAATGAGAAACGGCGATACCATAAGAAGGGTACCGGATCCCGGTGGTGATAAGTTCATCTCAAGCGAGGTGGGCAAGTATGATAAAATTAATGAGGCGCGTGAGGGAACTCTCAAGATCTGGCTCTATCCTGACAGCGGGAGGTTGATGAAGGTGAGGCCGATCGATCTCACCTATCTGGTTGAGATTGATAATCTCATCATTGAGGATATACAACGGTGGACCTTTTCCTTTCCTGGCAGGGTGATCACTCCAAGTTCATTTGACGTTAAGTACCGCGTCGTGCTCCAGAAGAAGCAGACCGATGAAGAGATTATGCGAGAGGTACGGGAGGATCTGAGGCAGAAGAGGATTTCCCGCTGAGTGTCGAATTGAGGCACCGTAACGGTGTCCTGTCACAGCGAAGTGGTATTGATGATAAACCTGACGGAATTTTCATCAATGAGAAGTTTTTTGGATATCTCGTTTGATGACCATCCCTTTTTCGAGAGCTCACGAACCGTTTTGATGATGCCCTCGCTCACATTTTTCCCCACCGAGAGATCGCTCTTTATCTCCTTCATGATAGGGTTGTTGTTCTCGACTGTTTGAATGAAATCGGCGAGCTGCTGCATCTTCCTGTCCGTTTCATTGAACATGGTCTGCAGCCTGCTGTCGGTTTCATCGACCTCAGTACGCATTGAATCGAGCTTCTTGAACATTGCGTGTATCTGCTCGATCCGCTTCTCGATGTGAGAGGAGAGTCCTTCCAGCTCGGTGAATTTATCCTTCACATCCCGGATCTCCTGCTCCCGCGTTTTGAGAACCAGTGTTTTTTCCTCAACCGACTGCAAGTACTGGGTAAGCTTTTCAATCCTCTTGTCGGAGCGATCGAGCGTTGCCTGGAAGGACTTGACCTTATCCTCAATTGATTTGATGAGGAGATCGGCTTTCTGCACCGAGGTGAGGTTCTTCGCAATTGCGTCATCGTATTCCTGAAGCTCTCGAATTCGCTCGGTGAGATTCGTGTGGCTTTCGGAAAGCGCATCTATTCTCGTGTTGACGAGGTCGATCTTTGAGATATTGTCATTAAGCGTCTCCGCTTTGTTGGTGACGAATTCGGTGAGGTCCATGAGTGACTTGATCTCGCTCTCGAAGTTTATCAGCTTCTCCTTCCGTGATTGAAAGACTTTTATCTCTCGCTCGGCCGTTTTCCGGATATCTTTAATCTTGTCGATATCGGTGATAAATTTTTCCAGATTGCGCGCCTCGTCTTTCGATTCTTTGAGAATGGCATTGAAGTTCCGAATCGCGTCATCGACCTTTTTCATCATCTCATCGCTTTTAGAGAAGATCTTGTTGTTCGCCTCGTAATTCATAATCTCCGTGCGAATATCCTCGAGACGCTGCTCCATAACAGCAAATTCCTTGCCCGCTTTTTCCAGCTGATTGTCCAGAGAAAGAGAAAATTTTTCTTCGGTCTTTGAGAGCCTTTCCGAGAGCTGATCGAATCTTCTCTCAAGGGAATGGTGCTGTGAGACAATCTCCCGGACCTTCTCCTCGGTGGTTTCGATGAGCCGGTTTTCCATCTCAATGTACTGCTCGCCGAAGTTTTCGATCTTGGCGGATATCTCCTCGGCTTCTTTCCGGGCGGCTTTTACAATCTCGTCTTTCTTGGATATTGAGTGAATACTGAGATTGTCAAGCTCGGTTCGTACTTTGCTGACCTCCTCTTCGAAGGAGCGGATAAGCTGTGATTTCGAATCTTCAATATTCTCTTCAACGGTCTTGAGTTTGTTGTACACCCGCTTAATATCGTTCTCAACCTTCTCGAAGAGCGACTCCTTGATGGTGCTGAACTCGGTGAGGGTCTCCTGCATGTCCTCCTTCACGGCTTTGGATTTCTGGTGAAAATCGTCAATGGCGGTATTCTCCAGCTGTGCAATGGTCTCCCGCAGCGTGTGTATCTCGTGATTAATATCCTGCACATCGTCCTTCATCAGTTCGACAGATTTCTCCCGTGATTCCTGAAGCGTGTACTCGAATTCACCTATGAGCTTTTCAAGATCGGTCATCTTCGTATTGAGATCGGAAAATACCCGCTTCTCTGCCGAATTGACTTTCGTCTCTATCGTATCAACGGATTTTGCGATGGTATCAATTCGCGAAGTGACATTTTGCAGGATTGCCTCACCGGTAGTGGTTATATTCCGCTCCATGTTTGAAAGCGACTCGGAGAAGCTCTTCGTGAGGTTTGTTATCTTGTCAGATGACGATTTTATTATACGGTCTTCCTTCTCTCTGACGGTTTCCTTGAGTTTATTTATCTGGAGAACAATTTCTCCCGAGAGCTCCCGGGAACGCTCACGGACCCGGTCGTTAAATGTCTGAATCAGGGTTGCGCTCTCCCGCTCAAGCTTGGTTAATCCATCGTTGAGAATGGAAATTTTTTTGGTAATCTCTCCAAAGCTCTCCCTCGATTCGGCAATAAAGGCTATCTGCTTGTTAACGTCACGGGCTGCATGTGAGATGATCTTCAGATCCTCGTCAACCTTCTTCAGGTTCGATTTCTCAACATTGAGACCTTTGATTTTCGTTTCAATCTCAGAGACGGATTCCTTGAGCGAGCCTGAAAGTGATTGTGCTTTCTTGATCAGTATGTCCATTTCAATGGTTGCGTCGTTGAACTGTCTCTTTTCAACATCGGAGAGCTTCCTGAAGTCTTTTGATACCTTATCAGCATATCTTCTGAGTTTGACAAGTTTAAGGTTCGAACGGTCGAGCCTTCTGAAGAAGAATATAACCAGAAGGCAGGCGAGCAGGGTGATAAGGTTCATGATCATATCAGTACTCCCTGTGCTTTTTCTTTATAAAAGAAGAGGTGTAAAAAACTCCCATGGTATACAGTATATAAAATAGTCAAAAATGTCAAATATATTTTATGTCACATTAGAATATCACCGTATCTGCTGCTCAGATCCTTTTTCTGTCAATTCCACCTTTTGAATCGATTCGTCAGGCATCTCGTGCCATTCATTCATTCAATACTGCACGTAAAACAGGAAACAGGAGAGAGGAACCTGTTGAGCGCATCGTGCTATTGGGAAAATTAATTGCATTTTCCTTCAATTTCATAGTATATATTAGAAGGAGTGAGGAAATTTATTGGTGATATGGAGGTCGGATTGTATGAATCGGACTGGAGTATTGTTGTTTCTTTCTCTGCTGATCTTCAATATCCATTGCGCACAAAAAGGTGAAGATTTTGCGACGGTAATCTTCTTTGTGGGGGATGTGAAAATAAATGGAGCTGTTGCAGAGATTGGAAATATTGTAAAAGAGAACGATACCATAATAACCGGTACCATGTCATCATGTGATATAAAGATAGGGGAATCTATAATAAGAGTGAAGGAGAAATCAAAATTACTCATCTCGCAGTTGATCAAAACAGGTGCCGTGGAGAATGTTGCACTGGGGCTCGATGTGGGGAAGATGCTGTGCAAGCCGAAAAAACTCATGAAATCGGAAAGCTTTATGGTGAGAACTCCGACCGCCGTTGCCGCCGTCCGTGGAACACAGTTTACCGTTGAGACGGACAGGAAGAAAACGACCCGTATTAAAGTGTATAATGGCAAGGTCAGGGTCGCCAGAAGGGTAAAGCAGCTTGAAGAGAAGATCGATACCATTTTAGATGAAGCGCCACCGCTCGTGGAGAAGGAGAAGGTGGTGATAACTGAGAAAGAGGTTCGCACCGTTGAGAAGAAAATTGACCGGGTTCTCGCCAGAGAATCGGGCAAGGATCTTGAAGCTGCTGTTGCCAGGATTGTCAATGAGGTTAAGGATGAGGTCATTGTAACGCGGAAGAGCGTTGATACATTTAAGGTTGAAGATTTCACCAAGGAGAATCGTGAGATCATTGCCATTCAGGAGAAACCCAATGAGATAATGCGCAAAATCGCTCGGGTGGTTAAGCTTGAAAAGGAGAAGCCAAAACCGGATGGCAGGCTCCTGGTCACGCGCTATGAGGTGTATTTTATAAAGAATGGCAGAGTAGTGTGGGATGGCGTCGTCATCAATCCCCCGGTCAGGGAAGAGGGGAAGCTTTATATCGCTTCGGGAGATTATGTCTTCTGCGCCTCAATCGATGGTCCCGTGCTCTGGAGGAAGCGGATTGAGAATAATGGCAAGCTCGCGTTAAAAGGGGAATCGCTCATGGTTTATTCGAAAGGAAAGGTTGCAAAATTGGATAAGGAGACCGGCGAAGAGTAAGCGTTCACCGCTGAAATTTTGCAGTATTAGAGTGTTAAAAGAGGGGACATGCTCCCCTTTTTTTGTTTTTGTTGTTGCTATTTGGTAAACTTATATAAGATGAATTTCTGGAAAGTATTAAGGTGATGTCCTCTGGGCCAGCGTTGTTTCGCACCTCCTGTGCACGCTGGCATGCGCGACATCATGTCGCTGTGTGCACCATGCCTGATAAAACCGGTATTGACACTGTATGAATCAGGGTAGATTCCGGGTTTTGGAATTGCCCATAAGGTTTATGTTCAATATGCATGCCGGGTTACGTACTATTATACTGGGGAGAAAAGAATGGTCGATTTCACCTCTTTCGATTCGCTTTCTATTGCTTTCGGTTTAACGATGATTGCCGGCCTCTCGACAGGAATAGGGAGTGCCATTGCCTTCCTGAACAGAAGCGCCAGTCCCCGCTTCCTCTCGATTGCGCTGGGGTTTTCTGCCGGCGTCATGATATATGTGTCGATGGTTGAGATTCTGCAGGAGGCGAGAGAGTCTGTTGCGAAGCTCTACGGTGATAAGCTCGGCATGATGACTGCCGTTCTCTCGTTTTTTGCGGGAATACTTATTGCTGCGGTGATAGATCGACTCGTTCCATCGTATGAGAATCCTCACGAGTTCAGTCTGGTGGAGGAAATTGCCGTACCCGTCGATGAGCTGAAGAATAAAAAGCTTATGCGCATGGGGCTCTTCTCCGCAGTCGCTATCGCCATTCACAACTTTCCCGAAGGCATTGCAACCTTTACTTCGGCGCTCCTCGATCCGCGACTGGGTATCACTATTACCGTTGCAATTGCTATTCACAATATTCCTGAAGGTATTGTGATATCGGTTCCTATCTATCAGGCAACGGGGAGCCGAAAGAAGGCATTTATCTACTCCTTCCTCTCGGGCCTTGCGGAACCCCTGGGTGCGCTTATCGGCTATATCATTCTCTTCTCATTCCTCAATGATCTTGTTTTTGGCATTCTTTTTGCAGTGGTTGCCGGAATTATGGTGTTTATCTCCCTCGATGAGTTGCTTCCACTGGCTATTGAGTTTGGAGAACATCACCTCTCCATATATGGCTTAATTGCCGGTATGATGGTAATGGCCTTCAGCCTGCTCTTTATGATGTGAAGATGACAGAAGAAAGCCGGAGAACGATGAAGCATTCTCCGGCTTTTTAACTATGACATGATGGCCAGTACGGCACCGATCTCTATACTCTAATCGAATGCCATATCTGTCTTCCAGACATCCCAGACTTTTCCAACAAGATCGGGCCCTGGTTTTAAGGTCATTTTCCCCGGACTCCATCCGGAAGGAGTTGCCTCCTTTCCCTTGCTGTCGCGCACAAGCTGGAAGGCCTGCAGTTGTCTTATAGTCTCATTGACATTTCTTCCGACAGGTGGAGTGAGAACTTCGTATCCCTGAATGTTTCCATCGGGATCGATTATAAATCTGCCTCGTGTCTCAACACCGGCATCCTCATCATAGATACCGTATATCTTTCCAACTCTTCCTCCGGCATCGGATAACATCGCATAGGGGACTCCACCATCGACCATTTTTGAAAGCTCAACATCATTCCACATCTTGTGGACGAATATGCTATCGACGCTCATGGAGAAAACTTCGGCACCGAGCTTTTGAAACTCGGGATACTTCTCGGCAACTGCCGAGATCTCTGTCGCTCAGACAAAGGTAAAATCGCCCGGATAAAAGCAGAGCAATACCCATTTACCGAGATAATCTGACAATTTTATGTTGATGAATTTACCCTTGTGATAGGCTGGAGCGGTAAAGTCAGGTGCTTTTTTCCCAACCTTTATCATAGTGCTCTCTACCTCCTTCGTTATTAGGTTGATTTCGGTTTCTTTTCCCTCCGGCGGCTCTTCACCGACAAGAGCACCGGTAGGCCGGGCACAACCAATATCAATTTCTTCACTCATTGGTTTTCCTCCCGTAGAGTTGTTTTGGTATTGTAAGGTGTGACCATCTGTCATTAAGTACGGATAAAATATAGCGCATCGCATTCCGGGATTCAACTTTTTTAGTTGCTTCGGAGAGGAGTGATTGCGTTGTGGCAATAGAAGTGTGAAAAGAACACGGGGAGATTGAGCTTTCGCATGTCAGTATTGCTGAGAAGCTGTTTTTATCTCATTTGAGAATGTCTATCACCCTGAAATTTTTGAGAAAAAAGAATTATTTGTTTTTTTCTTGACAAAATACTTGAAAATCTTTATAGGATAGATATATTGTATGTAGTAACTCTAATTCTGTTGGCTAGGAAGATCCTGGTACACTTTAATTTCCTTCCAAATATTCCGCTAAATTGAATTTGAGGTATTCATCGCGAATACCTCTCTTTTTTTATTCTGAGGCATATTATCTCGATGCATGTCTCGAGGATTCATGCGTGCTGCTGTGAGCAGGACGGGATGTGCGAAAAAAAAGCCGGCCGGAGGGACATCATATCTGTTTTTAGATGTCTCCTATTTGATTATAATTTTGTCCGGAATCTTGTACGAGGATATATTCGACTTGCACCAGTTGAGAAATTCATCTTCGGTGAGAGATGCCCCCTTCTTCCGATACAGCGTTGCTTCGGTATGCTCTCTTTTCGTTGCGTCATCGAGTGATTCGATATGACCGGTGACATTCACCTCTTCAACCGACGGATGATTTTTCAGTATTTTCTCTATCTCTTTTGGATATATATTGAAACCGCTCTTGATTATCATGTTTTTCTTCCGGTTCGTAATATAGAAATATCCTTCAGAATCGCAGATGCCGATATCGCCGGTGTGCAACCAGCCGTCGACGATATACTCTTTTGATTTTTGCTGGTTTTTATAGTAGCCGGTAATTACATTAACGCCCTTTGTAACTATTTCACCTTGCACGCCCGACGGGGCGAATTCACCATTGTTCTGTATTTGTACCTCGTTGTACGGCATTGGCAGACCGATAGATCCAAATTTGTTTTTTCGGCCGGTGAGATTCCAGGTAACAATGGGTGATGCCTCTGTCAGGCCATATCCCTGTCGAATTTCAATGTCGAAGGTGTTCCTGAAGCTCTTTTGCAGTTCTGTGGAGATTGATTCGCCGCCGGATATCCATGCTCGCATATTCGGGAATCGCATCTCCTCGGTCATAACCTGTGTCAGAAATTGAAACATGACGGGCACACCGCAGAAAACCGTGATAGTGTATCTGTTGAGGGTGTCGAGTATCCTTTTGGGTGAGAATCTTCTCACCAGATAGAAGGGAACCAGATTATAGAGCGGTATGAAGAGCGAGGAGGTGAGGCCGAAAGAGTGGAACAGGGGAAGTGCGGTCAGAAAGGTATCATGTTCTCTGACCAGAAGTGCGGAAGAAGCCTTTGCCGTTTCAAGAATTGCACGGTGATTTATCATGGCGCCAAGGGCATAACCGTCCATTGCCGAAGTGAAGATTATGGCAGTGGGATGTGTTTCGTCAACCGCTGCGATTTCGGTGAGCGGATCTTCGCCCGCGAGTAAGGACATGAGATCGGTGCTTCCGGCACTTTCATCGGTCGTGATGATGGAAGCCGGATCGATGAAAAAGGTATCGTTCACCCTGTAGTTTTCGATGTGCTGTGATTCTGTTATGGCGAGTTTCGGTTCGGTCTCCTCAAGGTAATAGCGAAGCTCATACCGTCTGGCTGCAGGATTGACCAGTATGACGATGACCCCTAATTGAAGGGCGGCAAAATAGGCGTAGAGAAATGCAGGAATATTCCCGATGGAGAGGAGGATTCTGTCGCCGCACTCGATTCCTCTCTTTCTGAACGCATTGGCGAGCCTGCGCGATGTATCGTACACCTCACGATAGCTGATGCTGCTCGTGCCGTAGTAGAAGAAGGTCATGTCAGGCTTTTCTGATGCTGCCTTAACGAGGAGGTAAAAGAGATTGTTCGATTCCATTTCTATTCTTCAGTAACTGTCCGCATCGTCGGTATATTCTTGAATGTTCATGGAGCGATAAGCGCAAATCATACTTGCCTTTATCAAACCAGTCAAATGTTTTTCTCAGTCTGTTCCTCTCGATGCTCATGCTCATAAATCCCCGTGAGATCGATGCTATTACCCTCGAGAGAATCCTCTTTGTCGAATCCGGTGCTCTTTTACTTGTTATGTTGTATCTCAAGGGTGTCGTTTCTGTAAGGATATATCGGCGCATGCGGGATCAGTCTCATTTTCACTATTCCTTTTTCGGCAAGAAGGTTGTTCACCCGTCCGTGGTTACTTCAAAAGATCTCTTTATCTATTTTCTCACGATACCCGATACCGGTAACAATTATCTGTGGGGCGTATTTCACTTCGTATCTCTTCTGCGGATAGTCTCTGTGGATGATTTATCAATCACGCGCAGTCGATAATGGAGAGGACAAGCCGGGTGGCTTTTATCAGATCTGTTATGAGAATATATTCCTTTTTGGTATGAGCATTCATCATCCCGATGGACAGATTTACTGCCGGTATGCCGGCGCGGTTGAGGATATTCGTATCGCTTCCGCCTCCGGTGGATACCGTTTGTGGTGCGGTACCGATCCGTTCCAGTGCTCTTTTCGCTATGGAAACAACTCGCTGTTCCTGGTTGAGTGAGAAACCGGCGTACTCGAGATTCTTTGTGATGGACGCTTTTGCCCCGTATCGCCTGGCTTCATGTTTGCTGATACGCCGAATCTCCGATTCAATTTTCTTCAGTTGCTGCAGGGAGCGGGATCGGGCTTCAAGTTTTGCATATGCCTCTTCTGCGACGATATTGGTTGCCGTTCCGCCCGAGATGATGCCGACGTTCACCGTTGATTCGGCATCGATTCTTCCGTGAGGTATTCTGGAGATAATTTCAGAGAGAACCCTGATGGCGCTTATACCCCGCTCCGGCTCGATGCCGGCGTGGGCTGCCTTTCCCCTCATGGTGAGCTCCATGGTCATGTCAAAGGGTGCTTCAACGACTATTTTCCCGATTTTTCCGCTGCTATCGAAAACAAAGGCGGCAGTAGCGGTGAGCTGTGAAATATCAAATCCCTTTATGCCGTAAAGCCCGACCTCTTCGGCGCAACTGAAGATGAACTCAATCGGCCCGTGCGGAATCTTCTTCTCCCTGATAAGGTGCAGTGCTTCGAGGAAACATGCAATTGCCGCCTTATTATCTGCGCCGAGGATTGATGTTTCGTCTGAGGTAATTTTATTGCCCTTTATTATCGGCGTTACCTTCTCGCAGGGACCAACCGTATCGGTGTGGCAGGAGAAGAGTATTGCCTCTTTCGAGCTGTCGCCGGGCAAACGGGCGAGCAGATTGAATGACTCGCCGCAGGGATGCTTCTCGTAGGGAACGCGGAGTTTTTGCAGCCTCTTCATAATATACCGGATTACCCCGGCCTCCCGCCAGGAGGGGGAGGAGATTCTGGCGAGATCGGTAAATGTTGTGATCAGCTGTTCCTGATCGGGCGCGTGCATTTCGTACACCTCCTGGTGCTTTTCAGTGCAACCGGACTGTTGTATTCTCCGTATCCGGCGAAGGATCAACCGATTTTGTATTTCTTAATCATGAGGGTGTAATCATCAATCAGCTGATCACGGATATCAGCGGTTTTCCCGTCGGCGTATATGTGGATCAGGGGCTGCACGGCATCGGGCAGTATGAGAATCCAGGAATCGTCTTTGATGATTCGCACGCCGTCGATCAGCTCCACGGTATCGTCCTGCACGGATGTTGTGAGATTTCTCATAACCGCAGCCTTCTCTTCCGAGGTACAGGGTATGGAGATCTGATACAGATTCCCTTTTGGCAGCTCTTCGCATAATTCGTGCAGGCTTTTTCCTTCACGGGCTATGTACTCAAGGATGAGCAGAAAGGTGACCATCGGATCATACTCTATTTCGAGATTGGGATATCTTCTCTTTGAGCTCTCGAGAAAAATATCGTTGATATCCGCCGGTGCTCGCAATTTTGAGCTGGTTCTGATTACCTTTCCCCCGTGCCGTGTTGCAATCTCCTCGAGTGCTCTCGATGAGGTCACCGGTATATTGATAGTTTCGGCATCCTTGTATTTCAGGTAGTAGCTGCTCAGGAGCGCGCTTATGTCCTCGGAGGTGAGAATGTTGCCCGTCTCATCGACGACGGTGACGTAATGACCGTGCGGACCGATCATCACGGCGATTTCCCTGTTCGCCTTTGCCATGCTGACAATGGTATCGATAGCTTTTCTCGTATCCTCTCGGACATCCTCTTCACTCTCATGCTCTTTTACCTGTCCCCGCAGGACGGTAATATTGCATCCGAAGCTGGAGAGGAGATCGGGAAACACGTATGAAGCGGTTCCGTTAAAGCAGTCAACGATAATATCCAGCTTGTTCTGGCTCAGAATTTCCGCATCGACATATTTCTGCGCATTGGTGATGTACGATTCTATATTGTGTGTGGGATAATAGAGCTTTCCCACCTCGAAGGCGTTTTTTCTCGGATAGTCCCCTCTGAAGAATATATTATCTATTTTCTTTTCCTGACTGACGTCAAGCTGAAAGCCGTGCTTGTTGAACATCCGTATCTGAACGAACTGCAGGCCGGTAAAGGGGGATATCTGAACGTACATGCCGAGATCGGCGTTAATGAATTTGATGGAGTATTTGTTAACCGGTATGGACTCAATCTCCATATCGTACACATCAACACCCATTGCGAGAAGTCCGGAGGAGAGCGCCCGCTTTATCAGCCGGGAAGCTGATGAAGAATCTCTGCTGATAATGACCTTTGCATTTTTGCCGAAGTATGCCCCGATTGCCGAGCCGAGTTTTGCACCGAATTCGGGGGTTACCTGTACGTTGAAGGGACCGGAGATCCCTTCGGAATCGAAGAGGGATTTTTTCCCCCTTTGGCCCCATATGAGATCGGTGGTCACCCGGGTGCCCGATTCAATATCTTTATCCGGCCATATGCGGATGCCTGATGGAATCTCCACACCGCTGCCTATCTGGCAGTCGTCGCTGATGACCGCACCCTCGTATATGGATACTCCCTCTTCGAGAACGCAACGCTTCCCGATGATTGCTCCGCGGAGCTCGCATTTCGGTCCGATGATAGTGCTATGCAGGAGGACTGTTCTTCTTAATGATGCGTTCTCCTCTATCACGCAGTTGTTCCCGATAGCGGAAAATTCGGAGACCTCGGCGCCGCTTTTGATTCTGACAAAGTCACCGATGACGACAGGGCCGATAATATGGGCATCGGAGGCGATCTCCACATTCTTGCCTGCCCAGATGTTGTCCCCTATTTTCTTGCCGGGGAATTCGATCTTTACGAGGCCGTCAAGGATATCCCGATTCGCATCCCGATAGGCATCCAGATTGCCGATATCGCACCAGTAGCCGTCGGAGATATAGCCGTACAGGGGGACCTTCTCTTTCTGCAGGAGCGGGAAGAGGTCCAGGGAGAAATCGAATTTCGTGTTTTCCGGCACGTACTTCTCGAATATCTCCGGTTCGATAACGTACATTCCGGTGTTGACCGTATCGCTGAATACCTCGCTCCAGGCAGGTTTTTCGAGGAATTTCTCAATTTGCCCGTCCTCTTTCGTGATGACAATGCCGTATTCGGTGGGCTTCTTAACTCTGGTGAGCACGATGGTGAAGGGTGATTTTTTCTCCCGGTGAAAAGCTATGATCTTGTCCAGGTCGAAATCGATTATCCCGTCGCCGCTCAATACGAGAAAGGTGTCTCTGTAATCGTTCAGGGCCAGCTTGACGCCGCCTGCGGTACCCATCGGCGTTTCCTCAACGGAGTAACTGATATCCACATTCCACTCAGAGCCATCGGCGAAGTAGTTGTTTACGGTTTCGGGGAGGTAGAAGAGACTTATGACAATATCGGTAATGGAATGTTTTGTCAGGAGATTAATGGCGTGCTCGAGAACAGGCCTGTTGATTATCGGTATCATCGGTTTTGGCCTGTTGCAGGTCAGGGGCCTGAGTCGGGTTCCTTCCCCGCCCGCCATGATGATTGCTTTCATGGTTGTGCTCCTTTATGATTCATGTATGTGAGTATTCCTTCCAATCGCTCACCCGTTTATAAGAGCAGCGAGTTTTCTCACGGTTCGATGAAAACAGGATTGCCCGGCGGGCTCACATCCAGAAGTTCGTCGTTTTCATCGATTAGATATGATCGAACGGCAAGCCAGGCGTTCGATACGAGGTGGTCCTTGCTGACCTTCACTGTCACGGTGTAGCCATTGATAACCGGATCGTATTCCGACTCGTTTGAGAAGAGTATCGCAACGGGCGTGTCGATGCCCAGATTGAAGCTGTTTCCCTTAAGAAGGTACACCGCCTCATCGGTTGACTGCATCTCGAGGAGCGCCTCGCTGTCTGTATTAATGAAGATCAGGAAACCGCCGAATCGACCGTTATTCCTGTTTTCCGAATAGAAGATGAGCAGATAATCTCCGCCGGCCAGGGTGAATAGCTCCACACCGCTGGGGGGGTTCACCGGTTGATAGTAGTAATCCTTCATGTCGGCGCAGCAGGTCAAGACGATAAGGATGATGAGAACGGTCGGTCGCATCTGATATACTTTATTGAAAGTCAACCGATACCTGATTGCTTACCGCTTCGGGATACAGGTATCCGAGACTGTGATGTGAACAGAGGAGTACATAGTAGGTACCCTCTGAGAAGGGAGATTTTTCGTATCGTCCCTCGTTCTGAATATAGTAGTGGTAGAGCGTTATCCGTCGAGTCAATGTCGGGTCGTAGTCGTCGGGGCTGAGGGGGTACGACGGATCGGCAGATGCGTATCCCGACTCGGCCACCTGCACCGGCTTATAGGAGCTAATCTGATCGCGGTTCATGCTGATAACCTCAGCGTAGGCATTGTACCCGTCGAAATAGTACTCATCGTTATAGCCGATGAACTCAACAACGATAGAGTCTCCATCCTGATAGATACCCGTTATGAGCGGGGGGGTGAGATAATCGTACCCCTTCTCCGGGA
>Ga0180433_10001857_pt1 | contig 34353 bp, 46 predicted proteins | sample SS_ome_8_FD_132980 | JGI IMG/M metagenome (GOLD analysis project Ga0180433, IMG submission 132980) | Hypersaline lake sediment archaeal communities from the Salton Sea, California, USA - SS_1_D_1 metaG | ecosystem: Environmental > Aquatic > Non-marine Saline and Alkaline > Hypersaline >...
CCTTTGAGGATTACGAAACATCGTTTAAAGCTAAACTTAAACATCCTGTTACGGGGGAGATTTTGGATGATGATTATTATTTATTTTATTCGATTTCTCAATGGACAGAAAGAAAAAATTTTGCGGATTTGTTAATTGCGTATTGGTCTGAGTTTTCTGCAGATGACAAAGTAGTTTTATTTTTGAAGACTTACAGGGCTAACTATTCACAACAAGAGCACGACCTTATTCAAAACTCTATTAGTAATCTTGCTAAAGGGTGTAATAAAGAAAACTTACCTCCTGTAGCAGTGATTAGGCAATTATTGTCTAAACAACAAATTCTTGCTTTACATAAAGCTTGTAGCTGTTATGTATCACCTGCTAGAGGAGAAGGATTAGGTTTAGGTATGTTAGAAGCCGCTTTGTTTGAAAATCCAGTTATTACTAACTTATTCGGCGAGCAGTCTAGCTACATTAATGAAAATCGAGGATTTATATATAATTATACATTACGTCCCGTTACTGGGACAGGCATTCGAAGCCTTTATACTATGGAACAGAACTGGGCCTCTCCCGATGTGAAAGATTTGGCTAATAAGATGCGATTTGTTTTTGAGAATCGTAACGAGGCCACTAAAAAGGGCAGAGCCTTAAAATCATATTTATTGAATACCTGCACCTCAGAAAAAGTGGCTCACGAAATAAAAGAACATTTAGAAGCATCATTGGGTACAGTACCTGTGAAAGGATATAAAGCGAATGCAGGATAACGATAATGTTCGAGTTTTTAACATACGTAGACTAGAACCAGAACACCTAAAATCTCTAATATCTTTTTTTGAGATTTTAGTTGTTTCCGAGTCTAATAAAACATTTCACCCACATGATTTTGATAAACAAACAGCATATGATATAGTTAACCAAGTTAATCATTCTAAAGATTTATATTATGTGATGGACCTTGGTTTTGATCGTATTATAGCATATGGTATATTGAGGGGTTGGGATGAAGGATATGACATTCCTAGTTTAGGTATTGCTGTACATCCTGATTATAGAGGATTAAAACTGTCGAAAATTTTTATGGAGTTTTTACATACGGCTAGTAAGCTCAGAGGAGCTACCAAAGTGATGTTACGTGTATATAAGAACAACACAGTTGCAAAAAATTTATATGAAAAATTAGGATATAAATTTACAGATTTAACGGAAAACGAAGTACGTGGTTATTATGATTTATAATTATTTTTATATTGAGGAAAAATTACAATGAAATTATTATATATATCTGGTTATCACTCTACATTAGAATATGATCATTTATCCTTATTTCAAGAGATGGGAATAGATTGGTTTTCTACAGGTGTTTATTTAGATCCTATGAGCCCCGATCCTTCTAACAAGTGGAGAGATCCAATTAAGAAACAAGTCGATCTTAATTTAGAGAGCTGGTTTAGGCAAATGAATCCTCAATTTAAGATGCACGGACCAATATACCTTGAAAAGGAGTTTGTGGATAATTTTGATGTAGTTTTATGTTGTTTTTCTTTTGCCCGTCAAGATATTTTAGATAATGTGTGGGAAGCATGTAAACATAAACCATTTATTTATTTGACCTATTCACAGCAATTCGCACCTTTTGAAAAGAAATTGAAGGGCTATAGGAATCAAGGTCTAAAACTAATAAGAGGTTCAGAAAGAGAGAGCACAATTGGTAATTATGCAGGCCATGACGCTATTATTAGATGTTATGTGGATGAAGATAAGTTTAAAGGGTGGGTTGGATCTACTAATAAAATATTGAGTTTTTCCCATCATTTTACTTGGCGTACTAATAATCCAAATTTTAATTGTTACAGGGCGTATCTTAAATATATAAAACCTAACTTACCTTGTGATTTATATGGTGAGGATACAGAAGTAGCAGGCGGAAGAGGTTTTATTAGTACCCAGGAACAATTAAAAAAATATCAAGATTATAGATTATATTTTTCTCTAGGCAGCCCCCCAAGCACACTAACATTTAATTTTCTTGAAGCTTGGATGACAGGTATGCCCGTTTTATGTTTTGGTTCTAAGGTAGGAAATGGGGTTGGTTATCAGACTCATGAACCACCTTATTTAATAGATAATGGGCAAGATGGTTTTTATTCAGATAATATTAATGAATTGCTTTCTGTAGCTAATGTTTTATTAAGAGAGCCCGATTTAGCTAAAGAAATGGGTGAGGCTGGTAGGAAAAAATGTATATTGTCTTTTAGTAAGAAAGCAGTAAAAAAGCAGTGGTCAGAGTTTTTTAAAGACTTAGGATATAATTTATAAATGAGTAAATATAAGGCTCTATTAATCATAGGGCATGACGTTTTTGAATATAATAGATTGTTGTTATTTAATGAATTAGGTTTTGATGTAATTTCTACGGGTTCATATTTTGATCCCTCGTGCCCAAACCCCAATAAACCATATTTACCACCACTGAATGTAAATTCAAATGAAGAGCTAGTACAGGAGTTTAAATATCTAAACCCTTCTGGGTATGTGTATGGTAAAACTAATTTAAACCTCTCTAAAGAGTTTGTAGATAAGTTTGATGTTATTTTAACAGCCTGGATTCATGAGCCTTTTATTGATTATTGGAATATACTGAAAGATAAAACCCTAATTTATGAAAGCATAGGACAATCCTGTGGTCAAAAGGAACAGTTATTATCCAAATTTAGGGCAAGCGGAGTGAGAGTTGTAAGGATGGCTGATACTGAAAAGAATTTTCCAAATTACGCAGGAGCCGATGCAATAATTGATCTTGAAATTGATACAAATTATTATTCAGGGTGGTCGGGAAACGAGGAATTTATTTTTACAGTAAACACAGGAGCTTTAAAAAGAAAGCACGTAGCTAATACAGATTTATATCTCACTGTAACTAAAGACCTTCCTAAAAAACTATATGGCACTGATAATGAAGATTTTAAAGAAGACTTTTGCCATAGACAGCCCGCTACCCGCGATGAAATTTTAGAACAATATAAAGTAAATAGATTATACTTTAGTTTAGGATCTCACCCGTGCCCAGTAGTTTTATCCTTTAAGGAGGCTCTGTCGGTGGGTATGCCAGTAGTCACATGGGGTAGTAGATTAGGCGGTACAACTTTTAAAGCAAATGAATATATTCAAAATTGGATTAATGGTTTTGCCTCTGATGATCCCCAAGAATTGCGGTATTTTTGTGAAACTCTTTTACATGATCATGATATGGCTAAGAAAATGTCTATAAATGCCAGGAACACCGCTCTTAAGTATTTTGATAAAAAAGTCATAAAAAAACAATGGGTTGAGTTTTTTCAAACGTTAGGGTTTTCTTTATAATGAAGTTATTATATGTTGGCATGCATCCTACTATGGAGCATGATGAGTTATCAATTTTTTCATCTCTTGGTATAGATTGTTTTTCTGTTGGTAATTATTTAAATCCTTTACAGCCTACTAATGCAACAAGACCTCCATTGAATTTACAGCCCAAACCCGAATTAATTACAGAATTTGAAAAATATAATCCCACCCTAGATAGGAGAAAAATAATACTTACTAAAGAAATAGTAAAAGATTTTGATGTAGTGTTAGTATCACATTTTACTAGGCACCTTGATGATAATTGGGATTTATTAAAGGATAAGTTTGTTATTTGGCGTACTTTTGGATTAACAAATTCCAAAGTTGAACAATCGCAAAAACACAGACGAAAGCAAATAAAAATAGTACGAACCTCTGAACGTGAGTTACATATTCATAATAATTTAGGAATAGATGCTGTTATCAGAGCCTCTTGTAATCCAGCTGAATTTAAAGATTGGAATGGCAAGGAGCCTAATGTATTAACTGTTACTAAAAGAATGAAAAGCAGACCCGCACATTGTTATTTTAATGAATATTGTCAAATAACAAAAGGGTTACCAAGAAAATTATATGGAACTCAAAATGAAAATATCTCGTTTTCAGGGGGTTCGTTAACTTATAAAGAGTTAATCAATGCTTATAGAAATAATAGAGTATTTCTTTCTATGGGTACTCGACCTGGTTCTTATACTTATACGTTCTTAGAAGCCTGGATGACTGGATGTCCTGTAGTTACCATAGGACCAAATTTAGGCGGACCTGGTTACGAGGTTCCTTCATTAGTAGAAAATGGAGTAGACGGTTTTTGGTTTGATAATTTTCATGCGATGAGGGAACGTATAAAAAGCTTATTAAAAGACTACGAGCTAGCGTGTAAGATATCTAAAAAAGGTAGAAAGAAAGCCATAGATATTTTTGGTGTGGATAAGGTTACTGAGGATTGGAAAACTTTTTTTACAGATCATAGTTTTCTTTTATAAGGCGGAATTAGATAAATGAAATTATTATATATAGCCAGCCACCCCTGGTTAGAACGAAACGATTTACTTATTTTTAATTCTTTAGGCTTTGATGTTTTTTCTACTGGGGCATTCCAACAACCAAACAAACCTTCTTTTGAGTATGTTAGATCTTTACATTGGGAGGCTAATTGTGAACTTCTTGATTTATTTAAAGTAGAAAACCCAAATTATAAACTTAAAGATCGCAACCTACAGCTAACTCTAACTAAAGAATTTATAGACAAGTTTGATATTGTGGTAATTAGCTGGCAATTTAAATATTTACACAGATACTGGGATTTATTAAAAGATAAACTTGTTATTTTTCAAACCATGGGTCAAAGCGATTTACCTAGAGAGCGTAGTTTGAAACCCTATAGAGCAAAAGGAGTCAAATTAGTTAGGATTGCTGAAACTGAACAAAATTTTCCTAAATTTGCAGGCGCGGATGCAGTTATAGATCTAAGTGTAGATACGTCTGTTTATAAACCTTGGGTAGGGGATGATTTATCTATTTTAACGGTGAATCAAATGATTTGGAGGAGAAGGGAATGTAACGTAGTACCTTATTTACAAGCCACTGAAGGTTTTTCTAGAAAGCTATATGGTGTCGGCAATGAGTCCTTAAAGACAGACTTTAACCTTGGACCAATTTCTCCTGAAAAGTTAGTTGAGGAGTACTCTCGTAGTAGATTGTGTTTTTCATTGGGGACTAAACCCGCTCCTATTACTATGGGTTTTAAAGAAGCTATGAGTGCTGGGTGTCCAGTGATTACCTGGGGGCCTGTTTTAGGAGGAGCATTTAATGAGGCGTGTACATATATGGCTTATCGTTATATTGAAAATGGAGTCAACGGATATTATTCGGACGACATAGGGGAAATGCGGAAATTTATAAATAAATTATTAAAAGATGAAGACCATGCAAAAGCTATATCTGTACAGTCTCAAATTACTGCTAAAAAGAATTTTAGTATAGAAGCTATTAGAGAGCGATGGAAAGAATTTTTTAATATTTTAAGTGTAGAGGTATTTAGTAAAGAAAGTTAAAGGGTTATGAGATAATATTAAAGATGTGCCGTATACTTTATTTATCATCATCCCATCCTACGTTGGAGGTAGATGATTTAAAATTAATGGACTCCACAGGAGCAGAAATATTTTCTACTGGTATCTATTTAGATCCTTCTAATCCAGTCAAAATACCTCATTTATTATTAAGAGAAGGTGCGTTAGCTATTAAACATAACCCTGAGCTTAGAAATGAATTTCTAGCTTTAAATCCTGGTTATGCTCTGGGATACTCAGGTTTGAACATACCACGTCCAAAATTGTCGAAAAACTTTGTAGATAAATTTGATATTGTAGTGGTTGTTTATATACAAGCTATGATCGATCACTGGGATATTTTAAAAGATAAACCTATTATAATAAAAACCTGCGGTAATACTTACAAAACAGAAAAACAGTTAAAAAAATACGCTGATTGTGGGGTAATATTTGTTAGAGGATCTAAAAACGAATTCAAGATACCGTATAATAATGGTGGTAGGGTTATACGTGTTACTATAGATCCTGACTATTATAAAGGATGGTTAGGTAAAGAACAAACGTTGTTAACCTTTCATAGTCATTTTAAGGAGAGGAGAAATTTTCCTCCAGTACAAAAATTTTTACAATTATATAAAGCTTTTAATACAAGAATTTATGGAGCTTATGCTAAAGGATATAAAGATCCTTTAGTGTTAGGCACTTTAAACTATAAGCAACAATTAGAAGAATATCAAAAGTGTGCAGTATATTTCAATATTAGTAGCGGTCGAGCGCCAATTACATATAATTTTATTGAAGCGATGTGTGTAGGTATTCCAGTGGTTACTTTTGGGGTGGAAGTAAGTTCTTCTATTTCTATAATGCTCGGTTATCCACCACTGTGTGAAATACCTGAACTTATTATAAATGGAAAGAATGGATTTTATTCAAACGAGGTACATGAGTTAAAGGACTATATAACTACTTTAATGAACGACAGGGTTTTAGCTAATAATATTTCTAAAGAAGCTAGAAAAACTGTTACCAAAATATTCTCTGTAAAAAAATCAAGGAGCCAATGGAAGAATTTATTTAATGAATTAGGGGCTTCTTTGTCATAGGAAAATATGAATAAGAATAATAAATATAAAGAATTTTTAGATTACCATGTAGGAAAATCTGTTTGTATAGTTGGTTGTGGTGAATCTGTTTTGAAACATGATAAGGGAAAATATATAGACTCTCATGATGTTGTGGTTAGAATAAATAGGGGATATCCCTATGAAAAATATAGAAAACATGTTGGTAGTCGTACAGATGTTTGGGCTTTTGGCATGGGGGCCAATTATAAACACAGGTCAGAAATGGAAAAACTTTTTTCTGATAGGAAGTATTCAATTTATCTATGGTGGGCTCATTCCTGGGTACAACCAGAAATAGCTAATTTACCAAACCATTTGTTTATTCCAAAAAACTATTCGTTATCTTTGTCTAGATACTTCGGAGGGATGCCACCAACGACTGGGGTAGATACTATTCATTTTTATGTGAAGGCAACCGAATATAAGAGCCTTACATTACTTGGTTTTGATTTTTATAAAACTGGTTATTTTTTTAAAGATATAGTTGATTATAAAACAGCTAGCCCAGGAGATCACAGAGCAGATTTGGAAGAGAAAGTAGTGCAAGCTTTAGTGGCAGAATCTACCACTAAAGGAAAAAAAGTAGAATGGTTTAGGTAAGTTTTTAAGATTTTACAGCTTTATAATTTCGTTCAGGAAATTATTTAATGTATTTATAGAGTTTTTCTTTAAACCAGGCAGGGCAGACTTTATTTTGTGTTGGACTGCATTATAGTTTTTAGTGACGTATTCTATATTCTTTAATAAGTCATCCCCGAAAGCATAATCTAATTTTACAAAATTATTTTTTAATTGTAATTGCTCATAGACATATTTTACTCGTTCTAAGGCCACCAGCCCCAAGGTTGGTACATTTGATGATAAAGAACAAACATTACAGTGAAACCTGGTTCCGATTACTAGAGTGCTTTGTTTATAGAGGGAAAATAGATAGTCGGCGCCTTTATCAGATTGAATGTAAGGAGCTACAGTAAAAGAATTTCTTAAGGAGTGATCCTCCATAGTGTTGAATAGATCTGTAATTGCTTTTAAGTCCGAATAAATATGGGGAATAAATACGATATTTGTATTATTTTTGTTTAACTCGTTTAGAACTTTCTTCAATTCTGTATGGTAAAGGTCTTTGTTGATAATCTTCCTGTGCCTTGCTACTAAGTTAATTTGATCCTCTGTTAGATTTATTGTAATTAACGGCTTGCTAATAGGGTAGGTTTTTATTTTTGGAGGGTTATAGAAAAATCCAAAATCTAAAATTTCTGGTATTTGTTTTAAATAGTCTTTTCCTATATCGTCTCTAATAGCATTTATTGATCCATCATTCCGAACTGCTATTTTGATTTTTGGGTTAGATAACGCAGCATTTAAAAAATTTTGTAACTTTTTTATGTTTTCCTCTGGTATTTCTTTTTTTCTAGGAGTACATCCAACACTAGCAATTAACGTAGGCACAGTAATTTTATCTATTATTTGTGGAGATATGTCCAGGGTAGTCCCTGTAAGACTATCAGGTACCCAATAATCTAAAAACCCACCACCTCCAATAATGAGTAAATCAAAAGTATTTGCATATTTTATAAATTCAGTGTTGAATGTTTGTTTATCAGGTAACGAGTAGTTTTTGTAAAATTTTCTTATTTCTAAAGGGGTGATAGAGTAGTTATCAAAAAATTGATTTAATATATAATTAAGTCCTTTTCTGCTTGCATTGTCTCCAATATTTCCTGTAAAAGATGCTATTTGTAAAATTCGCATGATTGACATTAAAAATCAAATAAGTTATTATAGTTCTAGTGTTTTAATATACCACATAGTACATGATTGGTCTAGTATTCAAATTCATGGCGGGGAGATAAAGCCCTGGTATGATTATAATATAAAACTAGTAATAAGATAGGAAACCTACCATAAGGATAGAATTTTAGTTAATGATTAAATATAAAAGACCTCTTATAGTAGCAGAGATCGGGTGTAACCATAAGGGAAATATAGATATTGCATTAGAGCTGATAGATTTAGCTCATAAGTGTGGGGCCAACTCAGTAAAATTCCAGAAAAGAAATAATCAAGAGCTTTTGACCGAAGAACAGTACAAAGCACCTCATCCAAACCCGCATAACTCCTATGGAAAGACTTATGGTGAACATAGAGAATTTTTAGAGTTTACTAAGAGACAACATAAAAAGTTAAAGAAACATTGTGATAAAATAGGAATAGAATATTCTACATCAGTTTGGGATGTAACATCAGCTAAAGAGATAATTAGTTTAAACCCTGCTTCTATTAAGGTACCCTCTGCTTGTAATAATAATTTAGATATGTTAAAGCTGCTGAGAGATAAATACAGTGGCCTTGTACAAGTGTCGTTTGGTATGACAACTCACGAAGAAGAAGAAAAAATAATTCATTGTTTTGAAGAAACAGGAGATGCGAAAAATAGATTGATTATTTATGCGTGTACGTCTGGGTACCCAGTACCGTTTAAAGATGTTTGTTTGTTAGAGATAAACAGGCTATATGACAAATATTCGACTAGGGTTAAAGAAATAGGATTCTCAGGACACCATCTTGGGATAGCAGTGGATATTGCAGCTTATACTTTAGGAGCAAGGTGGGTTGAAAGACACTTTACTAAAGATCGAACTTGGCGAGGCACTGATCATGCTGCTTCATTAGAAGAAGCAGGTCTCACTAAATTAGTTAGGGATTTACACGCAGCACACGAAGCTCTATCTTATAAGGGCAAGGAGATCCTCTCTATAGAGAAAATCCAAAGAGATAAATTAAAGTACAGAAAGTAAAATGAAGACTATAGCTTTTGTCCCTGTCAGAGGTGATAGCAAAGGAATCCCCTGTAAAAATATAAAGCCACTGAAAGGCAAGCCATTAGTTTTTTGGTGTTTGCGGGCTTTAAGTATGTGCAAGAGAATTGATGAAATATATGTTGCCACAGATTCAAAGTTAATTAAGGAAACAGTTAAGTCTTTTGATTTTAATAAAGTTTCAGTTTACGATCGTGAGAAAGAAAACGCACAGGATCATTCAACTACTGAGAGTGTTATATTAGAGTTTTTAAATAAATATAAATTTAACTCAAAAGATAGATTTATTTTAGTGCAGGCTACCTCTCCATTAGTAACGTCAGTAGATTTTAGAGAAGCCTTAGAACAACTAGACAATGAGAAAACTGATTCTTTACTAAGCGGTACCATCAGTAAAAGGTTTTTTTGGGATCGTTCTGGAAAACCACTTAACTATGATTACAAAAACCGCCCGCGTAGGCAAGACTTTGACGGCGTGTTTCAGGAAAACGGAGCGTTTTATATAAGTACTGTTGGATCTATATTAAAATCTAAAAATAGATTATCAGGAACTATATCTACTTATATTATGGATGAGAGATCAGCCATCGAGGTTGATAATCAGCTGGATTGGAAAACTTTAGAACTTTATATGGAAGGATTCCGTCCTGATATAGAAAACTGCCCAAGGATTAAATTGGTATTAATGGATGTAGACGGTGTATTGACTGATGGTGGTATGTATTATGATCAAAAAGGAAACGAATTAAAAAAATTTAATACTAGTGATGGTAAAGCTATTGAAATTTTACGAAATTATGGGTTTAAGGTGGGGTTTGTTACTAGTGAAGATACAAAAATAGTTAAGAATAGAGCAAAGAAACTAAAAGTAGATTATTTATTTCAGGGTGTTACTAATAAATTAGATATTATAAAACAAATATGTGAGCAAGATGGGTTTTTATTAAATGAGGTTGCATATATAGGAGATGATTTAAATGATATAGCTGCTTTAAAAAATGTAGGAATGGCGGCTTGTCCATCATCCTCGCAGCCTGAGATTAGAAAGCTACCATTTGTTATTGTTTTAGACTCAGAAGGAGGATCCGGGGCGGTTAGGGAATTTACGCGGCTGTTGGTTGAGGGCAAAGTAACATAATAGTTAATTATTATTTAATAATCAAATGTTAGATTCACAGAAAAGGACAACTGTAAAAACTATTAGCTGGAGAGTTGCAGCTGTTACGACTATGGCAGTAATAACTTTACTGCTTACTGGATCGTGGAAAGAAGCTACAGTGCTTACGATCGCTTACCAAGTTTCGGCGGTGGTGTTATATTTTTTACACGAGCGGGTTTGGAACGGAGTGAAATGGGGAAAAACCACAGGCTTATTTATACAGATGACAGGATGGAGCGGGGCTGGTAAGACTACGATAGCGAAGGGGGTTGCTAAAAAGCTATCTAAACGAGGATTAAGAGTAGAAATTATAGATGGCGACGAGTACCGAGAGAATCTTTGTAAGGATTTGGGATTTTCTAAAGAAGATAGAAATACAAATATTAAACGTCTTGGTTTTGTAGGAAAGGTATTTGCCCGTAACGATGTGGTATGTATTATGGCAGCTATTAATCCTTATGAAACTATACGCAAGGAACTAAAAGAGGATGATAAAAAAGTAAAAACTGTATATGTAAAATGCAATAAAAGAGAATTAATCAATAGAGATACAAAAGGTTTATATCGAAGGGCTCTTTTGCCAGAGACAGATCCAGACCATATTGATAATTTTACAGGTATTTCTGATCCTTTTGAGGAGCCTACTAATCCAGATTTAATTATTAATACAGATATTGAGAGTGTAGAACAGTCTGTAGAAAGATTATATAAATTTATTATTAGGAACATAGGATGATGAGACGAGCATTATTTATAGGACGGTGGCAGCCGTTTCATAATGGACATAAATGGTTAATGGATCAAAAACTATCAAAAGGAATTCCGCTGTTAATTGCAGTGAGGGATATTCCTCCAGATAATAAAAACCCATTTACTACATCTCAGACTGTTAAAATGCTTGAAAAGGTTTATGAAAACGAAGATGTAGAAGTGGTTGTAATTCCCGATATTGAAAGCGTAAACTATGGTAGAGGTGTTGGATACGAAATAAACGAGTTTGTTCCTCCGCAAGATATAGGATTTATCTCGGCCACTGCCATCAGAAATTGTATTTTTAACAATGATGATTCATGGCAACAGTATGTGGATAAATCCATACACGAGATGGTAACTAATTTTTTTATAACAAACGAAAAGAATATGGTGGAAAAATGAAATCCGTTTCTAAAGATTTTATTCCTATATATAAACCTTTCGTAGCCAATAATCAAAAGAAGTACGTTAATGATTGTTTGGATACAAATTGGATTAGCAGTAAAGGTGGATATATAGATAAGTTTGAATTAGCGGTGGCAGACTACTTAGATGTTAAACATGTAGTTACTACTTGTAATGGTACTGTCTCTTTAATGCTTATTTATGCCGCCGCTGGATTACGGCCAGGAGATGAGGTTTTAGTGCCTAGTCTTACTTATTGTGCAACTATAAGTCCTTTAAATTGGTTAGGTATTCGTCCTGTTCTTATAGACTCGGACTCCAACTACCAAATGAAAATAGATGATTTGGATCGATATCTTACTCGTAGAACAGCGGCAGTAGTAGTTCCACAGCTCTATGGGGGGTCTCCAAACATGGACAAATTAGTAGAGTTTTGTAATCAATCGAATTTATGTTTAATTGAGGATTCTGCAGAAAGTTTTGGTTGTCTATTTAATGGAAAGCAAGTAGGTAGATTCGGATCTATGTCTTCTTTCAGTTTTTTCGGAAATAAAGTAATTACTACAGGCGAGGGCGGATGCGTTGCTACAAACAACGACGAACTAGCAAAGAAATTAAAGCTCTTAAAGAGCCAGGCACACATTGGAGGTTTTGTCCATGATGGGCCAGGGTTTAATTTTCGTATGACAAATCTTCAAGCAGCTATTGGTTTGGCACAAATGGAACAAGTAGATCAAATTATTACTCGTAAAAAGAAAATAGCCACCTATTATCGAAATATGCTATCGAAAGATGTAGGACGAATCACGTCCCCAGGGGTAGAAAGTTCTGAATGGATGCCATTATTTACTCTTCCTGATACAATGTCTTATTTAAAATTTCACACGGTAATGCAGTCGAGGAATGTTGATATTCGTCCTTGTTTTACTCCTATACATCTTATGAAAGGTTTTACTTATGATAAAAAGGGATCTTTGGATACCTCAGAGAAAATATATACTAAGGGGTTTAATTTGCCTAGTTATCCTGATTTAACTGATGACCAGTTAGAGTATATAGTAGAATGTGTTAATGCAGCAGTAGAAATTATAGAATAGAGGAGATTTATTTATGACAGATGAAAAAGAAACAAGAGCTGGTAAGGCTTTTGTAGAGTTTATTAATGCTTTGCAGGATGATATCCTTGAAACTATAGGCGATGATAGTAATCTAGATGAGGAAAAGGTGTCTATTTTATCTAAACGATTGAAGACAGATACCATATCCCTTCTTCAGAAAGAGTTTTCTACTGAGTCAAAGAAGGGGATTCATTTTAGTGTGATGGATTTTTCCATGGATTTGTTTTTTAATTTTATTATTTTTGATAATTGTCAGTTTTTTAAATCTAAACATTATGACTTATTAGCACGTCGGTATGATATGGCATGGTTTTATTTTAGAAACCTTATTGATAGTTTTGCCGTTTTACGCGGTTTAGATGAGCCTGAGACCGAAGAATCTAAAGAATGAATACTCATTCTAATTAGAAACGATTGTTCTCCCTTGTATTATGTTCCAATTAGTTATATACTAGTGTTATACTAGTTAATTCTAACCGTAGGAGCCTCCATGGAACAAATTTTTACTCCTATCTCGTGGGAGACTTTATATTCAGTTGTTCAAGTTTGTAATAAGTGCGAGCTTTGTAAGACTCGGACAAATGTTGTGTTTGGAGAAGGTCTAGGAACCTCTGGAATAGTTTTTATTGGGGAGGGACCAGGTGCTACCGAGGACGCAACTGGAAGACCGTTCGTTGGGCGTGCTGGAGACATACTCACTGAAGCTATAGGATCGGTTCTTGGTCTGACACGAGATGATGTTTATATCTGTAATATTGTTAAGTGCCGTCCGCCAAATAATCGCCAACCACAAGATATTGAGATGTCTACCTGTATACCATATTTGTTTAGACAATTACAACTATTAAATCCTAAAGTTATTATCACTTTAGGTAATACCCCAAAAAAAGCCCTTACAGGTTTAGATACTGGTATTACTAAAATACGTGGACAGTGGTTAGAATGGCAGGGTACACCCCTTATGCCTACTTTCCACCCCGCTTATCTACTGCGAAATCCAACACAAACCCAACTATTTTATGAGGATTTAATGGCTGTATATAAAAGGTTAGGCTTATGAAAGATGTATTTGAAAAACAACGAGAGCGGGAAGATTTATCTTTTGCCAATATAAATTTATTAGGGAAATGTAATGTTGATTGTTATTTTTGTTTAGGAAAGGATATACCTGAATATTTGAATAAACATAATCAATTAAAAATTCATTATAAGGATTGGGTTAATTTTTTTGAATTTTTACAAGAATGTAACAAAAGCAATATAACTAATTTATACATAACTGGTCAGAATACTGATTCGTTGTTGTATAAGCATTTGAATTCTTTGATTACTTATCTACAAGAAGAGCGTGATTTTTCAGTAGGAGTGAGAACAAACGGCTATTTAGCCACGAGATTTATGGATACTTTGAATCTATGTAAAAGATCGGTGGGTTATTCGATACACAGCTTGAACCAAGATATTAATTATCAGATCATGCGTAGGAAAGATTTACCAGATTGGGATTATATTCTTAGTAATACAGATCGTTCCAGAGTGGCTGTCGTTGTAAATAGATATAATATAGACGAATTTGAAGATATTGTTAGGTATGTATCCAAATTTGATCAAGTAAGCTATATCCAGGCTAGAAGAATTTCCACTGATACAAGAAAAGATAGTTTAGAGCTAGATGCACATTTATATGAGGAGCTGCATTCTTATATTCGTAATAAATACCCATATATTGGAAATTTCTATAATGCTGAGAGGTACTTAATGTTTGGTAAAGAGGTGTGTTTTTGGAGGACTGTGAAGACAACTATTGATTCTTATAATTATTTTACAGATGGTACTATTTCTAAAAGTTATTTTGTTATAGAGGGTTATCTACAGAATGTTTGTTCTACGTGTTCTTCTATAACCTAGATTGAAAACACTAGTGGTATGGTGTATAATATTATAGAATAGCTATTAGTGTATTAAAATAATAGAGGACGTATGTGTTGTTATGAAAATTATTGCTAAAAAAGATCCCAGAATTCATCCTCAGTTCAAGGACTTACTTACTCTTCCAGTTCTTATTAGAGTAAACAGAATTAATGAAGCAGCGGTAACAACTTTTGCCCAAGAGTTTGAAAATGCTCATAACACAGGTCAGCCCATAGTACCTATTGTTATTGATTCTTATGGAGGGGAAGTTTATTCTTTATTATCTATGATTGCAATTATAGAGAATTCTAATTTACCTGTTGCCACTATAGGGATGGGGAAAAGTATGAGCTGTGGGGCGGTGTTATTGACTTGTGGTACTGATGGTTATAGATTTATGGATGAAGGTTCTACAGTTATGATTCATGATGTTTCGAGTTTTGCTTTAGGAAAAGTAGAAGACATGAAAGCCCGCATTGGTGAAGCAGAGAGATTAGGAAAATTACTATTTCAGAAGATGGCAACAAACTGCGGACACAGAAATGAAAATTATTTTATTAAGCAGATAGAGAAAAAGAAACATGTTGATTGGTATTTGACAGCAGGGGTTGCAAAAAAGCACAAGATTGTTGATCATATTGGAGTTCCTGATTTTCATGTTAATGTGTCTGTGGATATGGAGTTTAAATTTTAATATGACAGAAAAAAAACAAAAACCCACTCGTTTTATTTTAAATTTTGATACATGGGAGCCAGTGCCCTGTGAAGATGTGATTGAATGGTGTAAGTGGTTTGAGGATAATCGAGTTAAACGCATTTTGAAAGTGACCAAGTTGAGTGAAAAGTTAGAAGTTCGTACGGCTTTTTTAGGTAGCACTTTTGATTTATTCTATAAAGATCGTCCAGATGATTTATTTGGGACTATGGTCCTCCGTAAAATCACTAACCCAACTATTAATGAGCAATATGTCGAACTTGAGGAGCAAAAATGGTTTTGGGAGGGAGATGAAGAATATTTCTCTGCTACTAAGGATGAAGCTTTTAAACTACATGATGAAATTGTAACCCAGCTGGAAAAGAACGGGCTTTAAAAATATAATGTTAGTAGAGACCACCTTGAATAATATTGAGATTGTTTCTAAGTTTGGTCACTTAGAGCATAAAACTAAGTTGTGTGTTATTGATTTAGAGCTGACTTGCTGGGAGAATCCTACAGAGGGAGATGTGCCTGAGATTATAGAAATAGGAGCTGTTATGTTAGACGCAAACAGCTATGAAGAACTTGATACTTTTCAAAGTTTTGTTAAACCCTGGAATAATCCTATATTATCAGATTATTGTAAAAATTTAACTGGTATAAAACAGGAAGATATATTACCAGCACATACATTAGACTTGGTTTTTGATCATATGAGTACCTTTCTTGGTGATATTTATGACTTTGTATTTGTCTCTTGGGGATCTGATCCAGTTCACTTTGCAGAGGAATTAGAGGATAAAAAGTTAATAAGCCAAACTATTTCAAATGATTTTACTACGCAGACAAATTCATTTTTTGATCCACGGTATGTTAATTTAAAAGTATTTGATAATGGAAAACGAGGATTAAAGCAGGCTTTAAAAGATTATGGTTTTCCTGTTATAGGTGCAGCCCACCGCGCTTTGGATGATGCCAAATCTACTGCCCAGTTAGTTAAAATGTGGAAAGTTAAAGGAATTGATTCTTTAGTTAATAAAAATTCTTCTTATAGGCATAAATTAACAAGTAAACAAAATGAAATGGTGGTTAAGTTTCAGAAGAGAGTAGTGTATGATAATTGTTTATCTATTAAACAAATTCATAAACTGCTAGATTATTGTGACTGGGATTATTTAAAAGCTAAGAATGTATTTTTATTAATTAATGGTATAGAAAAAAGATGAAAAAAGCTCTTACTTTTGATGATGTAGCATTAGTCCCTGCCTTTAATAATATTCCATCTAGACTAGAACCCAATTTATCTACCTGGTTATGTTCTGGTTTGAGAATGGATATTCCTATTTTAGCCGCTAATATGGATACTGTTATAGGGGAAGATCTAGCAGATGTTCTTATTAAATATGGTAGTTATCCTATTTTTCATCGTTTTACAGATCTGGAAACCCAGAAAAAATGGGTTAAAAAATATGAAGATAAAACATTTATCTCCGCAGGTCTTAATGATTTTGATAAAGTAATTAAGTTATTAGATCTAGGGGCTAAAGGTGTTTGTATCGACGTCGCCCATGGTCATGATATTAGAATGTTAGATTTATTAAATAAGCTATCCAATCATTTACAGACCAATGGATTAAGTGAGAGAAAAATCATAGCAGGAAATGTTTGTACTGCTGGGGGTTATATAGATTTAGTGAATGCGGGTGCAAACAGCGTCAAGGTCGGAATTGGAGGGGGGTGTTTAGTAGGAGATACAAAAATATTAATGTCTAATGGATCATATAAAAACATTAAAGACATTACTCCAGGAGAGGAAGTTATAAATAGACTAGGAAAGGCCGTAAAAGTAAAAAGACTTATAGATAGTGGTTATAAAAAAGTTATTAAAGTAAAAACATCTAATTGGCATTTACCCACTTATATTACACCAGATCATCTATTCTATGTAGGAAATTTAAAAAATATTCCTCCTTCTTCTAATATTAGAAATAGCTCTTTATCTAAATTAAGCAATCAATTTGATTGTATAGAGTGGGAAGAAATAGGTAATATTGATATTAAGAATTATAAACCTCTACGCCCTAAACAAATTAATTATAATTTACCAAATACTAAAACTATAGATATTGGTCTATATTTTGGTAGAAAAACAAAACATACCAAATTTTCAAAAAATAAATTAGATATTATTTTGGGGACGAAGAGTAGCAGTATCCCTAGAAATTTAAAATTAAATAATTATGAAATAGGTTATATTTTTGGTACGTTTATAGGCGATGGGTCTTCAATACGTAAAGGTGCAAGGAATCCTTCGGCAGTTGGGTGGTTTTTTGGAGAAAATGAAAAACATTTTGTGGATAAATTAAATAAGTGTATGCTTAAAGTTTTTAATTTACCACTAGTAACATTATATAATAGACCTAACATGCTTTGTGTTGGAGTATATAATGTTTTTCTAGCTAAATTTTTCGAATGTTTTAACAAACGAGATCAAAAACATTTACCTAGCGAGATGTACTGTAAAAATAAAGAATATGTTAGAGGCATCCTTGACGGCCTTATTGATTCAGATGGATATATAGATAAAGAATATAATGTTTTTAGTTTTAGTAATACTAGTATTCAATCTATCGAATTAGCTAGGTTTTGTTGTAATGTTCTTAATATAAACTATTGTTCATACTCTACTGCTCCTAAGGATACAAGACTTAAAGATTTAGTAATAAAAAATTGTAAACCTGTCTATACTATTACGGAAGTAAAAAATAGAAGAATATTTGAAAATAATTATATTTATAATAATTTTATAAATTTGAGCTTAGAGTCTGCTGTTTATAGAAAAGTTTGGGATTTAGAAATAGATTGCCCTACTCATAGTTTTATTGCTAACGGTAATATTGTACACAATTCTGCCTGCAGTACAAGAATTATTACAGGATACGGTGTTAGTCAAGTTACTGCTATTCAAGACTGTGTGGAGATGGCAAAAAAATATAGTGTACCTATAATCTCAGATGGGGCAATTAAATGTAGTGCAGATATTATGAAAGCTTTAGCAGTAGGAGCTTGTAGTGTTATGATAGGTAAAATGTTTGCTCTTACTTTAGAAAGCGCAGCTAAAAAGAAATATAAATGGAAAAAAGATCCAACTAATCCTTGTAAGAATTTATTATCCCACTATCGTGGACAAGCTTCAGCAAACTTTCAGAACGATTTTAAGGGGGGTTTAAAACCAGGAACAGTAGCAGAGGGGGTTGATTTTTGGGCTCCAGTAACTGGAACAGCTTCAGAACTATTAGATCAACTTTTAGGAGGAATTAGAAGTGGTTTCACTTATGGAGGAGCAAGACACATTGACGAATTACAACGAAAAGCAGAGTTCGTAGAAGTAACCCCAACTTATATTACAGAAAGTAACCCAAGGAAAGATTAAGATGACTTACGATGATCCTCCATATTATTCTCCATATATTCCTATGAAAGAATGCGAACATGGCTATTTATATAGAATTGCTTCTAGAAATTTATCCTTCGGTGTTTATGATGAGTCTGTACAAGGGTTTATAGGAATTCGTTATAAATTTGGAGATCGTTATTTATTTACTGAATATCACTGGGACACAGGGGAACCATTCGGGACAGTATGTCCTATAAATAAAATTGAACCGTGCCCACACGAGCTAGATGAGAATAGTAAGGAACTATTCGAATATTTAGATAAGTTCAAATCTGAAGATTATAATTAGAGTTATTTTTTATGTCCAAGTCTATTTCAGAATTAGAAAAACGAATAAAACAAGCGAACGTAGATTATTATATTAATGACGCTCCTACAATCTCTGATTCAGAGTATGATTCGTTAGTTAGAGATTTAAGAGAAGCTGAGTTTAAGGCTAATAGAGAGATTCCCGAAGATAGCCCTTTACAGACGGTGGGTGTAGATGTCTCTAATACTCCATTTTCTAAAGTAAAACACCCCAAACCAATGCTGTCGTTGGATAATGCGATGGATGAAGATGAATTAGAAGAATTTTATAATAGGGTTTGTAAAGAATTTGTCGAACCTCCAGATTTTTGTGTGGAGCATAAATATGACGGATCGGCTGTTTCTTTAATATACATGAAAGGGGTTCTGATTTCAGCGGCGACTAGAGGTGACGGAACTATAGGTGAAGATATAACAGAGAATGTTAAAACTATACAGAACGTGCCTAGAACACTTAGCTCACAAGTAAATGTAGAAGTTAGGGGAGAGGTCTTATTATATAAAGAAGATTTTTTTCAAATGTGCGAGAAACGTACTAGGGAAGGTAAGTCGTCCTTTGCTAATCCCAGGAACGCCTCCGCAGGCAGCTTACGCCAACTGGATCCTGCGATAACAGCAGAAAGACCTCTTCGGTTTCATGCTTATAGTTTATTGCCTCTTCCAAAAAGTAAAGATTTAGGGTTGTGGTCTCAGGCTGAATCCCTAGAAAAACTACGTGAGTTAGGGTTTACTATTCAAGAATCTTTTATTCAAGAAAAACTAATCACAAATAACTTGAGTAATTTAATAAACTTATATAGAGAGGCTATTGAAAATAGAAATTTATTGCCTTATGAGATAGATGGTTTGGTGGTTAAAGTTAATAATTTTACTTTACAGAATCAACTAGGAAGCCGCAGCAGGTCTCCCAGATGGGCTGTGGCGGCCAAATTCCCGCCTGAGGAGGCTTTTACGAGACTATTGGACATAACGGTGCAAGTAGGTCGTACAGGCGCCCTGACGCCCGTAGCCGAGCTTGAGCCTGTGTCTGTAGGTGGAGTGGTGGTATCTAGAGCTACTTTACATAATCAAGATGAAATTACTAGGAAAGGTATCAAAATAAATGATACGGTAGTTATTCGCAGACAGGGTGATGTAATTCCTGCTGTAGTTAGGGCATGCTTAGATAAACGCACAGGTGAGGAAATTGAGTTTTCATTTCCCTCTGTTTGTCCCAAATGTGGAGGTGAGGTAGGTAGAGATAATGATAGAGATGCCGTGGTTAGGTGTTTGAATTATTCTTGTCCTGCTAAGGTTCTAGGGAATCTAGTTCATTTTGTATCACGGGATGCTTTTGATATAGAAGGTTTAAACGAGAAAACTCTAGAACAGCTTGTTGAAAAGTTAGGAATTTATACCCCACTACAATTATTTATTGTTGTAACACCTGCTGTTTTATCTGCGTTGGATAGGTTAGGAGTTAAATCTGGGGAGAATTTGGTTAACGCTATTGATAAGGCTAGAGATATTACTTTAGATAAATTTATTTATGCTCTTGGAATTAGACATGTAGGAAAAGATACAGCTAAACTGCTAGCCAAATTTATGGTATCGTATTTTGATTTACAGCAGACGGATAACCCAATAGACCTTAATCATGATATTTATAATGCATTTCAATATTTGAAATTAGATCATTTACTTTCTATAGACGGAATAGGAGAAACTACTGCGAGTTCCATTATTAATTATACTCACTACAACAGTGATACTAACCAACTAGGATATATCAAAGGTTTACTAGAACAAGTATGTATAAAACTACCTACTTTTTCAAGTGGTGGAAGTTTTGATGGTAAGAGGGTTGTTTTAACAGGAACTTTAGATAACTATGAACGACACGTTGCCAAAATGTTGATAGAGAACCAAGGCGGTAAGGTAACAGGCTCTGTTAGTGGAAAAACTGATTTTTTGGTTGTAGGTTCTAATCCTGGTTCTAAGCTTAGAAAAGCTAAAGAATTAGGTACAGCTATTATTTATGAGAAAGAATTCCAAGAGATGCTAGGAGAATAGTTAAATGCCGAAAATAGTAGAAGAGTTTGTAACTAATGTTTGTGATAGTTGTGGTTTTCATACAGATAAATTACGTAAAGTGGTTGAAGATGATGGTGAACTTTGGTTTTGTGAGTTGTGTTATAGGAGCGGGGCTTATGAGTCTGTATTATATCCAGACAATTGCTCAAGCGAACACGGCTTAATCTTACAGAATATTTGCTTTGTGGGAAATATTATTCTTAAAAAGTTAGAACAAAAGGATTACTCTGAATGGTATGACTACTGGTCTGAGGAGGAAGAATAATGGATAAGAAAAATTCAATATATAAAGAGGCATTAGACGCTTGGGGAGAAAATCTACAGATCACGCTAGCACAGGAGGAATGTGCTGAACTTATACATGCACTATGTAAGTTTAAACGCACAGGACAAACTGTAGATGTGATAGAAGAAATCGCAGATGTTTTGATCATGATGGAGCAGATGAAACTTATTTTTGGAGAATGGCATGTTGATAATGCAGTTAAGCGTAAATTAGACAGACTAGAAGAGCGTATTGGTAAAGCGCTTTCTAAAACCTTAAAGGAGGCCATATGAAAAAGAAACCTACCACATCCACAAACAACCCAAGCTACATTAAACCAACACGCACGTTTGTTTTTAGAGGTCAAATATGGCCCAGACAACCTGTTGAAATGCCCATAGAAATGCCGTTTAAGGATGAAGAGCTGGAAAGGAGGAGAAAGAGGTGGCAGAAGAACTGGTAACCATAACTCCAGGTATGAAAATTTGCTTTAATCCTGCTTGGGCAGAGAGGCACGCTATTCTTATAGGGGTAGAAAAAGATGGTAAACTTACTATGGCAGTAGATTATTCTTCTCCTACTTACGACCAAGATTGGTTGTATTTACAAGTAGTTAAAACTAACCACTTACCAGATATAAAGAAATTAGCTATGGTTTGTAAGGTTTTTGAGAAAGATATTGGAGAATCTTCTGAAATTGTGTTAGTATATCCAGAGGATATAGATATTGCCGAAGCCTTTAATTATAAACCACTTCAATGATAGGTTCAATATAATGTATAATATTATTATTTCTTTTTGTAAACCACTTAGAAAGCTTCTAACGCTAAAAGAAAATTATAAAATAAGAGTAAAGGACCTGGAGAACCATTTAGAGAAATATAGGGATAATATACCACCATGTTGTCCCTCGTGCAATGTAGTTTTTGAGGGAGATACGCAGGAACAAGTAATGAGATGGGTAGAAGAAGATTTATTGAAGGAGTAATTTATAAACATGTCCTGTAATAGTCATAAACCAGGATACCGTTTAGCTGACTATGGGGCAAAACAATTATGTATTGTTAAGTACTGTGTTAAATGTAATAAGGTTTTGGGAACTGTGGATTTTCACGAAACTAATTGTTTTAGTCAAGATCTTTTAAGGTATATTTATAATATAGGAACTAAGGAGAATAAGAATAATGTATAATCCCGAACCACCAGGAACAAGTAAAATAATTCTTATTATGTTACTAACAATCCTAGCAGTAGCAGTAGTTAGTGTTTTAATTTTTCAATGGGCTTGGAATTTTGTTATTGTTGGTTTGTTTGGTGTTCCCGAATTAACCTTTTGGCAAACAGTGGCTGTTGGTGCATTAGTTTGGATCGTAGGCGGTTGGTTAGGACCAGGGTTTAGAAATAACAATTATAGAAATTAAATATTACTTATTTATGGTTCCATCATCTTACAAATTGATTTATTCCCAAGAACAGATAGAAGATAGAATTAAAGCTATTGCTAAAGATCTAAATATCTACTCTAAATTTGTTCTTGATTCTACAGGAAAACCTCCTATATTTTTGTGTCTTTTAGAAGGTGGTTTATTTTTTTACACGGAACTGTTGAAACATATCCCCTCTAATCAGGTAGAAACATCTTTTTGTAAAATTTCTATTTATGAAGAACGTGTTAAAAGAAATAAACCATTAGAAATGTCATTGGGTCTAGATATTTCTGAAATAAAAGATCGTAGTATTATCCTTGTAGATGATATTCTGGACACAGGGGACACATTGAATAAAATGTATCATAGGTTAAGAGGGGGAGATCCAAAAGCTATAATAGCTGTTGTATTAATTAAAAGAGAAAGAGATAAATATAATTTTGATATAACAGATGGAACGGTATATAGGGCTTTTAATCACGTGGGAGAGGAATGGTTTGTAGGTTACGGGATGGATGATAACGGTTTAAATAGGAATTTATTAAATATTTACTCTAAGGAGGATGAGCAATGAAAAAAGACAGGAAAATTATTTGTGATATTATTAGTGACATGTTGGATAACCCAGATGAACATGAGATTTACCCGACTAGTACGGCTTATACTAGGTTAGAGCATTATATCGAACAAGTAAGAGCAGAGGCTATAGGATGGATGCACGCAGAAGCTTGTACAACTTTCGATCGAGGGGATGATCCCAGACTAACTAACGTTCCTGAAATGTACCAGAGAGCTTTAAAAGATTTAGAAGAAGAATGAAGGACGCTTTAGGCCATAGAATGAAAACGCGGTATGAAGACCGCACTAGGTATTTTTTACCTAGGCGGACGTATACTATTATTCGTTTGGATGGTAAAGCTTTTCATACTTACACTCGTTCTATGAAAAAGCCCTTTGATAGGGATTTTATGTTGGTTATGGACATGACGGCTTGTACTTTATGTGAAGAGATTGATGGGGTTCAATTTGCGTTTGTACAGTCAGATGAGATTTCTTTGTTAGTAACTGATTTTACTAGGCCAACCACAGAAGCTTGGTTGGATGGAAATATACAAAAAATAGTTTCTATATCTTCTTCGATAGCCAGCGCCAGGTTTAATTATTTAGTTTACCGATACCGTAAGAATCTTATAAAAGGAACAAGACCCAGGCTGGCGTATTTTGATTCTAGGGTTTTTACTATTCCAGATCCAATTGAAGTAGAAAACTATTTTATTTGGCGGCAAAAAGATTGGACTCGTAATAGTATAAATGCTGTTGCTCAAAGCCATTATAGCCACAAGCAACTAAAAGGTAAAAATCAGGCTGAAGTTCAAGAAATGATTTTTAAAAAAGGCGATAATTGGAATAATTACCCGATAGATGAAAAAAGAGGACGAATTATAAAAAAGCAGCCTGCAGGAGGATGGATAATAGATTTTTTTATCCCAGTTTTTACTCGGAATAGAGAATATTTACAAAATTTAATTCCTTTACAATGGCCTGTCGAAGATTTAGTGCCGTATAATCAAGAGGTTTATGATGAAGAAAACAGTTAAAAAGTATAAAGCCTATAAAAAAACAATTGAGACAGTATAAGAAACTTGATTTTGTTATTGGAGATGTTAGATTAATGAGGTAGATAAAATGGAAACAACAAAGAAGAAAGTTATCAGTTCTAGGTTTTTTGTGTGTAGCAAGGGGTCTATTACTGATTTGGAAGAAATATATACTATTACACAACCCCTTCCTGGCTACGGAGAGCATGAAGGTCAGTGGAGATTTAAAGCGGTGGCTCGTTTAGACGGTAAACCGTTGGAATATATTTATGATGATCATAAGGAATGTTTAAATGATCAAACAAGGATGGCTATGCAATTGGTTGATTATCATGACGGTTGGTTGGAAATAGAAGAAAAACAGAGTTAATCATTATGAGATTAAAAAATGCTTTAATGGCCTTGTTTACTACTGGTCTATGTGTAATGGCGGCGCTGGAAGTACATATTGCTATTACAAATGTGGTTTTGTTTTTTAGTTGGTTTTTGTTGGTTTGTTTTTGTATTTTCTTTGCCGCGCCTGAAGGAAAGGATGGAATCATTAAACAATTGCGTAAAAATAAAGATAAATTACTACCTGAGTGGTATAGTAGGTTGAATTCCTTTACTAGAGTGGTTGTTTTTGCCGCCGTTGGTTGGTGGGTTACTGCTGCAGTGTGGGTTATTATATGGATGCTAGAGTCTAAATTAAAAGAGGAAGCTTTGAAGGGATAAAGATATGGATTATTTACGTATTATTGAACAGGTAGGTGATGAAATAAAAGAACTCCGTCAGATAAGAGAAGATCATCCTTTTAAAGGTACGTTTTATGGTATACCTGTGTATGCTATCAGTAAGTGCCCCCCAAGCTGTTTAGTAATAATTAAGACAGATCAAAGTATAAATTATACTCTTAGTTGTTTAGCAGAGGTTAGTTTAGGGCGAGATTTAATATTAGATGGGGTTGAAGTAAAAGTAGAAGAAGAGATTAAAGCTATTATTAAAGATTATAATAACGATCCTAGTATTATTTGTTTGTTTATGTCTTCGTATGTTGCTGGTTTATTGATAAATAGATATAGGAAGTAATATAATTTTATATAGTTCTAATACATTTAATCTGTATAAATAAATACTAAATATTTAACAAATAACTATAAAACCTACTAATAAAGTATGTTTTTAAATGTACTTTATTATTATTATGAGTAATTATAAAGTTCCTCCTCAGTTACCTTTGGATCAAACTGTTATTCAACAGGATGATCAATTATTAAGAATACCAGGGCGCTATAGAGACGCAGATGAAATTGTTATATCTGGTAGTGGAGGAACTGTTTCAGGAGTTTCTAAGTTATATGTAGATACTCAAGATACAGCTTTAAAAGCCTATATTGATTTAGAAATTGCTTCTTTGGAATCTACAGGTTATTTAGCTATTCAAAGTAAAATAGAAACCCTTAAATCAACACCACCCGATGTTATTGTTTCCACTTCTGGAGCCGCTGATTTGGCCTCGGCTGTTAATAGCGTCACCTCTGGACAAACAATAGAAATTCGATCTAGTGCTACCTTTAGTCCAATAACTGTACCTTCTGGCGTGGAATTTAATATAAAAGTAGCTGATGGGTTTGCTCCTTCTATTTCAGGACAAGGTGGAATAAAACTAGATAATGGTGCGGCTAATGTGCTTATCAGTAGTTTGATTCTGGAGGGCTGCACTACACCTTATCAAAATGGTCAAGGCTCGGCTATAACTTTCTCTGCAAACCACTCCAAAGCACATGATATTACTTTTCATAATATTACTATACGAGATTCCAAAGGAAGTGGGGCTTTATTAACATATTACAGTGGAAGTGATTATGCTACCGCTCAAACTTTAGATCAAATGAGCCATAATATATCTTTTATAGATTGTTATTTTCATAAAGCCACCACTGATAAAATAGAAGGTGGTAGTTTGGGATTACGTGGTATTAATGGTGCTCTTATTCATGGTTGTTATATAGATGCTGCAAATTTAGGACGTGGGATGCATATACAAAACTGCATTAATACCGTAGTTGAAAATTGCTATGTAGCTAATTGTGACGATGGTAATGGGGGAGAAGGAATTAAAATAGACCAGCTAGGAACTATAGTTGGTTATAGAAATACCGCAACTATTAGAAATAATATCATCAAACGGTGTATTGAAGGTATAGATATAGATGATATAACAAGCCTGAGTATCATACAAAATAATATTGTTTCTGAATGTAGTGGAGAGGGTATTTCTGTAGATGATTCTGGACGTGCAGCGCTAATAAATAATTTTTGTTATAATAACAATCGTGGAATCCGTTTGGAAAGCGGAGCAATAACTACTTTAAAGAAAAATGTTTGTTATAATAATAATACCGACTATCTGATTGAAAATGGATATACTCTAGACGACAGTAATACTACTTCGTTGGATGATATGTTTATAGCAACATATGCTTCTACCACTAAAAATGACAGCACAGTATCTGGAGCAACAGTCAAAGACGCTTTAGATGAAGTAGCACACCCAAGTGGAGCTACAGGTTTGCGGCCAAGTACTCCTTCCACAGGACAATATTTCTTTGATACTACACTGGGTATTCCTGTTTGGTATAATGGTAGTAATTGGGTTTCCTGCTCTGGCACTACTGTATAAAAAATTTCTTGACATTATACAATCACCATACTATAATTTGTGCATTATGAAGGATGTACGCACAAATATATTTACCATTCCTTGTAACGCAAACGCGGCGTATATCTATTCGTTTGCGTGGCACTGTTATCATAATCATAACAACACCATTTAATTTTTAATTTTCCCCTAACATTACTTATTTTATCAAAAATTCCGTTAGGGGAAGATAGTGGTTTGTTATAAGCAGTGTAAGGAACGACATGTATGGTATATACACCATAAAGCTCTTTTATGGTGCTTAGAACATACATCTGTTGTGGTGTGTGCAAGGTGTTGATAGTTAGCATACCTGACTGTGACTCAGGAGGAGAGGGTGCAATTCCCTCTGCACACCCCAGAATAGATGTGGGCTGGTAGTTTAATTAGGAAAACATCTGTTTTGCAAGCAGAAGTTCCGGGGGCGGAGCCCGGCCTGGTCCACCATATGGCCGAATGAGTCTTGGTGGCTGCTCTGACGAGAGTACTTTGGTTCGATTCCAGGTAAAGGTAATCCAGGTTCGAATCCTGGCATTCGGCCTTCTTAGTTTTTTTTATGATGCTAATAATTGACACATTTGTTAACTACGGGAATCATTACGGGGGAGAGGCGGATATGGGTAGCCGCACCAGTCTGTAAAACTGGCGCCTTCGGGCTTAGGGGGTTCAAATCCCTCCTCCCCCACCAAAAGAGGAATATAATACTATATTTTATACAGAAAAGGTAATATTTGAAATAGTTTTAAGAGGAGCATAAAATATGGTATCTATAAAACGACGAGTGATAAATAAATTAATTAGCAACCATCCAGTACTTACTGGAAGCAGTTTTATTACCTATTATTTAAATTTAGGCAAACCTATATTAGTGTCTGACGTCTCTGCTTATTCCTATGCGTCTAATGTTAATAATATTGATGGATTGCCTAGGTTTAGTTTACTTTTTGGTACATCGGATATTTATGGGTACCAATGGAGTCAAGATTTAGATAACTTATCTCAGGTGCAAGTGCATTTATATCGGATTTCTAGTATAGAAAAACCTGTATATTTGGAAATTTTTTCTAAATAGCTTGTGTTGATTCTAATAATACTGTATAATAGTTGTTTGAGTGTGAAAAAAACATCACATTAAGAAATAAATCATAATGGTTAACAGGAAGGGATAAATTATATGGGATTAGATAATTTTTGGGTTAAACCAGGACTTGTTGACGAAGATGGTCAAGAGGAAGTTTTTGAACTAGAGGGGCTTAAAGTTAGTTTATGCGGCGGTATGCTATCAGGCAACGGTTCAGGGTCTTTCAGAGGAAAGGTATATGCTGAAGTTGTTGAAGAGGCTACTGGAATTAGTTTGTATTCAGATAGACTTACTAACGAACAAGTAATGACCATTGCGTCATTGTTACAAAAGAATAAACCTTCTGAGTTTCCTACTGGTCCATGGGAAACCACTGAAGAAGAATATAATAATCTTATTGAAATGTTTCAAGCATATGGCGAAGCTGGTGCTGAACTAGTATCATGTTATTAAAGAGACCAGGAACTTTAATGACACCTGGAGCGCCTTTTTGAGAATGTTGTTAACAGCGCTTTATAAATGATAAACAACTGCGGTTCCGTGCCGAAATCATTGGAGGAAGTTTGAGAAGTCTGGGGTTCTGCCAAAGTGAACCCGACTATTTAATAGAAAAAATATACTATAATAAAACATATGAAAAACGCTAAGACTTTTATAAATTGTTTCTGTAATTTTAATAATTGGTTTAATACCAATATGTCTTAGTGTACCTTGAAGGTCTCCTTCTCGGTATACGAGGGGGAGATTATAAATCACTTCTATTTTTAATTTCCCCCAATAAATAAAAAGAATATTCCAGGGTGGCTGATGTTGGTTTAAGCCGTGGACTGTTAATCCATGTGAAATACGCAGGTTCGATTCCTGCCCCTGGAGCCACAGGGAGTTGATGATGGGCATCAGCAAGTCTCCAAAACTTGCCAAGGGGGATCGAAACCTCCACTCCCTGCCATATGGAGCTTGAGCAGGTTTGGTAATTGCGTTCGGTTGAAGCCCGAAAGAACTAGGTTCGATTCCTAGAGGCTCCACCATAAGGGGAATTAGCTTAACGGTAAAGCGGCAGTCTGTTAAACTGCGAGATCAGAGTTCAATTCTCTGGTTCCCCTCCATAAGCCCCGTTGGTCAAAGTAGTAAGGCGGCTGATTGCAACTCAGCAGTTTCGGGTGCAAGTCCTGAGCGGGGCTCCAATAACTTACTATAGTTACTATATGAAAGCTATAGTAACAACACACGATGCTTGTATTTTAGTAGATCTATCTAGCAAATCTATTAAAATGTTAGAAAATAATAGATGTTTTTACTATGGGGTAACTTGGGATACTAATAAAAATCTCATATTATCGCATTCTAATTTAACAGCTGCTGAAATAAGTAATTCTCACTCCCCCGCACAAATGAAAGGTTATTTAAGTAATTCTATAGGTCTAAAATCAAATAATATCTTGGTAGCCCCTCACCAAATATTGTACCATGATGGTAAAGTGCTGGTAACAAATACTGGATTAAACAGTGTTACAGTGTTTGATTCGATCACTTTTAAATCAAAACAACTATACCTTGATGAAAAAAACCTACCTTGGGATATGTTTAATAGTACTAAAACAGGGGTGCATTTGAATTCTGTATTTATTAAAGATTCAACTTTGTATATGGTGTGCCATAATTGGGGTAAACCGTCTTTATATTTAGAATACACTTGGCCTTCTTTCCAACAAGTTAAAAAAGAAGAAATGAAAGATGTTTATTGGGCTCATAATGTTTGGGCTACAGAAAATAATATTTTTGTATGTAACACTAAATATGGGTCTTTATATGATTATAAAAATAAGACTGTGGTGTGGCAAGGAAATAGAGGCATTACTAGAGGTCTAGCCGCAACAGATGATTTTATTTTAGTAGGAAATACTGCATCTTCTAGAGACCGTAAAACACGTATTTCTAATACTAAAGGAGCAGGTATTTTTATATTAGATAGAAAAACATTTAAAGAACTAGATTTTGTAGATTTACCTGATAGAGCAGGAGTGGATGAAATAAGAATACTAGATGAGAAAGATTATTGTCATAATGGTATTATTTTGGAAAGTGACAGGCTACATAAGAATTATAAAAGTATTAAATAAATGAGATATTACGGACAGCATAATAATCCTCAAGTGGATGAGTATTTACATACTGAGTTTTTTAAAGAAACTAAGAATGGGCTGGCTATTGAATGTGGTGCTTATGATGGGTTATTTATATCTTCATGTAAGTTTTTTGAGGAGTTTTTAGATTGGGATATTATTAATATAGAAGCCGATCCAGAGCTATATAAAAAATTAATAAAAAATCGTTCTTCTTGTTCTAATTTTAATTTAGCCCTTACCAACAAGGAACAATCAGGAAAAACTCTAGAGTTTAAAAGAGTGATGTCCAAAAAAGATGATCAAATATTAGGTCTTGGAGGATTATATGAAGACACAGACACACAACTAACAAAAATCAAACGAAATTTTAATGTTAGTTCTGTTAGCGTAAAAACCACATCTTATGTAGATTTTTCAAATCAAAAGATATCAAGAGATGTGGATTTGTTCGTTCTAGATGTAGAAGGGCATGAAATGTCTGTATTAGACGGGATGTATGGTTCTTCTTACTTACCTAAAGTTATGTGTATAGAATACCCGATAGTTGGATTAGATAAATTAACTAATAAAATGGAAGATTTGGGTTATTCGTTTTATAGCACTGTTCATAACAATGCACACTATACCTTAAAAAGCAAGAAGTAATTATTTATTTTTCTCCCACACAACTTCTTTATATATTTTATTACTGGCGTTTCTAACCTCGCTCAAAGGTTTAAAGTTCATCCAATCAGCTCCATACTGTTCACAAACTATAACGTGTCCTATACGTTTTTTACACCATTGTCCTAGAAAGTCAAAATCAATTTTATTATGTCTGTATCTCTTTCCTGCTTCTTGATAGGGGGGATCAACAAACCAAGTGGCTTGTTTATTATCAATCTCATCAAAGGATTTATTTTTTATTTTCCAGTGTCTAATATATTGAACCTGCTCTGCTAATAGTTTTCTTTTTCGTTCGGTCCAATTACCGCCTCTAGATTTAGATTGGGGATAACGTGAGGCATAGGTTTGAGACTCGGTCAACCAAAACCCCAATAAAATTTTTGCCGCTTCTGGTATTTTTTCGTCATCTACGGGATGGTACTTATCAAATGGGCCTAGGGGTAGAGAAAGTAATTCTTTTTCTGAAACATGAATTAGATAGTCCCACACCGCCACTACAGGTTCGTAGGTTTCATACAGGTATACATTACTATCAGGGTAAAGCAGAGAGTAACCAGCAGAACCTGCGAAAGGCTCTATAATAGTATTGTATTTTGGAGGAGAGTACAATTTAGCTAAACGAAACTTAGAACCAAAATAAGAAAAGAAAGGATTAAGTCCCAAAATTACCCCCCGTTAGGCGTGAAGTCATTCTCATCAAAGTGAAAATAATTAGTAGGAACCTTATAATAAGGATTTCCAAGTTTATCTGATATATACCATTCAGGATGAAGCCTACACAGCTCTTTTAAGGCCCCAAACTGTAAATACCCTACCCTAGAGATAGGTCCATTTGGAAGATTTGTAACCCCTAAAAGGAGCATATCTGAATCTCTATCAAAATCTTTTCCTCGTCCTTTACCGTAACAACGAAATACTATTGTATTAGACCTAGTACCTCTTACTTCTGTGTCTGTTTCTTTACCTTTATAAATAGGTTTTAAATCAGGCTCTCGGTTACCGTCGTTATACTGTCTTCTTTGTTTTTTCCATGTGCATTTAGTGAGTATCGAGCCTAGGTACTCAGCTAGGCATCCTATTTGAGAGTCTTCTAGTCTTTTATTTATGCTTCGCGTGTCTATGGTGTTTTGTTTTCCGTAGGAATAGGAGGCATTTCTATTGCCTTTTTTGGTATCGTTTACCTGTTGGTAGGCTCTTTCTGAAGCTTCTGCATGGATCTCATTCATTGTATCCGTATGAGTTAAAACTGGTGTTATATCGAACTCTTTCATAGATATTTATCCTACATCTATGATCTATTTTATTATATCTTACGGTGTGTTGTCAATATAAACTTACTTATTTTATATTAAAATTATTATTTATTTAAATGGTAGGGTTTTTTATAGGAATACCAAGCTCTAAGCACTTTTGATTGACTGCTCTTGCTGCTTCTTCCTCGGTGTAAAAATAACCTATATGGATTTTATGTCCATCAAACGTAATAGAAGCTCTAAATTTATTATATTTAGATACATAATGAACACAGGCGTATTTACTAAAATATTTATTTATCTTTTTATTACTGCTTTTAGACGAGTTTTCTCCCATGGTTATGATTTGTATATTATTTAATGTATAATCTCTATCATTATTAATTCTATCAATGGAGGGGGTGAAGCTTCTTTGATAATTACTTTCTGCCCACTTTTTATGTAATTGTAAATATTTTTTATCTGTTAAAAAAGTAGTTAAGAATTCTTCTTTAGTTATATCTAATTTTATACCTCTGTTTTTATAGTTAGCTTGGTTGGTAGTTCTCCCTTGTATGCGCCTATATAACTTTAATAAATGTCCTTTATAGCTCCTGTCATAGTATCTGAACTGTTTTTTACGTTTTTCTTTATTCTTTAAATATGTACATTCTTTACATTCAAAACGGAGACCTCTTATTTTACTAGAGTCTTTATAGAAATATTCTGAGGTGTAGGGTTTGTTTTGTTTACACTTGCTACAATTTTTAGTTTTTATTTTATTCATTTTTTTTTAAATTAAAATAGTGCCCGCGTGGAGACTCGAACTCCCATCTTTAAGCTCATTACACTTAATGCTTTACCAATTTTTAAGCTACGCGGGCAAACTGGTGGCCTGGGGAGGCATCGAACCTCCATCTCTTAGATACAAGTACCCAAGCGCATACCTATATGCTACCAGACCTGGTGTCCGAGGTCAACGTACGCTGACAAAAGATACATGTAACCATTCGGTGACATCTATCTTCTCGGACAGATGGTCCCCCAGGCTAGGGATTTCACCTACAAACAAGGATTAGCTACTATAGAAATCCTAGGCTCGCTATAGTAGATCCACCCTGCTTTAGCTTACTAAGAAGCCGTACTGGGGGATATGGTGGACAGCAGCGGTGAGCTAACCATGCTTTAAGGAGCCTCTAGCGACTAATTGAGGACTGCTGCCCTCAAAACTACCTTAATAAAGGTAATTGTGAAACAATTTTTCTAATCTCCCTTCTATTTGTAGTAGGTTCTATACCAATCGCAGTAGCTTGTCCTGTAAAAGGTTGATCAACTTCCTCAATTAAAACGTGTTTAATTTCTCCTTTTTCTAATATTTTTGATAAGTTACGTAGTTGATCTTCGTTAGCGACTGCTAACACGACGGCGTGCGAGTGCGGAGGTACAGCTTCTCCCACAGACTGTCCCGCAGCATGCACGATTTGTGCTGATAGGAAACCTAAAGGTAAATCTTTTCTAACAATTATATAGTGATAAAGGGGAGAATTATCTGATTTGATATTAATGATTCATATTCATGCTTACTATATAGTACCGTAAATTGGAAAAGTCAAGGATTTTTTAATTTTTTTTATTTTCTACTATTAAAAAGTATTTCATCCAATTCTTCTCGCTTATATCTATTCCTCCTCCCTATCTTATAAAACGGAACTAAGCCACGGCTTGTATGTGCTAATAGTGACTTAGGAGTCATTGACAAATAAGATGCTGCTTCTGCTGTGTTAAACCACTCTTTGCTATGGTCTATATCGTCTTCTACGTTATCTTTAATATTGCACTCAATTTTTGTAGTTTTTATTGTTGTGTGTGATGGAAGAGGTTGTTTTCCTAATTCTTTCCACACGTCTTCAAGATTACGGTATCCAGCTCTAGCTTTATATTCCTGAACTTTTTTAGAATAGGCGGCTAGTCTACTTTTATTATATTCATGCAAATTCTGCATTTTTAAACTGCTTAATAATCTCCA
>Ga0180433_10001859_pt1 | contig 34285 bp, 45 predicted proteins | sample SS_ome_8_FD_132980 | JGI IMG/M metagenome (GOLD analysis project Ga0180433, IMG submission 132980) | Hypersaline lake sediment archaeal communities from the Salton Sea, California, USA - SS_1_D_1 metaG | ecosystem: Environmental > Aquatic > Non-marine Saline and Alkaline > Hypersaline >...
AATTTTATTTATTATCTCTATAATTTTTTCTTAAATCAATATGTTTACAAATAGTATTATCGCCTAAATGAGCTTTACCGCATCTACACGTTAATGGTAAACTTTCTAAATCTTCATCAAAGTATTTTAAAAAATTTTGAGTGCCTCCAACATTATCAATATTAATATGATTTCCAAATTGATTAATATTTAATATAGGGTCTCTAACTATTATATTAAAATCTAATACGCATATTTTAATTCCATCAATTTCAATAATTTTATTAGTATATTTAATACCATCTAAAAATACTTCTTGATCTGTAATATTGTATGTATTATTTACAATATAATTCATTATATTGACCTGGTCATCATATGTTTTATATACTTTAGAATACATATTTTTAAAAATTTGCATCATAATTTTTTTTGTATTTATGTTAGGTTTAATCACCATAAATCCACAACAAACACCAAAACCTAATTTTGAGCTACATTCTTTAGGATATGCATTCTCTTCACCAATTTCTTTAGAGATTATAATATCAAATGGTAAATTTATAATTGGTTCAATATCTTTTTTAATAATAACATCTAAATCACACATCACAATAGGAATATTAATTTTCATTAATAAATCTAAATTATGTTTAAATCTTATGGCCCATATATATCCTGGATAATTTGGTAAAAAATATGAATTGTGTAATATATTTACATTATTAAAAATATTTATGATTGAATTTTTACAACTATTATTAATATTAGATATCCATTTTGATAAAACATGTTCATATTTATTACCATAACAGAAAGTAGTAATATAATAACTCATACAAATATAAGTATTTTATTATTTAAATCAAAATAATAAAAAAATACTATAAAAAATTTTTTAGTTTATAAAAATTTATATATTAAGTTCGGGAATGCTGAAACTATCACCTGTCTTAACATATTTTGCAATAATTTTTGGATTAACTTGATTTTTAATAATATCTGCTGTATCATAGACATTGTTAAATTTATCAATATAATAAACGATACCTTGAATGTCTTGTGCCCAAACTTCAACCTTAGTTGTATTTACTTTTGGTTCGTCTGATGTTTCCATAATACCGTGTGGTGTCCCCTTCATATGTGTACCGCAATATTCGCTTCCCTCTTTTCTGCGTCGTGTACATTGTTCACCTGTCGCCCTTTTTGCACAGCATCGATCATAAATAGGAACGAAATTTTTGACACGTTTCCTTTTCTGAAAATCTTCTTTTCCGAATGATAATCTATCGTAATCATAAATGTACTGCAAAAGCTGTGTTGATTTAATATCATTTGACAATCCAAGTTGTGTGGCCTTCTCTCGAATACTATCTTTGAAGGTCGTAATAAAAGTTTCTACTTTCTTATTGAGTCGTCTTTCCATTTTCTTTATATTGTTATATTATATTGTTTTATCTTTAGTTCAATTTTTTATATAATTAAAAAACAACTTAAAGCCGAAGACGACAGACTGTTAAAGCGGTGGTGTTTCGTTTTTCATATCATTTTCTATTCCTTTACGACTCCTTTCTGGTGTTATGCAATCATCAACAATTCTTAACCCAAACATTATTATCATACCGGTTATTATTCCTGTCGTTAAACCATTTGTATATATTTTTTTTGTTTCAAACTCCATACCTTTTATAGTATTGCTCTGTGTCTCTATAATTTTTTCTAATTTTTGTATTTTCTCTGAAGTTAATTTAACAAAATCACTTGATTTATGCGTATGTGATAATTTTCTTATGCTAGTTTTAATTACACGATTAAACATAATTATATTGTATCACTATGTTTAAGCTATTTTTACTATTTCTTTTTTTTGTTATAATTTCGTTTCTTTTTTTTATTGATGTCAGTTTGTTTAATAGGTTCTTCAATAACATCTTCTTTCTCTCCAATGATATCTTTTTTCTCTTCAATAACATCGTTTTTCTCTTCAATGATATCTTCTTTCACTTCCATTATGTCTTCTTTAATATCATTTTCTTCTTCAGTTAAATCTTCTAATACTTCATTATTTGTGTCAGGATATTTTTCTATCTCATTTATTATTAGTTCTTTACTAATATTCCCGCTTATTAAATTTACATTTAAATTTTCAAATGGGTTAAATAAGTGATCATTTGTTGAATCTGTATTTAAATTAAGTATAGATTCTGTTTCTTGATTATAATTTTCAGATTCTATTTGTAAATATGGCATCGCATCAAGTTCTTTAATTACCGTGTCATTTTTATCAGTATTAATATTACTTTGATCATTAATAATTGAGTCACACGATTTATTAATTCCTGAAAATATTTTATCTAAATCAGTATTTGATATTTTAGAATCAATTATATTATCTGTTTTAGGATTATTTTTAAATTTTAACAAATTAAGCGTATTTGAAACTTTATGAACATTTGTTTGGAATATTTTTTTTAAATTGCGTTTCTCTATATCTTTTTGAGGGAGTTCAAATATGCTTGCTGAATTATTTATATTTTCTCTGGTGTTTGGTAAACTATGAATATCTTCAAATGTTATTTCTTCTCTGTTAGTAGATATATTTATAGGAGTATTTAATCTAACATCAGACTCTGAACTATCTTCTTCACTGTTTGTCTCTGAACCAATAGAAGTTTTTAACTCTTTTAATAATTTCTTATCAACATGATTACTTACAAATTCATCAATTAATTCTTGTTTCTTATTTTTACTTATTTCAATTGAATCATCGAATTTAATATCATTATTTATATGTGTATACATAAGTTGAATTTTATTACTAAAACGTTTAATATATTTGGAGTGCATTTTATGAAAAAATTCAACATAAGCAATAAACATTGTAATTTTTTCTCGCATAACACTTAAATTAAAATTAAAAGTTGTAATAAAATTATCAATATTAAGTCCAATATTCTGTTTAGTTTTGTGTATAGAAAGTTCATTTTCTTTATTATTAAGTATTGAAATAATAACACCTAGTAAATTTAATATGTTCTCATGAATGTCTAAGATTGTTTCAAATTTATATTCTTTAAATGGTTCCAAGTCTTTATAAATAGGGTAATTATTTATTTTAACTAAGTCTATTGCTTGTTTATCATTAATAGTTTTTGATATATATTCAACAATAATTTTATGCAATTTAAAATATTCACAATACATTCTATTATTTATAGCCAAAAATAGACGTTTCATATCATCATATTCAATATCTATTAATTTACTTTGAAAATGAAATGAATCTAATCCAAAAACAAACATCTCATTTTTATTACTGTCAATAAATTCTGAATAAATCTGTCGTAGTTTATCAATTCTAACTTGTAATATATCGAAAACACTTTTAACATTGTTCCTTACTGAAATAATATTATTAAAGTCACCTTTTAATTTTGTAACTCTTAATTCCATATAAAATTATAATATTATATTTTAAAAATATAATAACTATTAATTATATACATGGACAATATATCTGAAGAAAGTAACGAATTAGATATAAATCAAAATATTATGGAATGGACACCTGAACACGAAAACATTCTTATTGAATGGGCTGATAAAGCCATGTGTTACAGATGGTTACATTCAAAAGCTAATATTATGTATGGCACGTTAAATGCGTGGTATACTATACCAGTAATTGTTATTTCAACTTTAACTGGAACGGCTAATTTTGCTCAAGAAAGAGTTCCACTTGAATATCAAAATATTTTTGTAATGATTGTTGGTGGATTTAATATTTTAGCCGGAATTATAACAACTATTCAACAATTTCTTAAAATTACACAATTAAACGAAGCACATAGAGTAAGCAGTATAGCTTGGGATAAATTTTATAGAAATATTAAAATCGAACTTGCAAAACATCCATCAGAGAGAATTGATCCCAAACAAATGCTTAAAATGAGTAAAGAAGAATTTGATAGATTAAATGAAACAAGTCCTACTATACCTGAAAAAATTGTAAACCAATTTAAGTTAAATTTTTTAAAACAAGAAACATTTGATAAAATTGTTAAACCAGAAATTTGCGATATTTTAGTGCCAACATCTGAATATAGAAATCCTTGGTATACTGATGAAAATAGAGCTAAAGATTTAAATGAAAATATGAAATTAGAGCTTATAAAAGTTAATAAAGTTAGAAAAAAAAATGAATTAAATAAAAAAATGGTATATGATTTTATTAAATTATTCAATGATCTAAATAATCGCGAACCTACGGAATCTGAAATTATTGATAATCTTAAGGAAAAAATTAATATTGACGCAATAAAAAAAATTCTTGATGAAAATAGAACTATTACAGTCAAAATTAATCCAGATGAGAATATTACTGGTTTGTATAATATGGTTTAATTAATATTATATTTAATCTAAATTTTTGGATAATCATTAGGTAAAATCAATATACATAAAATAATAAAAATATAAAATAAAATATATACACCATAAACATCTTCACTTAATCCATAAAAATTTAGTATTTGTGTTAAAATATAGAAAAATATAATAGACAAACCGATTAATGTTATTGGATTCATATAATATTATTTAAGATTATTTAAATATTATTATATTTCTAAACTATAATATGCTATAGAGATAGTTATTTTCTTCATATTTATCTCCCAAAGTTGAGTTATCAATAAAATGACAGCTTAGGGGAAGTTGTTGTTGATAATCTCTTAATACAAGCATAGGTGTATCGTCCAAAAAGGAACCGTCATCTAATTCTAAATTGCCTAAATAAATACTATCATAATTTTTTGACCATAATCCATCGTGATCCGATATTCTTAGTGTCTGAATTTCTTTCTTTTTATCTAGATTATTATCTTCCAATCTCTGTTTTTTAATTTCTGATTCATCATTCGGATCATTTGGTGCATTTTCTATGTACTTTGTTTGTCCTGTAAATAATGTAAATCTTATTAGACCGCCTTTTTTATATTTGCCATTGTTGTCAGTTATTATTTTTCCATAATTAGTTTCTAAGTTATAATCAGGCGACCAACCACCTTGTCTAATAGCTCGATAAAAACTCGTAAAATAAAAATATGGCCCTAAAATTGCTGATTTATCTTTTGCACTCTCTCCAAACATCATAACAAAATTAACTTTTTTTTCAGTTGGTTTGCCTACAAATCCTACTATAGGTACTTCATAAGGCTCATTTTTTTCATCATATAAATAAGTTATCGATTCATTTTTTATAAAGAAAATTGACGTATTATAATCTATTTTAATATTACATATATTTTTATGATTTACAATTTCATCGATTAATCCAAATCTAACATTATTTGATATATATGTTTCATCAGCATTTATTTTACACTTCGATATATCAAAGAATAAATAAAGGTCATCATTATATTCATAAAATCCATCAAATGATATATCATTACTAAAATTTTCAAATAGATTCGATTGCAATATTTCAGATAAATAAACTTCCGAATATGGAATTAGACTTTCTTTATTAAATGTTGTATACTGTGGAAGTTTTGGTAAAGTTAATACTCCAAAACCATTATTTACCAATAAATATTGTAAAAATGGCATTTTTCCATTAGTGTTAATTAAATATACACATAAAACAATATTAATATACTTCTCAGTTGTCTTTATTGTCTCTATATCTTTTGATAAAATATATTTAATTCCATAATTATAATATTTTGATTCAACCATATTATAATTATACTAATGTTATTTATTTAATTTATTTTACTCATTTATCTATTTTACGTTTAATTGTTTCTTTAATTTGTTCTTCACGACTATCCATGACGTGTTTTGCTATATCTTCAGCTATTTTTGGTTCTGTTTTATAATAATTTTGTAGTGCTGTTAGTAATGTTTTACCGCTAATTGGTTTTTTTATTTTATTTTTCTTATAAACAAGTGCACCACCATTTATATCAAAACAATCAATGCTATTTGTTCTCATAACTGTTACTAAATTCTCTGTTAATAATTTCTTTTTATTTGTTCTCTCTTTTATTTCAGCCTTTAACTGTGCTACTTCATTATCTATCTTTATCCATTCCTTAATATTGTTTACTAACTGTTCTTTTGTATTATTTGTTGCTTCTTTACTTTCCATTAATTACTACCCATATTTAATTTTTATATCTTAATTATTAATTATAATATTATGCGCTATCTTAAAGTGTCTTCCACATAAATTTTCATGAGTTATTTTACATCCACAATGCTTACCTTTATTTTGTCCTGATTTTAGAATAGCAATACAGCCTTCAATTGGTTCTAATAATACATTTGATGGTCCTAATACAACATTTTCAGCCGATTTCTTTTTCTCCATTTTAGCCTTCTGTTTTTCTTCTTTTAACTTCTGCTTTTCTAATTCCTTAGCAGCCTTCGCATCTTCTTTCGCCTTTTGTTTTGCTACTTTTGCTTCGTGTTTTTCCTTTTGTTTTTGTTCCAATTTGTATTGTTTAATCATTGCTTTTTTATGGCTATAACAATAATAATTATTGTCGCCATACGTAATAGGTTGTAACGGGTTTAAATCATTAAAAATTTGAATTTGACTACCATAATGGTGACATTTGATATTTGTTAAATATTTACTATTTGCATCTGATTCAGGTTTACTTGGGTCATATTTTTCATTTAGATATTTAAACATGCATTTTTGATGATTATAGCTACTGTAATTTGTTTCTTTAATATTTGGCTCAAAAAAATTTACACCATGAACTTTTGCCAAGCCTAATTCTTCATAATATGGTAATAAATTATCTTGTTTTTTTCGACAGTATGGACATCTAATTTGATTCGTTCCTAACTTACCATATCCACCTTCCATTACGTTAAATTTTTGCTTATGATTTACAATATCTTTATAAATAGGAATATAATTGAATTTATGTCCACAACCTAATATAACATGTTTATCTGTTAATGGTTGATTCGTTATCAAACAAATATCTTTATCTTCTAATTCCTCTTCAACATCAGGTGACTTATATAGTTCTGCATAAAAATCTATGCCTCCTTCTATGTTGTATTTTGACATATAATTATATGTGTGTAATATCTTTATATTTTTTATATTTGGATTAAATATAATGTCACCACCTGAAGTTTGGGGTCCAGCTGTATGGACATTATTTCATACACTTGCAGAAAAATTAAATCCTAATGCATATAATCACGTCATATCTTCTTTATTTGGAATGATTGTTCAAATATGTAAAGTATTGCCTTGTCCAGAATGTTCAAAGGATGCCAGTAATTTTTTAGCAAAAATAAAATTAAGTGATTATAAAAACAAATATGAATTTAAAAATATGCTTTACTTATTTCATAATTTTGTTAATGCTAAGAAGAGAAAACCTTTATATAATTATACACATATGAATAAGTATGCCAATATGAATATCATTTTTGTTGTTAATGATTTTATTGCAAAATACAATACAAAAGGTAATATGAAATTACTAGCGGAGTCATTTCAACGTAGTTTTGTTATTAAAAATTTTGTAACGTGGTTTAATGGTTATAAATTAGCCTTTGTTCAACCAGTCATTTTAAATGCACCACAGCCAATTAAAGAACAAACTGTTTCTGAAAATTCCGTAGAAGATGTTTTACCAACAATCGAAGAAGTAACTTCTGAGAAATCTCCTGTTCAAGAAACCACTGTTCAAGATATTCCAGTTGTTGTAGAAGAATCCATTGAAGAATCTAAAGAAATTACTCTTGATGAACAAGTTGTTATAGAAGAACCAATTATTGTAGAAGAACCAGTTGTCGCAGAAGAACAAGTTGTTGTAGAAATAAATACAAATGAAGCTATTACTAATGAAGATATAATAAATCTTCAAGATTCTACAGAAGAGCCTGTAAAAGAGATTGAACCCGTAAAAGAGACTTTTAAATCAAAAAAAGGTCGTAAATCTAAAGCTAAAAAATAAAATTCAAAACTGAATAAATATTATTCTATAATAGTCTACTCTGCGTATTTAAAAACAAAACCACCACAGGTGTTGCTTCCAGGTCTGTCCTTTGCACAAACGTGTCCAATGGAAGCTTTATCTAAGTTCAAAATAGTTGCAGCTAATTTTATTGACTCATATTCAGCAATAAAATTTCCTTGTTTATCAAACTGATGTATTTTTCTTGAGGTCTTTTTAATTAACCCGTTTTTATGAGCGTGTAATGTATTTTCAGACTTGGTTACCCATTCTAAATTATCAGAACAATTATTTATCTTATTACCGTCAATATGATTTACAAAAGGTTTATTTTCGGGATTTTCAATAAACATAAGTGCAACTATTCTATGTAATTGATAAGTTTTAGTTTTTCCGTTATTTTTAAATGATATCGTGATATAACTTGTGTGTTTTTTTAGTTCCATTAATTTTCCCATATCATTTTTAAATCTACCCTTATTCGATATCCAATAATTTTTTTTACCAAAGGTGTAATCACACGGTATTTCTTTCCATTCTTCACCTTCAATATCTGTAAAATCTAAATCATTGTATTTCCATAAGTAATTATGAGATAACCATCCTTTATTTAATGAATGTCTTATCCCAGCTAAACAAGATTCAATATTTTTAGAGTTACTTTCATTATATAACCATTCAGCAGCTTCACTTAAACTTCTAAATGTTTTATGTTTTTCATTATTTTTTGTAAAACACGTAACACTTCTTGCTCTAGATGTTTTTCTTTTTTCTCCTTGAGTTTTATAATTGTATTCTATTTGTTCTTTATGCGTGCTCCACTCTAAATTTTCAACTTTATTATCATATGTATCATGATTTTTATGATTAACTGTTCTTTTATTTTCTAAGTTTGGTATAAATGCGTTTGCTACTAGTCTATGAATTAAAAATCCTTTACTTATTCCATTTAAATTTAAAGAAATTCTTGAATAACCTGATGAGTTTTGTATTTTTAATAATCTATTAGTCTTATTGCTTTTGACATTTCCATAATTACTTATTAAATAATCTCCATTATAACCTTCAATTGGTTTAAATATTTCTTCCATTTAAATATGTATAAGGAATTATATTTAAATAGTTTAAGTGAATATATATGTAAATGGTTATTAATTTATGATGTCAATTTAAATATGTATGTTTATAGTTCGCTTACCAATTCACCATTGGAATAAAGCGAACAGCGAAATGTTTGCTTACTTGGTTGATAACACATTTCTTTATCACTAGACACCTCATTAAAGAACAAGTATTTACCGGAACCACCAGCATACATAAGGGTTACAATTAATGCGGCAGATGATGCTCCAAGTAAAACATTTAAAAATAAATCACCCATTTGAATAACACATTTTTTATAAATCTTGATAAATATATCTAAAAAGAAGTATGTAACTAGAGAGATAAATACCCAATAATTTACAGAACCATTGCTGAACATAGGGAATGATAAATACATTATTGTAAATGCAAAAACAAACGCACTAAATGTTGGGTTGCCATATTTACTATACTGAATAGATGTACATATTGTTCTGTCATTTACAATTGAATTGGCTCCAGCCATCATATAAACATATCCTCTAACAAAACAACAACCAATTAAAAATCCTAAATAAATCAAACCTTTGAAGTTTTGAAATATAAAAGACATTCCTGTTATACTTGTTGCAAGTATAATTGGAGAGAAAAAAGAAAGAAAAACTATAATGTTCATTGGTTGAAATAATTGAAGTGGTGAATCTGGAACACCTCCTGTTTTCATAATTGAATTTTGGGTACTCATATAATAATTAATAATAATATATTTTTGATTATTATAATTTATATATCTATTTTGTTTTAATAGATATTAATTATTTTTTACGTCGAGATTAATGTTTATTATATCTTCTACGTTTAGTTTTAAACTTTCTACGTCTTAATTTTGAAACGTCTTAATTTTGAAACGTAACCTCCATTTATAGGAATGTTGTCAGACTCATCAAAAAATGGTGAGTATGTACAAGGAACCTCTTTTATATATCCATTTTGAAGTAAATCCTTAACAGCATTATCACTTCTATATTGTGTTCCACCACCTGGAAATCCAAATGCAGGAGCTATAATACAGGATTGCACTTTAAATGGTTTGATAATCTTGTATAAATGATAATCATTCTCTGGATTTTTGTTAATATCTGCTTCTTCATAAAATTTATAAAAATTTTGTTTCATTTTATAATTATCTTTATTTTTATTATAATTTCCAAACCATGGTAAACTTCGATATATATATGGTTCGCCTGGAACTCCAAAAAAGAAACCATTTTCCGAACCAAATCTATCAATAAAGTTGCCAATATGAAGTGTGTGTTCGCTTTCTGCACCACAACAGCCATAGTTAGAAGGCCAATCACAACTTTTTACTTGTTTTCTTGGTTTTCTATACATATATATACTATTTATTTTTAATCATCAAAAACCAAATTAAATACTTCTTTAATTGTATTTACTGGGTGAAATTTAATTCCTTCTAGTAATGGAGTATCTTTGTATTTTTCTATAAATGTATTATAGTCTTTCATATTTTCAACTGGGAATAATATTTCTTTTACACCAGCTTTAATTGCGCCTAGAATCTTCAAATCTAAACCTCCTATTTCTGTTACATTTCCATTTAAACATATCTCTCCAGTTATCGCAATATTATATTTAATTTTCTTATTATTTAACATGCTATAAATAGCCGTCGTAATAGCAGTTCCTGCGCTTGGACCATCTTTTGGCGTTGCACCTTCAGGACAATGAATATGTATACCATACAAGCTATTTTTATTTTCACTTGAATATTCTTCTTGAAGCCATTCCGGTGTTAAATTCCATGCCAATGTTAATGCAACATTCATTGATTCTTTCATTACATCACCTTGCATTCCAGTAAGATGGAGAGAAAGAAATTTATCACTTGGTCGCCAATCAACTTGAATTGGTATTACCCCACCTTTTCCTAATGCATTTGCCCATAATCCATTAATTATACCAACCCGACTTTCTGTGTGAATTTTCTTATGTTTAATTTCATGTTTGTCCTTAAAATATTTTGTTTTTATATCATCAATGCTAATTTCAATTGGTAGTTCATAATCTTTATCGTTATTCTTTAATATATCCAAATTAATCTCTCCAATTATCTCAAAAAGAATCTCTTTTAACTTTCTAACACCTGATTCACAAGTATATTCATCAATAATAAACTTTAATACATCATCATTAAAATGAATCATATCTTCAAGACCCATTTTTTTATAAACATCAGGTAAAATATGAGTGTTACTTATAATTAATTTATCCTCTAAAGATAGATTACTGAATTTAATTCTATGAACACGGTCCAATAAAATCTTATCAATAGCTTCTACATCATTATAAGAGAGAATAAATAATGCTTTTGACAAATCCAAGTCAATTCCAGTAAAATATTTGTCTTGAAAGCAGTCATTTTGAGCTGGGTCTAATAAGTGCGTTAATATTCCAATAATTTCCTTACCGTGTTCAGTGCGACTAATTTTATCAACCTCGTCAATAAATATAATTGGGTTCATACACTTCTTATCTATTAAAATTTGGACAATAGATCCCCAAGTACTACCTACATAAGTGTAGTTATGTCCGTGTAAAGTGCTACCATTACTATCACCACCCATTTGAATCATTGCGAATGGTCTTGAATTTCCCTTATCATCTTTCAAGCAATCAGATAGACCACGTTTCGCCAAACTTGTTTTACCCAGACCAGGCGGTCCTTCAAACCCAAAACAATAACCATCCTGCTCACCATTTATCCATTGACCAATTATTCTCTCTATTTGTTTCTTGGCTTTATCGTGTCCATGAACCGCTTTATCAAGCGTTGATTTAACCTCAGACATGTAATCTGTTATCGTCTTCATATTTTTATTTATTTGTTGAACATCTCTTTTAATATCATTATTCGACAACATAGGATTCATATTTGATACATCATTAAATTCAGTTATAATGTCTGTAATAATATTCTTTTCCTGCTCAGTTTCTTCTCCAATATAAGAATCGACAATGTTAATAGCACGAGTAGATAATCCATCCTTATTTAAGTTAGAATATTTTGTTCGTTTTTTGTTATATTTTTTTAGAATTTCATCCAATGCCTTATTATTTGCAATTAATTTCGTTTTATCACCAAATGTAAAATAGTCCTTAATTTTTTCTAGATGTTCGGTTTTTGTAGTTGACCCTGAATTTCCCTGAAATTTTTTTATATATTTTAAAATTTCAATAGTTGTATATTTATCTTTTGCTTTAATTTCAGGAAATATTTTATCAATATTATATTTTTTGTACATTTCTTTAAAGTTATTTCTAACAATATCCATGATATTTAGTATTGGTTCCCTCTTATAAACTCCGAAAGGAATTTTTAACAGTCCATCTAGATATTGACGTGCTTTAGAACCAGAATCTTCTGATTTAGCCTTTACTTCTTTAAGTTTCATCATTGCTTTCTCTTTGACTGTATCTGACGCTTTTAGCAAACAAATTTGTTGTTCAAGTGGTATTTTATTTATATCAAAATTAGATAGTTCATTTGTATATTGTATGGTTTTCTTCATCGCTTGTTTAAATGATTGTTTAATTGTCCAAGGGAAACTATCAAACAATATTGTTTGCTCTTGAGTATCTACATTTCCATTTGAATCATTAGAGAGAAGGTCATATAATAAATAAGCTAAGTATTGATTTTCATAGTTTGAAGAACGAATTAATAATGTAATTAATGTATTTCTTTTGCTATACATATCATCAGATGTAAAATCTTTAACAACCTGTGAAATTTGTTTTTGTTTAATAGAAATATTTTGTGAAGTCATACCTGCAAACTTACTATAAATTTCGTTATGATTTTCGTATATTAAAAAATCTTTTAACATTAATGATGAAATGAATTTATCAAATGCATCGTTTTTAAAATCTGCATCATTTGGGATATTATCTCTCACCATTTTAATTTTATTTGTTATGTATTTGCTATTCAAAAACTCTATAACTATGTCATCAACTATTCCTGTAATTAATAAACTCTTCTTAAGAGGAGCTGAATGCACATATAATTTAATACCATATACTTTCATATGGAATTGTTTGTAGGATGATACAACATCAGAGCAAGTTAGATTTGTCGATTTATCATCCATATCATCTTTCTTTTTTGTGTCTTCCTTCTTTGATATAACCTTATAACTAGTAGGATGGAAATATTTTTTCATCAATTCAAATTTTGCTAATTCATTTTCATCTGATGTTATCTTATTATTATTACCAAGGCATATTAGTAATAAATCTTCAAAATTATCAGTACCATAATTTTTGAGCAAGCTTGATAGTTCATTATTAATTAATTGTAAACTATTAATAATTGTATCAGTTGACAAATTTTTTGCACTGGTTATTTCTTCTATTTTTTTACTTAGTTCTCCTAATTTTTCTATACAAGTACTTACATCGCTTATTCCTAAAATATCTAAAATCTTATTTTTTTGAACATGGATTATTGTTTTTTGAATAATATCTTTAAAGAATTCAATTTTTCTCTCTATTAGTGGTAAGACATCATTAGTAGATTTAGTGATTTCTTTTTTTATGCCGATATTTTTTTCTGTCATTCTATATTATATTAATTTATATTTATATTTTTGTTAACTAATCTATTGTGCTTTAAGTTATTTAATTATTTTATTGTCTTCAATTTCAGTTACTTAATAAAGTTATAATATATTAAATAACGTATTAAACATATTATTTTCTTCTATCAACAATTGAATATTTTCATAGTTGTCCATTATATTTTATATATAATAATGTTTTAATATATTTATTAATAATATTTAAACGCAATAACGTATAATATATTAATAATATCATGGGCATTCCTTATCTATTCAGTTATATCATTAAAAATCATAGCAACATCATAAAAAAATTATCATCTAATACTATCCAAATTGACAACCTCTATTTGGATTGTAATTCACTTATCTATGAGGCGGTTTATAAAATGGATGCATCTATCACCAGTGAAAATATGACAAATGAAATTATTTCACGTGTAATTCAAAATATCAGAGAATACATAACATTATTAAAACCTACGAATAGTGTATTAATTGCCTTTGATGGTGTAGCACCTGTTGCAAAACTTGAACAACAACGTTCTAGAAGATTCAAGTCATTATATCAGAATTCTATATCAAAGTCCATCTTAAAATCAACAACTCCAGATCCTTGGAATACAACGGCCATCACGCCTGGAACATTATTTATGAAGACATTAGATGAACGCGTTAAAAATGCATTTAATAATCCATTTGTTTTCAATTTAACAAGTATTATATTCTCGGGAAGCAATGAATATGGTGAGGGTGAACATAAGATTTTCAAACATATTAGACAGCATCCAACACAACATTCTAATAAGAATACTGTCATTTATGGTCTTGATGCCGACCTTATTATGCTGTCAATTAATCATTTACCAATTGCATCTAACATCTATCTATTTAGAGAAACACCTCATTTTATTCAATCTATAAATTCTGAACTCGAACCAAACAAAAATTACGTGTTAGATATTCCAGAGTTAGCGAAAGTAATTACACTCGATATGAATAATGGCAATGAGTTAACAACAGAACAACATAATAATCGTATCTATGACTACATTCTGATGTGCTTTTTCTTAGGTAACGATTTTATGCCTCATTTTCCTGCGATTAACATCCGAACCGGTGGTGTAGATAAAATGATTCAAGCTTACAAAGCTACCATTGGAGGAACAGATGATAATTTAACTGATGGTAAAAAAATTATATGGAAAAATGTAAGAAAATTAGTTCAGTTTCTAGCTGATAATGAACACGAATTTATTAAACAAGAGCATAAAATTAGAGATAGAAGAGAGAAAAATAAACTGCCAGACCGAACACCTGAAGAAAAGTTAAATAATTTCAATAATGTTCCGTCATTTGAACGTGCAGTGGAAAAATTTATTAATCCTTACAGAGATAATTGGCAAATGAGATATTATAAGTCATTATTTGATGTAGAAATTGATGAGGAAAGGAGACGTCAAATATGTGTAAACTATTTAGAAGGACTAGAGTGGACTATAAAGTATTATACTACGGATTGTCCAGACTGGAGATGGTGTTACAAATATAGTTACCCGCCTCTACTATGTGACCTAATTAAATATATACCATTTTTTGATACTGAATTTGTGCCAACTAAGCCGGACAATCCCGTAACAGAATTGGTTCAACTATGTTACGTTTTACCTCGTCAAAGTCTTCAGTTTTTGCCAGAAAAGTTATATAAGGCATTAATTAGAGAGAAATTACATTGGTATGGAACAGATTGTGAGTTTCATTGGGCTTACTGTAAATATTTCTGGGAAGCACATCCAAATTTGCCCTACATTGATGTAGGTGAATTAGAGGCATTTGTGCAGAATAATAAGTAAATTAATGTTGCTCTTTAAGTATATAATATAATATATTTAAAGAACTACTTAAAGAGGGTATACTACATCATGTAGAGAAATCTTTAAAATTCTTGAATTTGGTGCGTTTTTTTTTCCTTCATATGTAGAGAAAATCCTAGTTTTTCGAATTTGAAAAGTATTTTGATTTTTCAAAAATGGACAAGAAAAAATGTCCAATTTTCATCCGCCAAAAAACTCTTACGATAGAAAAAATTTGACTTGATAAAAAAAATTTATCGTCACAATTTAAACGACATAAAATTTTTTCGTGATGATAATTTTTTCGAAAAAAATACTTAAAGGGATTTTTTATTTCCATATATTAAGGACAATGGAAATAGAAAATCCCAAAAAATCCCCTCCAATTTATGAATGCACATTATGTGACTATTTAACGTCTAATAAAAAGGATTATAGAAAACACTTATCTACCCGTAAACATTCCGACAATGTGGCTGGAAATGTCTGGACATCGAGTGGAAATCCCCAAAATCCCCACACTACAAAATTGATATGCGAATGTTCGCGAGAGTATAAAACGCTCAGCGGGCTCTGGAAGCATAAAAAAAATTGTTGCTTTATTCAAAATAATTATGACGATAAAATTTCTCCAACTGCAAATCAAATCACACCAGAATTGGTCTTAAGTGTTTTAAAACAAAATACAGAGCTAACAAACTTGGTTGTCGAACAAAATAAGACGATAATGGAGTTGGCAAAAAATGGAACAGGTCAAAATATTAATATGCAGAATGTAAATAATAACAATAAGACATTTAATTTAAATGTATTCTTAAACGAGACCTGTAAAGATGCGATGAATATTATGGATTTTGTTGATTCCCTCCAACTACAACTTTCAGACTTAGAAAATGTTGGCAAACTCGGCTTCGTAGAAGGTATATCAAATATCATTGTGAAGAATTTACAAGCACTAGATGTCCATAAAAGACCGGTTCATTGTGCTGACAAAAAAAGGGAGGTAATTTACATAAAAGATGAGGATAAATGGGAACGAGAAAGTGAAGAAAAACATAAAATGAGAAAGGTCATAAAAAAAGTAGCATATAAAAACCAAAGTCTTCTTCCAAAATATAAACTAGAACATCCAGGGTGCAATTTTAGTGAGTCAAAATATGCCGACCACTACAGTAAATTAGTAATTGAAGCTATGAGAGATGATGACATCGATAAACAAGACAAAATTATTAGAAATATAGCAAAAGAAGTTGTTATTGATAAAAAAGAATATACGTAGATTTAGGATTATTCGATAAAATAACCGATTATAAATGTTATTATATATTATGTCAAAACAGATTATTAGCGAAATAGCTAATCGTGATGCATTTTTCTTGCTTCTTCAAAATAATCCAGGTCTAATAATCCTTAAATTAGGTGCTACTTGGTGTGGGCCTTGTAAGTTAGTTGAAAAACCTGTGAACGGTTTTTTCGCTTCATCGCCCCCTGAAGTAATTTGCGGTGATATTGATGTAGACCAATCCTTCGATTTTTATTCATTTTTGAAGTCAAAGAAGATGGTAAATGGTATTCCAGTTATATTATGTTTTAAGAAGGGAAATGCAACATATATTCCAGACGATATGGTAACAGGTGCAGACCCTCAACAATTACATCTATTTTTTGCAAGATGCGGCAAGCACTTGATGGATGCTTTGAACCAACATCCGCCTAAACAAGTGAAGAAATAAAATATTCTTCTTTAAGTTATTTCTTTAAATATATATTTTACCTATTTAAAGAAAATTGAATACTTTATTCTCTCTAATTAATAATTTAATAACGTATCAAATATGGAAAACTTGTCAAATGAAACTTTATATCAGGCCTCTGTAAATTCTGATTCAATTATATTTACAAAACCAAACAAGAGGAAAACAATATTTTGTTGCACAAGCGATAAATGGTGTTTCGAACATTCAGGAATCGCTGGATTTACAAATTATGATGAAAATAAAAATAACTGTTGCATATGTTTAGATTGTTGCACATGGTGTTTAGAATTTAAACTCAAAAACCTTTTAATTGTATAAAAGATACTAATTGTTATATATGTTGCTTTGTAATTAATTTTACATAAGCCGTTGAAATTTTATTATAATATTATAATATATGAAACTAGGTAATATAACAAATTTGTTTATACTTTTTTTTATTTTAATCGTTTTAAGTTTTTTATATAGAAGATTTGAAGATAAACGTATGAGAGAAGAGAATAAAGATAATTACGAGGCTATCCAAAAGTATTTACTCGATGATGTAACTTTAGGTAAGAGTAAAAAACCTATTTTATGGATTCATGTTCCTTATGAATATAACTCAAGAAAATGGCTCAGTTTTGGCTCTAGAAGTTCATTTGACTTAAATCAACCTTATTTATATTTAACAGTTAGAAGTATTATTAAACATTGTGAAGATTCATTTGCTGTCTGTATTTTTGACGATAATTCATTTGCTAAATTAATTCCTGGATGGAATATTGATATGACTAGATTACCTGATCCAATTCTCTGTAATATGCGAACATTAGGAATGATGAAATTGCTCTACATTTATGGAGGAATGATTTGCCCAATTTCTTTCTTATGTATGAAAAATTTGATGGGAATTTATACCAAAGGAACACGAGGTGATAAGATGTTTATTTGTGAAACAGTTGATAGAAATTCTACATCAGTAAGAAGAGATTTTTATCCTAGTATTTCATTTTGTGGTGCTCCTAAAGAATGTGAAACTGTTGCTGAGTTATGTAATTATATTCAAACGGTTTCTTCTCACGATCATACTGCAGAAACAAAATTTTTGGGTCAATATGATAGATGGTGTATGAAGCGAGTTGAACAAGGTAGAATCAATTTAATTGAAGGTATTGAAATAGGAACAAAAACTATAGATGATAAGCAAATTATTTTAGATGATTTAATGTCTAATCATTATTTGGATTTATATAAAGGCACATCGGGTATTTTGATTCCTTCAAATGAGTTATTGAATCGTTTAAATTTTGGTTGGTTTGTTAGAATGTCACCTAAACAAGTGTTAGAATCAGATACAATAATTGGTAATTATTTACTTCTCTCTATTGGTCCAGAAGATAGTCAAGGAATTTTGGAACCATTAGAAGTGAAACCAAATTGGGTCTCCTTTTGGCGTACCCCTCTTCAAGCTCCTGTCTGGGGATTAATGCCGCAGAACTTAGGTAATAATATAAATAAGATACCATATCCAGGTAGATAAATTAATTATAAATTTCAATTCGGTTGCCTTTCCTGTCGTAAATCCAAATTTCATAATAATATCCTAACTCTTTAGCTGCTTTTTGTTTAAGAAAAATACAATCTTTTTTCTTTTTAGCTGTCCAAGTAGATTTTACTTCAATACATTTGTTTAAACTAGGTATAAAAATATCAACATAATGCCTATGTTTTTTACCTAATTCATCATTATACCATATAGTAGGAACATTCTTACAACCTAATACAATATCCTCTTCTTTAATTTGTTCATTTTGTATTAAACAATCTAAAGCGAATGGTTCATATCCTTGAACATGAATATTTTTTCCAGATGGTAGTGTATACATTTTTTTTGAATAGCACGATTTACTTATTTTTTCAGCTATTTCAGCATTTTGACTTGGATGCTCTGTGCCATATTTTAAAATATAGCTGTTTATAATTTTATTTTTAATATTTAAGTTTTGAATTGGATATTTGCATCCGTATTTCATTAAATTTGTATTTTTAATTTTTTCTTTTATTTTTTCATTTTGCATATGAGATTCAGAACCATATTTTTCTAAGTTAGTTTGCTTTATTTTTTCTTTTGTAGATTGAGATTTTAAATTAGTAGAAAACCCACAATTTTTAATATTGGTTTTCTTTATTTTTTCTTTAACTTGTTGACTTTGAGATGGATGACTATAACCATAATTTTTTATAAATGTTTCGGTACGTTTTTGTTTTAATTTCTTCAAGTTGAGAAGGATTTCCAACACCATATTTTTTAAAAAATGTATCTTTTATGTTTGATTTCTTAATTTGAATCATACATTCATCACAGTAAAAACTATTATTATCAAATAGAGTTCTGAATGCTTTTCTAAATTCTCCAATGCAATTTTCAGTTTTACATTTTCCGTGAATAATACTTTGACGATTTAGTTTATCATATTCACCAACAAGTTCGACACCATTTTTATTTACAAATAAATTTAATAAATTCAAGTCAAATTTCGTCTTCATATTATACTAAAAAGAAACTATATTTAAATACTTTTTAAAAATTATTTAATTTTTCCTTAATTTCTTCATTTTTCATTTTTTCTTTCCTTTTTAAATAGGCTCTTCTTCTATATTCCTTAATTTTCTCAGGATTATCTTCATTAATTTTTTTTAATCTTGTATTAGCTTTTTCAATAATAATATTTTTATTTGTTTCATAATATTTCTTATGTTGAGACATATATTTATCAAGTTTCTCCTCCAATTCAGCAATCTTCAGTTTTAGTAGATTATTTTCTTTAATTAGTTCCTCCATATTATTATGATAATAGAAGAGATTATTTTTAATATATTTCAAAATCTATTTAAAAACAATACGATAATGTACATTATAATATGGAATTTACTGTAGCTGACACCTTAGTATTGAAAATTGTTGAACATGATGTTAATTTGGGTAAGCCAGATACGACATTATATGTATTATATGATATGGCAACACATAGATATGTAATTAGAGGCAAGAGGGGCGATGATAGAGATAAATCATGCACTTATTCTTTTGAATGCAAATCTCATAACGATTTGGCTGATTTTTTGGAATTCTTGCTTGATAGAACAAACACATTTTCCTATATTCTTTATAATTATGATAATCTACCAGAAACATCAAATGAAATTACCTTTGAGTTTTTAAAGATGTATGATAATAAAGTATATGAGCTGTCAGGATATGATAATGAACTTTATCGTAGAAAGAATATTATTAAGAACTTAAGAATTTTAAGAAATATTTTTAACTATTATTAATATATAATGGCGTTCGATGAAAATGCATTTATTATAGCAGGAACGGCAATCGCAATTGCGGGTGTAGGACTTTATCTATGGGATACAAGAAAGGATTCAGTGAAAAGCGCTGTGGCATCAGGTTATGCGGCAATGACACAACCATCAGGTTATGCGACAATAACACAACCAAATACGGGGGGGTCAAGAAAAACTAAAAGAAAATCATTATCTAATAAAAAAACTAGAAGACGTTAAATAGGTTTAAATGGCATAATTATATTAGTTTGTATAAATATAATTATGAACGATTCAATGTCTGTACTTTTAGCTACAACAATTTTAGCATTAGGAGGTCTAGGTCTTTATATGTTTAAATCATCAGACGATAATCAATCAGGAGGAAATGAGGAATATAATGAAGATGGTTTGTTTGGTTCAAGTGGAGCTACATTTGGTTCTGGTAGTTTATTTAACTGGGGTTCAAATGAAGACAATGAAGAAGATAAACTAGATGAGGCATATGAAGATAATTATAGGCCTCGCAAAAAAGGTTCAAAGACATTTAAAAACAGAAAATCAACAGGAAATTCACGACGTAGATACTATTAAATATAGATATAGTATAATATATCATAAGTAGATTTATCATATTTGATTTGAGATGTATATGTAATATTATTATAATTACATATTTGTCGTAAAACAGTTGTAAAACTTTTATATGTTAGTTTTGTTTCAAGATATTTTCTTTTAGAGATATGGTAAAAGGGTTTGCATTCATTTAAGAAAGTTTGAATATCTTCAGTGTAAATACCTTTTTTAAATGAATCACTATTAAACGTGTAATGTTTATCATTTTTAAGACATATTTTATCTAATAAATCGAATAATATAGATTTTGGAATTTGATTTTTAAATATTTGAGTAGACATATAATAGATAATTATAAAAAATTCTAAAAAAAACTTGATTATTAAATGTAATAATACAAAAATTAAAAATTCTGTATTATTATTCGCTTAATATTTTAATTAAATTATTTGTAAATAATGCTAATTCAATTTCATCTTCGTGAATATTATGAAAAATAGTAATATATTTACATAAATATGGTATAATCTTATACTTTTGGTCTTCTGTTAATATAGTAGTAGTTTTAATAAATATAAAATAATTATCGAGAATATCCATTACAGAGTATCCTTTTTCATTAAGTTTAAAAATTAATTGAATTGCAGGCAACAATTCACGTTTTAAAACTAAATTAGTAAATTCTTCAAAAGTTAGAAAACTTATATTAGAACATAATTGAATTGCTAAATCAAGAGTGATTTTTTTATTTAAAAGTTTGAATTTTTCCATATAATTGAGAATAATTTTAACAGTATTATTTGAAATATTTACAATAAAATTTTTTGCATCTTCATCTATTTCAATATTTTCATTAACTTTAATCTTTTCAATAATAGATACAAGATTTTCTTTTTGTAAGGGTTTAATTTTAATAATAGTTAATCTAGATTGTAGACTTTCAATAACTTTTTGATTATTAGTGCATGATGATATAAAATTGACATTATGACTAAATTTATCAATGCAATTTCGAAAAACCTGTTGACTTTGTTCATTAATGAAATCGATATCATCTAATACTACAAATTTTTTTTTCCCTTTAATATTGGAACAAGTTTGACAAAAGGTTTTAACATCAGTTCTATAGTAGTTAATACCTTGTTCTTTAAGACTATTGATATACAAAACATTTTCTTCATAGTCCTTTGGAGAGAAGCCTTCATAATATTCTCTGATAAGTGCATTTAAGATAGAAGTTTTACCAGAAGCGATATTACCAATAAATAGAATATTTAAATCATCAATTTTAATTAGAGTATTAAGCATTTTAATAATTTCATTATTCTCTCCGAAATCTCGAAAATAAAGAGGTTGATATTTATTAATAAATAATTTATCGGTCATAATTATTATAATACGTAAATAATTATTTAAGTATATCTTTTAATATAATATTAATGTCTGAAAATTTTTATAATATTTTAGGTGTAGGCGAGAATGCTACAAAAGACGAGATTAAAAAGGCATATAGAGGTATGCAAATGAAATATCATCCAGACAAAAATCTAGGTAGTCAAGAAGCAATTACAATGACACAAAAAATAAACGAAGCTTATGAAACTTTAAGTGATGACCAAAAGAAGTCAGAGTATGATATGATGAGAAATAATCCAAATCCATTTGTAAGAATGAATAGTCATGGTGGTGGCGGAATGGAAGTGCCAATGGAGGATGTATTTAGTATGTTTTTTGGAGGGGGTAATCCATTTGCAGGTATGCCTGGTATGCCACCAGGTGCAAAAATTCATATATTTCGCGGTGGACCTATGGGTTTTCAACAGGCAATGAATAAACCTATTCCTATAATGAAATCATTACAAATAAATATGGAACAAGTTTTAAATGGAGCATCTTTACCACTAGATATAGAGAGATGGATTATGGAAAATGGAACTAAAGTATTTGAAAAAGAGACAATATATGTAGATGTTCCTCCGGGTATTGATGAAAATGAGATGATTGTTTTAAGAGACAAAGGTAATATAATAAGCGAACAATGCAAAGGTGATATTAAAATAAATATTTTAATACAGAATAATACGGCATTTAAACGTTCAGGACTAGATTTGATATTAGAAAAACATATTTCACTCAAGGAATCATTATGTGGATTTAGTTTTGAATTAAATTACCTAAATGGAAAGAGCTATACTCTAAATAATAATAAAGGAAATATAGTGCCTCCAGAGTATAAAAAAGTATATCCAGGAATGGGTTTAAAAAGAGGAGAACATAAAGGCAATATGATTATAATATTTCACATTGATTTCCCAGAGAAATTAACGGAAGAACAGATTGATAAATTGTCAAAAGTTCTTTAAGTTAAAAAAAAAATAAATTTAATACAATAAAAACAATTTAAATACAATTAATTATATTTAAATAATTTTTTCTTAAATTATTATAGTTTTCAAGTTGTTTTTTTAATTTTTCATTCTCTTCTTTAAGCTGTATATTTTCTTTGATTATATCTTCAATATTCATTAAGGTAATATATTAATATATTTTTATATATTTTATAAAAATAATAATTTAAAGAATTTTATTTAAACTAAAATAGGCTCCTAGGGCCATAGTGGTGAGGCACCAGTCTTGTAAACTGGAGATAATGAGTTCGAGTCTCATTGGGAGCAATAATTTAAACATTATAAATTAATTTATAATTTTAGCAATTAATTTACAAATCTTTTTTAATTATATATGTATATAAATGGCAGGTAGACCTAAAGTTATTCGATTAAAACAATCTCTTGTTAACAATATTGATGCACATACTTTTTCTGGACCTATGAAGAGTGGAACACCGCCTAGTGTTGGGGTTACTCGATATTATTGGTATAATTATGCTACACAATGCAACCAAAACCCTAATCAAGTCAAAAAGAGTTATGCTAACATGGTTTTCTTAAATATTAATCCAGCTCAAACTCCTGTAAGCGCTGGTTTTAGACCAACTACTAACTATAATTACTCTTATAATGCACCAACTGGTGTAGGATTTTATGATGCTAACGCAAAATATGACAATCATTATTATAAACCTAATTATCCCATTCAACAACCACCAATCAATTCAACAACTCCTAATTATATTCCACCATCAAGACATATGACTGGATTTGCTTCTAACCAAAATAATATCTAAGCATTTGATTTCCATCGAGGTAAATTTTTTCAGAAAATTATGAATTGTAAACCAAAGCATTTTATATTTCTAATTTAAAAAAAATATAAAATTAAACGCGGTCAATTAGATTGGATAATTTATAGCTGGACTAATAAATGTAGTTACTGGTTGTCCAGGAAATTGACTTGGTGGATATGGGAAATATCCATTAGGATTTTCAGTATAATTATTATAACGTCCTAAATATTGATAAAATGGACCACATTTGCTATTTTTGTCATCACAAACAGATGCCAATCTATTTTTTGCTCTTCTATTTGCAATATTCGATGCACCAACACCATTCATTCCTGGACTATATTTATTATAAAGATATTGATACGTGTTACACGTAATATTACCACCAGGATTAAATTTTGTTGAACGTCTTGCTCCAACACCTACATTTTTTTTGTATATGAAACCAGGAAATTTTGTAGTACTTCCATACCAAAATTGTCCATTTGAATTACTTCCATTTCCAAAGCGTCCTGACATTTATATATACTAAATAAATAATTTAAATATTTCAATAAAAATTATATAATGTCAGATATAACAATATCAATTATGACTCTTTTTGATTTAATTGAATTAAATCAAGATAAAATTGAACAAATAAAGGAACGATATTTATTGCTTCTCTCTAATTTAACAGTGACAGGTTATATTGAAACAGCTTTATTTATAAAAAACATTAATAAGATATCAGAAATGGGGTCAATTATTGTTGCGTTTGTTACAGAACCAACTGGTGATATTGATATGATTGCCTCTGGAACTATAATAATTGAGCCTAAAATAATTAGACAAGGAAAAAATGTGGGTCATATTGAAGATATAGTAGTTGCACCACACATGAGAGGACGAGGACTATCACACAAAATTCTAAATCATCTAAAACAATTTGCTAAAGAATCTAATTGTTATAAAGTGATATTAGATTGTTCTGAAGAGGTTAAAAATGTTTATACTAAGAATAATTTAAAAGTTAAAGGACTTCATATGTCTGAATATTTTTAGAGTCCTTCAGTACCAGTTTTTCTATAAGATTTACATATAAAACAATTTTTGTCACATCCCAAATAATGGTCATATCTATTACTGCAAAAACTAGGTACTGTGAAGTCAATTGAAACCCAAAAATCTTCTAATTTATCTAATTCATTACTATCATCATAATTTATAGAGAAATAGCTTGATTTATATCGTTGAACAAAATCTGGATGACCTAATGAACATCTACACATAGGACATCTTGCTGGCGATGTATATTTAGTTGATAACCATTTACTTTCCATGTATTTAAATATGCATTTTTTATGATAAGCGTGACCACAATTAGTGATAAAAGCAGTTTGTTTTGTCATAATTGGTTCATAACAAATAGGACATTCTTCTCCAGGTTTTATATAACATTTAACCTTTAATTCACAAAATGAGTATTGGTCTCCAATTGTAAACGGTTTAACTTCTTGTTCAAAATGACAATAACACTCCCCGACACATTTTTTTTCTGTAATTTGTTTTAAATTGCAATCATAATAGTAACGCGAATTACGTTCAAATAAATAAAATACATCTTCTAATGTTGACATTTTTGTCTAAGTTTTAATAATATGAATTAACCTATTATTAAATGATTAATTTGATATCAATTTTTTTAAGAAATCTTTCTAGTAGGAATACCAGCATCTACAATGTAGATAGAATTTTCAGTGATAATAATAAACTCAGTTCCAGCCTTATAGAACTTCTGAATCGTTGATGTGTATTCATCTTCGCTCTTAACTAATAACTTCTCACCTGTGTCTTTAGCACCGACTAAAGCCTTCTTATCAAGAGATGGTGCCCAATAATCCAACATAATAGGCTTATCATCAACAATAGAAAGTTTTACTGCGTGTTTTAGAGTAGCATCAGAAGGCATTCTGTAATTAGGTGCACTTGCTCCAGCATCAGTCTTTGACATAGGTTGTTTTTCAGACATATTATATAATTTTAGACTATAAGTCTTTAAATACTTATATATTAAAAGTATTTTAATTTAAATAATTTTAAACAATAAATTATATAATGAAAAAAATTATAAATAAAGAAATTAATTATTCTTTACATAATTCTGAAAATTTTAAAAAAGAATTAGATTGTGAACTTTGTGATGTAGCTGATAAATTATCGCAATTATTTATTGATTATTTCAAATTTATAATAGAAAATATAAAATTAAAACGTTCAAACTTTTCGAAATTTATAATCATACGCGGATTAGATACTATTATTAATGTATTTAATCATATATTATTCTATACAAAGAATATAGATGCAACATATTTTCACTGTCAAAAAGCCTTTTATTTTTATGTTGAATTTGTAGGTCAAATATCCGAGGATGAAAAAATGTTTTTGCAGTTAAGTTCAAAAGACGCGACAACATATGTTTATAAAAAGACTATTTATGAGATTAATAATGAACTTAGAAAATTGAATGAAGATATATCAGATTACACCAAATTGAAATTAGGAATAATAAACTCTTATGTTGATTTGTATAAAACATTATTACTTTATTTAATTAATGATGATTTTAATAATAATGAATATCTTAATTCTCTCGAAGATTTGTATAAAAAACTCAATAAATTAAATGATAAATCTTTGATTGAAAAATTAAATGACCACGTTGATAAATTTTATTATTATGTAAATGATATAAATAAATTTTATGATATTGTTGGATTAATCATTAAAAAAATGGTAAAAACACCAGAAATTTTGGATAACAAAACTAATAAATTTTTATCAGAAGATTTATTAGATAAATTAAATGAACCGCCAGATAAATTTATAGTATGGTTTATGAACTAGAATAAATTAAAATTGTCTTACGTCTAACTTTTTTAGATTTATTTTTTGAAATTATACTGTTTAATTCAGATGCAGAAATTTTTTGATTAATATTTTTAAATTCATTATTAAGAATAATTTTTAAGAAATCATAGATAATCATTAAAACATTCTCATCGCATTTACCTACAATTAAAATACTCCCAGTTCTAAAAATCATAAATGAAACTTTTTTAATATTTATATAAAGATGTTTATTTTCTTCTGAAATTTGACAACCGTTTTGAATACCAATATCTGGATTGTAATAAAATTTGCATTGAATACCTGGATATGAACATGGGTCATAAATAGCCTGGATATTATACTTGAATTTTAAAATATCATATAGTGCTTCACGGTTGATGAAGAATCCACAATTAAAATTGGAATTAATTAATACTGTGATCTCAGAATCAGATTTGTAAGCCAAATTAGATTCTATATGAGGCTGAAGAGTTTTAACTATTTCAGATAATATTAACTGAAATGTAGTTTCATTTTGAATACCAGGAATTTCTAATTTACCAGTATTAAAAACTTTAACATGGAATTCTTTAAAAGTATTGTCAATCTTCATACGCAATATGATTACAAAGCAATTATAAAATGCACTTCTTTTTTTACATCGATAACTCATAATATCTTTTTTAGAAATTCCAATACTAACCTTGCGAATATCTTTAAATTTAATACGACCTGATGGATTATCGATATGTGTAATAATATTTTCTTCAAAATAATGCTCTTTAGTGAGCTTTTCTTGAATAAAATCTACCTCTGTTTGTGTAGTAGAATTAAACTTCATTTGCTTTTTAATGACACCATTCTTGGGTGTATAATAATTAATAACAGGAATATCCCAGAAAATTTTTGCAAGACTGATTGGTGTATTTAAATATGCAATTTTAGTTTTAGTACTAATATAAATATTACTAGCTTTAGGAGCTTCGGTTGTAATATCCGCAGTAAGATTAGCCGATAAATATTCTTCTGATTCTTGTTTAAGAATTTCTGTTAAATGGTCGACAACAACCTCATCATCATCATAATTTGTTGTTGAGATAAAGTTTTCCCATTCTTCATCAATATTTAATGTTATAGACATTACTGTATAATTTGCTTTTATCTTTAAATTCTTTATATTTATTTTATTTCAATTATTTTCTTTAATATATAATATAAAGAATGTCAACTCAACATCAGTACGTCATCCGTGAAAGAAGCAACATTATCCCTATTAAGCAAAAATTATCTACATATATGAAGATAAATTCTCCCTCAAAAGGTGAATACAGTCTTAAGCAAAATTTTTTTGACCCATCAAAAAGCTCCCCGCCTAATGAATTTATGATTAAATTGCATGTGAGAATGAATAAATATCATATGGACAATAAGGATGATAGTCTTGATATTGAATAATTAATATGAGTATTATTGTTTTGAGTTTGAGAATGCATTAAATTTTCAACAAAATTCAAAAAGTTACTATTTACATATTTAGAATGAGTTTTAATAATATAATTGAGGAAATCCTTTATTATATTCTTTTTATCAATATTGTAATTTATACTTATTATATGAATATAACTTGTAATTTTTTCTAATTTTTCTCTCATTGTTATTTTATTTAGAAGCTCTTCCCATATATCACTATCAATTATATTTAGTGAATTGATCTCTAAATTTTGATTTGATTGGATAAAATTAATCATACTTCTTATATCAGACTTATAAAGTTTTTGAATACACGAAAGCGTTTTTTGCGACAAACCTAACCCTTCTGAAACGGATATATTATTTAGGAAATTTATTATATCTTCACTCGGTAACTGATTGAAACGAAGTCTTATGAATTCATTCTGTAATCCCTCATATATTTTGCTTATATAATTACATATTAAACAAAATCTTACTTTGCTTGTATAGTTTTGCAATAAATATCTTAAAGCCTGTTGTGCATTTTTCGTCATATAATCAACCTCATCTAAAATAACAAATTTCATACCATTATTAAATAATGGTTTTGAATTAACAAAATGGTTTATTTGATTTCTGATTATATCAATACCTCTTTCATCAGACGCATTTAAATGAATAATTAAATCTTTATTTTTGTTATTTTGATTTTCTTGATATGCATTTATTAAATTTATTATAGTTGTTGTTTTACCGGTTCCTGGCGGACCATAAAAAAGCAAATTTGGAAAATAAGAAGTATCAATAATATTTTTTAGGATTTGTTTGTTTAAAGGATCTAGAACTATGTCGTCAAAATATTTTGGCCGATAGAGCTCCACGTATGGTATGCCGCTACTACTCATTTATTAATTATATAACTGTTATTTGTTTAATACATAATTAATTATAATTATCAAAATATAGATATTTTATTTCTAAATAGTTCCGCCCTTAATATTTATATTTTGGACGGAATATTAAAATTAAAAATTGAAATTAATAATATTAAAGATATTTAATGAATAAGGATAACATAAATATGTCTGAACCATACCCATCCGGATATCTTGAATTAATAATTGGACCTATGTACTCGAAAAAGACTAGTAGATTAGTTGAAATTTACAAGCAATGCGAATTTTGTAATATATCAGTTGCAGTTATTAATCATTGTATTGATAATCGATATGATAATGAATTACTCTCAACTCACGATAAAATTATGATTCCTTGCATTAAAACTGATAAATTGATGGATTTATGGGTGAAAAAATTTAATTTGAGTGAAATTGATAATATTCCAAGGCTAAATGATAAAATTAATATAGCTAAAAGTAACGTTGTTTTAATTAATGAAGGACAGTTCTTTCCTGACTTAGAAGAATTTGTCAAATTATTATTAAAAGCTGATAAACAGATATATGTCTGTGGATTAGATGGGGATTTTGAAAGAAAAAAATTTGGACAGATTCTAGACCTTATTCCATTATGTGATAAAGTTCATAAATTATCATCACTTTGCTCAATATGCAAAAATGGAACTAAGGGTATATTCTCCATGCGTTTAACAAGTGAAAAAGAACAAACTGTTGTTGGTTCAGAAAATTATATTCCAGTATGTAGAGAATGTTATGAAAAATCAATCAACTCATAAATCCGAGGAAATATATATATTAAAACTATTTAAATCCTAAAAATTATATAAATATATAATTAACATGTCAGAATTGCAAACAAATTTAGTTGGACAAATTAGCGTGAAAAAACGTGGTCGTAAGTCAAAAAAAGAAATAGAAGAAGCTCAGAAAATATCCGAAAAACAACCTAAAATAATAAGCGAAAATATTGTTGTAAAAATTGAGGAAAATGAAGAACCGCAAATTGATACATCGTGTATTGACGAAATTATAAACTCAGACGATGAAAGCAATAACGTAAAAAATACAGAAACAATCCATTCTGATAAACCAGTTGCAAAAAAACGTGGTAGAAAACCAAAAGGTGGTAAAATAATTCAGCAGATTGTTCCTTTAAATAATAACAAAGAAACTAAACCAAATGTTATTTTACATTTAAAATGTTCACTTAAAGATTTAAATTCTAATAACTTATTTGGATCAAGTTTAGAAGGATATTCTTTTTCTAATCAAACTCTTACATTTGATACCATTGGTAATGAAAATGTGAATTTTAATGAATGTATAAACGTACTGGCAAAATTGTCAGAATGCGATGGTGATTTAGATTCAACTGATTATGATTTAGAATTAAATAAAAATAAAGAAAGTGATATTAGAGAGATTTGGAAAAAACTCAAAGTTTTAGAACATAATTTACACATTAATTGTACTGACAATAAAAAATCTGCTTGTTTTTGGGACACTTGTGAATTTGATAATCCACCAATTTATATTCCAAAATTTTTTATGAATGATACATATCATGTTTATGGCTGTTTTTGTAGTCCAGAATGCGCAGTTGCACATTTAATGGAAGAAAATATTGATAGTTCTATCAAATTTGAACGATACCAACTTATTAATCATTTATATTCAAAAGTATATAATTATAATAAGAACGTTAAACCCGCTCCAAATCCATTTTATATGTTGGAAAAATATTACGGTAATTTAACTATTCAAGAGTACAGAGCTTTATTACGGAATGAGCGTTTATTTTTAGTCGTAGATAAACCCTTAACACGTATTATGCCAGAATTACATGAAGACAATGATGATTTCATTATCAACAATAAGATTATACCTTCAAATACATACCAAATTAAGAAAAAACTACAAAAGAAACAAACCAAAAGCAATATTTTAAGCGAACGTTTTGGTTTAACTCACTAGAATAATATAGTAGTTTGTGCTATATTATTTTTTATTCGTTTATATTATGAATAGAGAAAAAATTATTGAACTTGTAAATGATGAATCTTTCTCTCTAGAAACATTATTCCAATATGTAAATGAAAATTTCTATGGATTAATATTGCTAGCATTTGCATTTTTTATTGTTTATTTTGTTGATTACATATCTCGTATAAATGCTTTGATATTTGCTATACCAACGCAAATTCCTGGTATACAAATGCCAACAAATATTTCTTCAATGAAACCACCCAAGGTTAAGAAATTTAAAAAAATTAAGAGACATTAATTTTATCTTCTATAAGTTTTTCTTTTGTTTCTTCTATTTTTTCTTTTTGTTTTCTCTCTAAGTCTTCTTCTAGAATGTCTTTTTCTTTTACCACCAATTCCAAGTCCTTGAACTCTTAAGTACATTTCTTCATCTTTAGTATAAGGTATTTCCGGTTCATCTCTGAGTCTACGAAGTCTATTTTCCAATTGTTTCTGAGAAATTTTATCATTCATTATTTGATTATTAGTATCTACAATTAATTTTGTTACTTCTGGATTTTCTTTTATACCTTCGTTTTGTAAAAATTGACTTATAGCACTTTGTCTTGCTACTGGATTTGGTGTCAATTTTTCTTGCTTTTTAATTGCTAATAATCTATACATTGCTCTGCGTTTAACTCCTGTTAAAGGAACACCACCAGTTTCGTTTTCTATATGCTTTCCTACATCAGATGGATTTAAATTAACTATTTGCTCAGCTGTCATATTTTGCAAATCAGCTTGTGTCTCATATTTATGTTTTTTACTAAAATAACTTTTTAATGACATTATATATAATGATTATATAATTTTTTTAACTTCTCCTTTATTAACTCTATCTCTATAATCTTTCAAAGCACCATCTAAATGACTCCTTAATTGTTTATAAATTGCCTGATTGACTGACTTTATTTGCGCTGGTGCCTTTTTTTCAGTAATACCAAAATAGTCTTTAATAACAGCAATTTCATTATAACCAAATTGTCGTAATTTCTCTCTAGCCTTCTCTTCTGTATAATCAGTTTGTCTTAAAACAATCTGTATTTTACCAGCAATCTGGTCAGTCTCAACTAAGGTAATATTGTTCATATATGAAATAGATAAATTATTTTTTAAATCATATTAAACGAATAGGTATATATATAAATATACAATGACTCCGACAAATAAAGTAAATATGTTAAACATTAACTCATTAGTAATTGAAGTTGAGGAAGTTATTAAAAATGGATTGAATAAGATTCTGGTTAATTATATGGATAGATATGAGTTATTAGAAAATACACATAAACAACTTATGCAGTTACCATCTATTCGTCAACAATTGAATAAAGATCCTTATGAATTGTGTTCAGATGATGATAATGATGAAGTAATTTATTATAAAAATAATAAAAATATGCATGATAATTCTACAGTAGAAACACTTGAATATAGACTTGAAAAGCTTGAAAAGAAATATGATACTATAATTCCTGTATTGGATAAAATTTTGAATAAAATTATTACTCTAGACCAAGATATAAAATCTTTAAAATCAAGTGAAAGTATTTCTTTAGTTAAATCATCTAATTGCAAGCCATCTGAAAAAGAAAATATTAAAATTTATTTTGAAGAATCTAATGAAGAATTAGTTGAAGAAGATGTTAATCCTGCATTAATTACTTGCTCCACTATTACATTAAATAGTGAATCAGAAAAGGTTTCTGAAGAAAAAGATACTACAAAGCCTGATACAAGTGTAATTCATTCAGATAGAGATACAATCGGTTCACAAGATGAAGAAGAGGAACAAGAGTTATCAGTTGATGAAGAACTTAGTGAGCATGAAGAGCCGGTTGTAGAAGAAAAATCAGTAACCGATATAGAAGACGAAACTGAAGAAGATGAAGATGTTGATGTAGAGGATAATGTAAATGATGAATCTGAACCAAAAATCGACCACAAATTAGATGGCGATGTAGATACCAAATCTCACGACACAGTTGAAGCTGTTGTAGATAGTGATACAGAGGAAGAAGCTAGCATCGAAACAGAGACCAAATCTGAAACTGAAGAAGAAGAAGATGATTTAGAGGAAGAACTTGTTAAAGAAGCTGAATTAGTGAGAGAAAATGTACAAGAAAAACAACCCCCTCAAGAAGAGGATGATGAAGAATTATTTGAAATTGAAATTGATGACAAAACATACTGCACAAATGATGACCAAAATGGATTTATTTGGGAATTAACTGAAGACGGTGAACAAGGGGAGAAAATTGGCTATCTAAAAGATGGTGATGCATACTTTTATGAAGATGAAAATTAAATCTACCTTTAAAAAAGGTATAGCCAAATAATATTTAGTCTTTTTGAATCCACCTTTTCTAAAGGCGGAATAGAATTAAAATATAAATATATTATAAAATGATAAATTTATGTGCGCCAGCAATTATATATTTAATATTCTCAATTACTCAAATACTTATTGATACATTTAAGGGTCTTTATAATACTGCTGCTATGAAAGTTATCGTAACAATTATGGTAACATTGTTGTTAAATATTCTTTGTGAACAAGGTCTTACTGTTGTTTCGTGGATTTTTGTTTTTATTCCATTTATTTTAATGACTGTTATCGTAAG
>Ga0180433_10001860_pt1 | contig 34275 bp, 36 predicted proteins | sample SS_ome_8_FD_132980 | JGI IMG/M metagenome (GOLD analysis project Ga0180433, IMG submission 132980) | Hypersaline lake sediment archaeal communities from the Salton Sea, California, USA - SS_1_D_1 metaG | ecosystem: Environmental > Aquatic > Non-marine Saline and Alkaline > Hypersaline >...
CGCAGGCGCCTTGCGAGCCGCGCTCCTCCCGCTGGCAGGCTCCATCGACCACGCGTTCTTGTACGGATCTACCGCACGAGGAAACGAGCGCGGCGAGAGCGACATCGACCTCATGGTGGTGGGGGACGTGCCGTTTCTCGATGTCGTCACTGCGGTCTCGGCGCTTCAGGAGTCCCTCGGCCGAGAGGTCAACCCCACCGTCTTCACTCCGGCGGAGTTTCGGGAGCGAATCGAGCAAGGCGACCACTTCTTGACACGAGTGATGAGCGGAGAGAGAGTGGATCTGATCGGAGGGGAAGGTGTCCCTTGAAGCGTGGCGAGGCTCGGGACTGATTGCCGGGCACGAATCCAGCCGACAGGAGATCTCCGAGCTTCTTGGCATCGTCGAGACAGACCTCGAAGATGCTCGCATCCCGGAGCTGAGTGCCGACCGACGCCTCGCCTGCTGCTACGGTGCGCTTCTGACGGCTGCCCGGTCGGCGCTGCGCGCAGCAGGATACCGAGTTCCCAAGAGCTCCCCGAGTCACCACTACTATGCAATCCAGTCCCTCCAGTTCACCGTCGGACTCGAACCCCAAGTGCTTCGACAGATCGAAACCATGGGAAAGAAGAGGGCGACGGCGGACTACGTGCGGGTAGGAGAAGTGTCCGAGTCGATGGTCGAGGAGGGATTGGCGTTCGCCGAGAAGTACTGCGAAAGCATCACTGACTGGATTCGCGAGGCGCACCCGTCCTTGATCGAAGCATCGACGTGAGATCCGAGTTCTGGGCGCACACGGCATTCCCTACGCAAGCCCTGCGAAACGACCTCGCGCGCCGACGAGCAGCCGCGTCGCGCGGCATTCGTCCGCGAGGATTCAACGGGTGGAGACCGGTCTCGACCCAGCGACTGCCGCCGGAGACGCTCAGTCAGCCTGTCAGCGGGTTGAACGAGATCGTTGGGTAGGTCTGGATTCATAGGCAAGCACAGCTCACCGGTACGTCGTGTCGCCGCGAAGGAGGACAGCAGCGATGTAGACCTCCCGAGCTTCGGGGTCGATCGAGTAGACGATCCGGTACGGGCCGACGCGCTTGCGAAGCGCACCCTTGAACCGGCCGCTCTTGATCGGGCGCACATCGCCGAGCGTTGGATCCTCCCCGATCTCATCGATCGCCCGGGCGACCTGCTCGAGCCTGTCTCGCGGCAAGGAGCGCAACTGCTTCGCGGCTTGCCGCGAGAGGTTACACGCCCAGCTCATCCTTCAGCGCGCTCCAGGCGACGGACTTGCCCTGGCGTAGCTCGCGGAAGCCCTTTTCGACGAGCTTCTCCTCTTCGGGGCTGAGCGTGTCGTCGAGGTCAACGAGGCGCTTGGGTCGGATCACGATCTCGCTTCCCTGACGGCTGACGTCGACGTAGTCGCCTTCCTTGAGGCCGAGATCGTCGAAGATAACCTTGGGGACGGTCACTTGGCGGTTCGTGCGGATCTTCACGGTCGGCACCGGATTCCCTCCCCTTAACAGAGTATTAGAATAATATGCTGTCAACATGGAGCGGTCAATGCAATGCGGAATCCGTGTCGCAGCCCTCGAATGCCTCCAGAGACGCTCGGCCGGCCGGTCGCGCGGTTGAACGAGATGATCGTTGGGTAGGTGCGTCCAGGGGCCGGAGGAACTTGCTTGCGAAGCTGAGGAGCCAATCTGAGGTTCCCAAGAGGCTACTCAGCAGCCGTGATCCGGAATCGTGCCAATTCGGAACACAGGAAGGGTAACACAGCGCCCCTCTCGATGCGGTATCTTTCTAGCCATCGTAACAGCGATTGGTCCACCTCTTTGGCCTCCAATGCATCGGTGAATTCGCTCTGACCCATCAGAAGAAAACCAAGAAGCTGCAATAGCCTGTCTCGCGGGAATCGCGAATTGGCATCCGTCCCTATATCACTAATCTCGATACTCTCTACGAGCTCCTCACAGGAGAGCCTGGCATTCATAACCTCGATGAAGATCCTCGGGAACCGCTGCCTGAGAACAGCCAAGAACGGAACAAGCCAAGAGTCTGTGAATCTCCCGTTCGGAAGCTGCGCGTAGTAGAGCGACAGCACTGAGAGGCAACGTTCCACTTCTCTCAACGTGAAGCGATAGAAGTGAAGAAGCTCCGCCACGAACGATTCCACCTCCTGCCATTCCGGCAATCCGTAGTGTTCCGCGAGCCTTCTCGAGTACTTGCAGTAGTCGCCATCAGACGAGAGAGTGCGGTTCATCGGGAGTTCGACAGTCAACGTGAAGAACTTCTGCAGATACGCGCGCGCGTCCATCCCCTGACCATAGATCGTCTTAGCGTAGCTCTCCAATTGCTCCATGTTCGCAAGCAGCACAAACGCCACCTTATCTGTGGAGAACAGGTGTTTCACGCGCTCAATCAGAGCTAGAGCGTAGTCGGGCCGACAACGATCAAGCTCATCCACAACAATCACCAGAGGTAGTCCTTGCTCTTCTTTGAGGGCGGCTCCAAGCTCCGAGAGCTTCGTACGGAACTCATCGATGGCATGTTTCGAGTGGGTGTAGTCCTCAAGTGCCTTCCCGATCAGCGCAGAGATTGTGGCCGAAGAGCTGTCAGTCACTTCCGTCCACACGTCTTGAAGAGCGTCGACATCTGCGTTATTGAGAATGCCGCAAGAAAGGGCTCGCGCTCCGATCCTTGTTCCCGTGTAGAGCAGCTTGCCCCCGATGCGTCTTGCTTTGGATTTGAAGTCCTCCTTAAGTTTCTGGATAGCTCGGTTTTCCTGAAAGGCTTCCTCAGCCAGAGAGACAATCTCGGCAGTGAATGATACAAAAGGCTCATCAGCGTAGTCGTGCGCATAGGCGTCGTAGTAGACGCAATGAAGATCCTGCCTTTGATGAAGATCCGCCAGCCACATTTTGGCGAATGTTGTCTTCCCGCTGCCCCACGGTCCATCTATGCACAGGACGACTGGCTCATCAACGGCTTTGAGGAGTGAGGTGAGCGAGTCACCGAACTCCTGCCGACTGAACAAGTCGTTTGAGTAGGGCGCATCATCGGGTATGTTTGGAATCGGTGGTTCGAGTCTCATGTGACCTCCAGGCAATCACCAGCGGGCTCCATGAGTGCAAGGACGTAGGGCAGAGCTTTGCTCTTGAATCCAGCTCCGCCCTCCAGGCAACCGCGCTCAGTCGTTCCCCTTCAGAAACGCGAGCAGCTCGCCGAGCTTCTCCTTGGCGACGCCGTCAACGGGGTTCTTCATCTGCTCCTTGACGCCCTTGTTGCGCAGGACGTTCGCCGCGATCCAGATCATCGCCTTGTGCGGGCCGCGCAGCTTCGCGTAGTCGAACCGGCCGGCGAGCGGGAAGACGCGGACGCCCGAACGGACGCGCTCGGACAACGCCTTCTCGATCCACTCCACGACCGGAGCCGTGGCGGGGTCGCCGCCCGACGTGGTGAACAGGGCGACGCGTTTCCCCTTCATCCGGTCCCAGTGCTTCTCGATCCATCCGCTCAGCACCGGCTTGAAGGCCAGGATCGGGCAGCCGATGACCACCGTGTTCGCCCCGTCCCAAGGGATTCCCTTGTCCCGGCTGTCGTAGACCGGGAACCCGGTCTCCTCGTGAATCCAGTCGGCGTACTGCTTGGTGCTCCCGTAGTTGCTGCGATAGACGACGATTCCGCTCATGACCTCCTCCTTACTCGCTCAGGAACCCCGCGATTCGGCGGTTGACCTCCCCGGCCACCTCGACGTCGACGAGACGGGCCGATTCGACGACCTCGATCGAAAGAGAGTAGGACCGCGGAAGGACCTCCGTCAAACGGTCGTCCACGACCGTGTATCCTATCGCCATCGAACGCACCAAGGAGGGCGATCCCGTGTACCCGACCGTTCTTCGGATGAACGCGACCCCCGTCTACCGATTCCTGAGCCTGATCGTCAGCCGGCTGAGCGAAGGCGAGACCGTGCGGAGACGGTCGATCCTCGATTGCGGGTGCGGCGGGGCCGTCCCGCCGCTGGCCATCTTTGCGGAGCAGGGGATGGAGGCGACCGGCATCGACGTCTCGGAGCGCCAGCTCGAACGGGCCCGAGCGTTCGCCGAACGAGTCGGGCTCGACATCCGACTCCGACGCGCCGACATGCGCGATCTGCCGTTCCCGGATGCCTCGTTCGACTACGTGTACGAGCACTACTCGATGTGTCATCTCGGCCGGACCGACACAGCGCAGGCGGTCTCCGAGATGCGGCGGGTGGTGAAACCCGAGGGGCTGGCGTTCCTCGGGGTTATCTCCACCGAGAGCTGGCCGCCGTCCTCGTACGGCGAGGAGCGGGCGCCGGGGGAGCGCTGGATGGTCGAAGACGGCGACGAGGTCCGGCACAGTTTCTTCTCCGACGCGCAGTCCGATCGTTTGGTGGCCGATTGGGACGTCCTCCTGAAGGAGAAAGCCGTACTACACGTCGGCGGGGAGGAGCTCTCGGAGGCGGACTGGGCCACGCTGCGCGCGGAGGCGCCCGTTCCGCGGTCCGCCGAGGAGTGGGCGGCCGAGTACGAGCGGCGTACCGACTACGCCCGATACGTTCACACCTACTACGCCCTCAAGAAGCCCGCCTGACCACGGGCTGTCCCGCTACTCCAATCCGACCTTCTCGATCCGGAGGATCACGTTCCCGAGGGGATCGGGGCAGACGACCTCGTTCTCGGTCGCCATCCAGTCGCCCGGATCGAGCTTCCGCTGCATCGCCGGCAGCATCGGCAAGGCCGCCTGCAGCGCGTACAGGCAGAACGGCTGCGGCAGGTACAAACTGCTTCCGCGGAAGAGGGCCGTCCGGCCGACGCACATCCCTTCCAGGCATCGCCCCTCGATCCGCTCGACCGTGACCACCAAGTCATCGAGAGCGGGCGACGGGATCTCGTACGTCTCCGCGTCCGACGAAACGTCGTTCGAGCCGAACGTCCTCTGTTCGATCCGCCAGACGACCCTTCCCTTCGGATCGGGGCACTGAACGCGTTCGACCCGGCCCATCCAGCCGGCGGTCGGGGCGCCGTCGGCCAGCCGCTCCTTCGCCGGGATCATCGGGAAGACGCTCTGCAGGGCGAAGAGACAGATCGGCCCGCCCCTCGGGAAGATCAGGCTCCCGTTCCGCACCCGGAAGGCCGTGCCAGGGACCATCGGCACCGGCCCGGTGCAGACGCCCTCGACCCGTTCGACCTCGATCCACAGCTCGTGCATCTATCCTCCCAGTTCGAGCTCCCGGAGCTTCGCCCGCGTGGGAAGCCCGGTCCCGACGTCCCAACCGCGGGCGGCGTAGTACTCGGCGAGCATCGGTTCGAGCTCGACGACCGACCCGGCCGACGGCGAGTCGGGCGGCCCGGCCGGCTCCTCGAGGAACCGGCGTGGGAGCGTGTCGTCTTTCCGGCCGATCCCAAACCGTGCGTTGATGACCCGCTCGGCGTTGACGATCCGCTCGCCGGCGCGGCGGACGTCCTCGCCGGTCAAGGCCGTCCCGGCTACGGCGTTTAGCGCGTCGGCCGTCCCGTCCCAGTCGAGGACCTCCATGTTGTTGTAGACGTTCTTGCAGATCCCAAGCGCGTCGGCGACCGCGGCCTTCTCCTCGTACTCCTTGACCAGAAGCCCCTTTCCTCGCCAAGCGAGGCGGTCGGCCGTGTCCGCGATCCCGAACCGACGGATCCCCTCTTCCCGATCGCCGGAGAGCTCGAACCACGGTTCCGAGCGGAGGTGGTCGGCGCCGCGGCTGGCGACTGCGTTGCCGAGGGCGTACCCCTTGATCGCCCGGACGTCGGCCTGGAACAGCTCGAGCCCCTTGCTGTGCATCGCCAGTTCGCGGCCGACGCCGAGCTTCTCCGCGGCGGTCCGCACCCCGTCGGCGAGCACGTCGCCGAACCCCTCCCGCCGTGCGATCCGCTCGATCAGCGCCAGGACCGTCTCCCCGTTTCCGAACGACAGGTCGAGGCCTGCCGCGGCACCGCGATCGAGGATCCCTCGCTCCGCGCACTCCATCGCCCACGCGATCCCCTCGGAGGTCGAGATCGCGTCGAGCCCGAGCCGGTTGCAGCGGTCGACCGCGTACAGGGCGAGCGGCAGATCCGCGACGCCGACGCGGGCGGTGAAGCCGGCGAGCGGCTCGTACTCCGGCCCCTCGAACCGCAGGTCGGGAAACCGCGGGTCGTCGACCTCGACGTACCGGCTGCAGTGGATCGGACAGGAGGCGCACGCCATCGACCGGACCTTGTACTTCGCCTCGATCGTCTCCCCGGAGACGGCGTCGGCGTGCTCGAACGTCCCGGACTGGAAGTGGCGCGTGGGAAGGCCGCCGATCCGCTGCAACGCGGTGACCAGCTGCGTCGACCCGAGCCGCGAGCGGATCTCGTATTCCGGATGGGCGAGGATCGCCTCCCGAAGTCGGGCGCAGAGGTCCCGGAAACGGATCGGATCGGCGATCGGCGCCGCGCCGGTTCCCCGGATCGCGACCGCCTTCAGGTTCTTCGACGCCATCAGCCGGCCCATGCCGGTCCGCGCCGCCGCGCGGACGAGGCCGGCGAAGATCCCGGAGAAGGCGACCCCGTTCTCGGCCGCCGGACCGACGACGGCGACCTGGACCTTCGGATCGCCGAGAAGCCCGTGGATCGCCTCGGTCGCCTCGACCGTATCGAGCCCCCAGAGGCCGCGTCCGTCGACGAACTCGACCCGTTCGTCGTCGATCCGCAACACCATCGGCTCCGCCGCCCTCCCGGTGATGACAAGCCGGTCGATCCCGGCGAGCCGGAGCTCCTGCCCGAAGAAGCCACCGGCGTTCGAGTCGCCGAGGATTCCCGTCTGCGGCGACCGGCCGGAGACGTTGAACCGGGCGGCGCTCGGAAAGCCCGTCCCGACCAGCGGTCCGACGCCGAAGACCAGCGGCGCGTCCGGGGAGAGCGGATCGAGCCGCGGGGACAGAGAATCGAACAGCACGGCCATGTTCGCACCGCGTCCGCCGAGGAACCGTTGCGCGGCCCGGCCGTCGGCAGGCTCCCGAGCGACGTGTTTCTCGGTCAGATCGACTCGGCAGACCGCTCCTGCGCTCATCATGATCGGAGTGTATCCGAGCCGGAACGGGGACAGAACGCTGGATGGAAAATCAGCTGCTTCAAGCAACGGAAGAGAGACGACATCGTGTATCTTGTCAACGGACGAAGGGAGGACATCAAATGGGGAAGCCCTCAGCTCTCTTGAGGTTCATTGCTGTGGCCGTGGCGATTCTCACGTCCGTCGTCGTGAGCGCGTCCGAGACGTGGATGACATCGTTCAAGGGGCCTGATTACGGCGCCTTCTTCGACATGATCCTCACCGACGACGGACACGTTCTTGCTGTCGGCGCGACGAATCACCTCCACCTCGCGCCGTACTCCGGAGACGCGCTCTTGATGCAGCTGACCCTCGAAGGCGAGATCGTCTGGGAGAAGGCGTGGGGCGGAAACGGCTACGAGCAGGCCTTGTCGGTCGTACCGGCAGGCAACGAAGGCTACTTCGTCTTCGGCGAGACGGACTCCCACGGGGCCGGTGGGCGCGACTTCTTCCTCCTGAAGGTCGCCGAGGACGGCACCGAGAAGTGGTGCAGGATGTACGGTGGCCCGCATCGCGAGTGGCCGTTCGGGATGATCTCCCTATCGAACGGTGACGTCTTGATGCATGGGTTCACGACCGAGGCAAGTGGAGCGAGACAGCAGTACGCCGTTCGCGCTGCACCGGACGGCAGTACGGTCTGGGAGTACATTCGCGGCGACGCCGCCGAAGAGATCGTCCTCGACGCGCTCGAGACCGCTACTGGAGACATCGTCCTCTGTGTTTCGATCGACGAAGATGGAGGCTTGGTCAAACTCGATGCGAACGGCGAAGTGCTTTGGTCCCATCGATACGAGCTCGCCGGATGGCAGTTTCCTTGTCAGATCGCGCCCCTTGACAACAGCGGTCTCCTGCTCGCCGGATTCGTGATGGCTGAAAGCCCGCAGAGACAGGCGGACACGTGGCTCGCTCGTTGTTCGGCGTCCGGAGAAATCGAATGGCATACATCGTTCGGAGACTCGAGCCACGACGACTACGCCCAGACGCTCCTCCAACTCAGCGACGGAACCTACCTGATCGGGGGACTCGGAAACGGAATGCCGCTCTTTCGCGTCGACGCGGATGGGACCGTCCTGTGGCGGAGATACCTGACGAAGCGAGACGTCTACGGGGCCGAGGCGCTGATCGAACTCGACGGCGGAGGCTTCCTCGTCGCGGGCTTCGTTCAGATCGTCAGTGGGCGTTCCTACGACGCGGTCCTCATGCGTGCCGACGCCGAGGGGTGGGTCGGTGAGTAGCGGCGCTGAGCGGAGAACCTGGCTTCCCGAAGCACCAGCTCACGGACGCGGTTCGTCCAGACGAGAGGCCGACGGAACCGCCGGTGAGACGATGCGGCAACGCCTGCCCCGTATCCTCCTCGGACCCGAGGGATCCAAAGGGAGCTCCGTGTGACGACCGAGATCAACACCGTACGGGTGGAGCCGCTCCGTGTCCTGACCGTCCGCAGACGGTTAACCGACCAGGTTGACGTGGCGCGCGCGATCGCCGATCTGCTGCCGCGGGTCGCCGACGTCGTCGCCGGCCCTCCGATCACCCTCGAGCTCGGCTTTCCCCGCGACGGGAAGACCGATTTCGAGCTCGCGTTCCCGGTCCGTGAGCCGGCGACGCGAGACGGGTTCGTCGTAAAGACGCTGCCGGCCCTGCCGATGTTCTCGATCACCCACCGAGGGCCGCTGACGGGCGGTCCCGAGGGAACGAACCTCGCCGACACCTGGAAGGTCTTCGTCGAGTTCGTCCGGGAGCGTTCGATCCTCATCGGCGACGACCCGCAGCGCTACGTCTACCGCGAGGGGCTGGAGACGGTCGGCTCCGCGGACGAGCGGGTCGTTCTCGAAGTCCAGTACGCCTACCACCTGCCGATGTGGCTCGATGCGCTCGAACAAGGGGTGGCGCAGTGCGCCGGCGCCGAGGCCGCCGCGCGGATCATGGCCGGAAGCGACGGTCTCGTTGAAGCGCTCGACGGGCGGCTCGCCGCCGAATGGGTCCAAGCGGCCGTCGAACGGCTCGATCGCGAGATCCCGGACGAGCGAGACCGAGCGCACATCCTCAATTCCTGCGCTCATCACCACATCGTGCAGAGCGGCGACCTCCTCAGGGCGGCGTGGGACGCCGTGGGGCACGATCTCCGCGAGCTGGTGCGGAGGATGACCGAGGAGCCGTTCCTCGGCGGCAAGTACCGGATCGACGAGTCCGGCCCCGAACCGCTCCTCCTCATCGAACGGAGGCCGGCCCGCCAGGAAGCGTACGAGAAGGCGACCGATCCGGTCGAGAAGCGCTACCAGGCGTGCTTCTGCCCGCTCGTCCGCGACGCGATCCGCCGCGGGAAGGACGTCTCGCGGTCCTTCTGTCACTGCTCCGGCGGTTGGTACGTGCAGGAATGGGAGATCGTGTTCGGCCGCAAGCCCGAGGTGCTGCTCGTGCAGACGATGCTCGAGGGCGCGGACGCGTGTCGCTTCGCGGTGAAGATCCCGCCGGGTTTCCTGTAGAAGGCGAGCCGCTACCGCAGCCGGTTCAGCCGGACCTCGTTCGGCCCACTTGAGACGACGAACTTCCCGCCGCCAACCGCTAGCCACTCGCCTCCAAAGATCGCGAACAATCCGCACCGCCTAGACAGAGAGATCGAGCCCGGCCACGTACTGGAGAAACTCGAGGGGGAGCGCCGGGTGGTCGAGCGGGATCGCCGACGGAGGCCACGCGTCCGACGACGCTTCTTCCCCTTCGAGACGGACCGTTCCCGTCCCGCCGAGCTGGATCGTCATCGGGGTCTCCGCCGGCTCCAAGCCGCCCTCGGCCGTCCCCGAGAACGCCCCGAAGAACGAGAACGCTTCCCCTCCGAATTCGATCACGGCCCGCTGCACTCCGACGAACAGGTCGCCGGCCTGAAGCGGAACGAGGGACTTCCACTTCGCGTAGAGGAGGCCACGGATCCCGATCGGTTCATTCTCGGCCGTCCTGCCTGCGGCCGTGTAGCCGACCCATCCTTCGCTGATCAGCGTCGTGATGCCACTCACTCCGAAGCCTCGGAAGCCCCCCTCGGCGGTGAACGACACGGCCTCCCCGTCGAACGCGGCCTCTCCCACCCACTGGATCCCTCCCGCGATCGTCGCGTGGAACTCCAGTCCGGACAGCCGAGCGACGAGCGTTCCGGTCCCCACAGCGTCCGCGGAGAACGCCTGTACGCACGCGCTCTGGAAGAACGGGACCGCCACGGCCGCCGCGACGAGCATGCCGCATCGGATGAACTTCGAACGTCGCATCTCGCCCGGACGGTACCGAAGGCCGGCCGTTTCTACAAGACCGGCGGGGATTGCAGCTATCGAACCGCCTCGATCAACAGAGGAACTGGTTCATCTCCTCGACCACCTCGCGTTCCCGGTCGAGGAAGCAGTAATGACTGGTGTCGGCAAGCTCGACGACCCGAACGTCCGCGATCTCGCGGCGGATCCGATCGATGCACCGGCGCTTAATTTGCGCGTTCACCCGTTCGAGGTGCTCCGCCATGGCACGACGCAGCCCGTCCGATGCGTCCTCCGGCAGGAACCAGCGCTCGTCCTGAAACGCGAAGAACGCGAGGGCCGGACGCCGGATGGCCGCGTAGTCCGGGCGATACGCGCTCCGTCCCTCGAACAGCCGCTTCGCCGTCTCCGGACGGATCCGCTCTCGAAACCGTCCCTCGGGCGTTCGCTCGAGGCTGAGCGCCCACAGTTCGTCCCACCACGGAGAGCGAAGCGGCCGGTACGCGGGGTAGCGGGCCACGAAGTCGTCGCAGTAGGCGGCGACCGAATCGTGCGTCTCCGGCGGCGGGTCGACGGACGGCGACGGATTTTCCGCGAGCAGCTGCAGATCCTCCGCCGTGTAGTCGTTCAGCGTGTCGAAGAACACCAGCTTCTCCACGCGCGGCGCGTGATCGCTTGCCAGACAGCACATCTCGTGCCCGGCGAACGAGTGCCCCGCGAACGATGCCGACTCGAGGTCGAACGCGTCGAGGAAGCCAGCGATGTCGCTCGCGAGCGTCGGGACGTCGTAGCCGGTCTCGGGTTGATCGGAGTCCCCGTGCGCTCGCCGCGTCAGTCCGAGCACGCGAAACCGATCGACGAACGCCCTCGCAATCGAGTCGAAGAAGTGCGGGGTGTTGGCGTAGCCGGCGAGGAAGACGAGGACCGGCCCTTTGCCTCCCCAGTCCAGCGTCTGCAGTCGGACGCCGTGGACGGTGACGAAGCCACTCTTCGGGACATTCGACGGACTCATCTTCGGCCGACGATACCGGAAGGCATCCACTGGGTCCAAGGGACCGCTCCGAAGACCCGGTGGCCCGGCCCCGATCGTCCCCCTAGAATGGGTCCTCGGCGAGTGGAAGGAGGGATTCATGCCTCGGATAACCCGATCGGCCGTCCTGGTCTTCTCGTCGGCCGCCCTCCTCTCGCTCGTTCCGACCTCGGTCGGCTCCGGCGCTCCGAGCACCGAGCCGGCCCACGCCATCGTCCCCGCGGACTCGATCACATCCATCGGCAACGGACTGAGGACCCATGCTTGAGTGGATCGGACTGAGCCGAACGGCAGCGGTATGGATCGCCGTCGTCTCGACGGGGATGCTGATCGCCGCTTTGATCGCCGTGCCGCTTCTGATCGTTCGGATCCCGGCCGACTACTTCGCGCATCCGCGCCGTGCCGGCGCGGTGTGGAAGCGCAAGCACCCTTGGTTCCGGTGGGTCTGGTTGGTCGCGAAGAACGCGCTCGGCGGTGCCCTCTTCGTCACGGGGGTTCTGATGCTCGTTCTGCCGGGCCAGGGCCTGCTGACCCTGCTCATCGCCGTCGCCCTGCTCGACTTCCCCGGCAAGTTCCGGCTGCAGCGATGGGTCGCGACGCGACGCGGCGTGATCGACTCGATCAACTGGATCCGGAAGAAAGCGGGAAAGCAGCCGCTCACCGTCAAACCCTAGCCGGTGCTCGCCGCTCCCTCCGGCGACGGCGCGGGCTTCCCCTCGACGTACGCCAGACGTACCAGGAAGACCGCGAACAGGAGCGCAAAGTGACAGAGGACCGAAGGGAGCGCGCCGCGCGTGGCGGGCACGAACCACGACAGCACCATCGACGGGAGGACGAACGCGAGCGTCCCGGCGAACAGCGAAAGCAGCTGTCGGCGTCGGCGCGGATCTCGACAGGTCATCGCGCCGCGGCCGGAGAGCAGGATCATCCCGACCAGCCCGAGCCAGTAGAACCACGCGTAGACGCGGAAGCGGGGCATCGCGTGGGCGTAGCGGGCGTAGACCGCGCTGCACACCGACGCCGTGGCGAACGACCGGTCGACCGCGATCCAGACCACGATCCCCGCGGCAGCCGCAAGCGCTGCGTAGGCGCACAAGTAGGTTGGACCGGATCGGGGACGTCGCAGCTGCGCGATCAGCAGCAGACCGAGCGGTGGAAGCGGCGTGACGATGAGGAACGCCAGCCGCGGCAGGAATCCGGACGCGGGCACGTCGGCGCAGATCGCGACCTCGGCGAGTTGGTACCCGGCGAGCAGCAGAAGGATTGCCGCCGTCGTGACGAGGACCCTCCGTTCGTCACGGATTCTCCTGACGCGGTCCAGCGCCCAGGCGGCAACGACGATCTCGAACGCCGCTGTCACGACCGCAAGGATTGGCGAGTACTCCATCCGATTTCGACCCCCTTCGCTGGCTATTCTGATCGGACGCCACGCCGATGTCGAATCGCCAAGAAGAGGTGGGCGCGGTTCGCGTGCGAACCCACCCCGACCCGAAGTACGATGAAAGCCCGAAGAAGGAGTCGGCCCTGTGTCCGAGACGAGAACGAGGCTCGATCCGAAACCGACAAGGCGGTGCACCGTCGGCTGGGCTGACTCCGAGAGACGCAGGACGAAGCGTTTGCTGCTCGTGATCGGCCTCGCGATCCTTCTTTGTACCGTGTCGACGGCGACCGGTACGTGATGGTCTTCCAGAAGAGCGTCCCGGGAAGCGAAGACCCCGACCACCGTCGCCTCTTCTACTCCACCTCCGCGGATCTCCTCGCCTGGAGCGAGATCGAACCGCTCGCCCACGAGCTTCACCCGGCCTTCCGTGCATCGACGCGACCGTCGCGTTCGACCACGGGCGGTTCGTCCTCGGGTACAAGGCGTGGCAGGTCTTCCATGTTTCGGAAAGCCGCTCCCTCGACGGTCCGTGGAGCGAGCCGGTCCGCGCCCGGCCGGGCGGCGAGTTCGACCGGGCCGAGAACTACCAGTTCGTCTCGATCGACGGCGTCTGGCGGATGGTCGCCACCGCCCGCCCTCCGGGCGGGTGGCCGAAGCCGAGCTTCGTCAACGACTACGTCGGCCAGCACGAGCCGTTCCTCTACACGATCGGCGGCGACGGGAGCGATCTCCTGCACTGGGCGAGATGGACGGGGAAGACGCACCTCGTCGTCCCGTCCGAGGGATGGAACGGGATTATGCACGCCAACTCCGCCGTGCTTCTCGACCTCCGCGAGGTCGACGGTTACGCCTACCTCTTCTACGCCGGCGCCAACGACGGGAAAACGTTCGACGGGCGAGGGCACGGGAAGATCGGCGTCGCGCGGTCGAAGGACTTCGTCGTCTGGGACGCGCCGGGCGGAGACTGAACTCGGTTCTAGTACGGCAGCTCGTCGGGACGGACGTCGACGAAGTCCGGCTCCGGGTCGACGTTGAATCGGACCGCTCGGATCGTCTCCCGCCCCTCGATCAGCGCCTTGCAGACCCGATGCATCCCGTCCATCACCCGGCCGTCTCGCGACAGGACGATCGGATGGCTCAAGTCCGTCTCGTTCATCAGCTGGGCGTGAAGCGCGACGCGGCGGCAGGTCGGCTCCTGCTCCTCGTGGTCGAACCAGAATGTCTCGTCGAGCTCTCGGATCTCCGACAGCGGCAGCTCGATCGCCTTGAAGCCGGCCGACAGCTCGACCAGGCGATCGACGTCCCACGCGAGGAGCCCGCGCTCGGTTCGCCGGAAATGGTACTGCTTGCGCATACGTTCACTGTATCCGCTCCCGGAGGGCTTGCACAGCAGACCGTTCTACGATACATTTAAAAGTACGTTAGGAGGTATCTTTAATGGATCGCATCACGAAGTTCGTGCCGATTACCGATCTCCGCCAGGACGCGGCGGCGGTGCTGCGGGCGATTCAGGCGGGCCACGAGCCGGTCGTGATCATGCAGAGGAGCCGCGCCGCGGCGGTGATGCTGAGCGTCGACACCTACGAGCGGATGACCTACGAACGAGAGGTCCTCGGCGTCCTCGCGAAGGGCGAGTCCGACATCCGGGCCGTCAAGGGAGTCTCCGTCGAACGCGTCCTCGAGGAGCTGGCGGATCTCATCGGGGAGGGCCCGGCATGACGATCGAAGTGACCACGTCCGCCAAGACACAACTGCGGTCCGTACTGCGGTCGCTCCGGCGGATCGATGGCGCGACCGCCGAACGATTCGTTCGCGATCTGAGCTCCCTTCTAACGAAGAGGACCTCGATCGACGAAGCCGCAACACCGATCGCCGGATTCCCCGATCTCCCGGCGTCGGAAATCGTTCTCCAAGGCCACCGGCTGTTCTTTCGGACGGTGGAGGACACGCTATGGCTCATCGGCGTCTGGCGGACGCCCGATGCGAGCTAGCCCGATCGCGGGAGACGGTGTCGTGACGGTTCCGGAGAGCCTCTCTGTGTCGGACGTCAACGAGTCGGTTTTTCGTCCAACCTCCACGTGTGTTCGCGTGGAGACGGAGGTGATGCGATTGAGGTCGATTCGAGTCGGTGTGCTGACGATCCTGTGCATTCTGGTGATCGCTCTCTCGGCCATCGGAGAGACGCCGGGCGCCAGCCCGCTGCCCGGCTCCGACGCCGACGGCGTGGAGCTTTCGTGGGAGGGCCTCTTGACCGAGGGCGAGCCGGTCGCCGTCACGGTCCGGGTGGCGAACGAGGCGTACCTCAAGGCGCAGTGGATCGGAAGCGCGGGAGGCGACCGCCAAACGGTTCGACTGATCGTGCACCAAGCCGACGCCGCGCGAGCGCACCCGACCGTCGCGATGGCCCAGCAGGCGAAGAGCTGGACAACGCCCGACGGCTTCTTCGAGGAGTTCTACGTCGTCCTCGACTGGGTCGAGGGGTGGCAGGGGACCGTCACCCTCGTTCCGTCGGCGGTGATGAGCCGGATCCTCATCTGCACCGCCGGTCTCGTCGCCGACAACACCGTCTACGGCGTGTCGATCGACGAGATGACCGTGTGGACCTCGGAGCGGCCGGTCCTCCGGACCCCGCTTGCCTACGACGAGGCGATCCTCATCGATGCCGACCCGTCCGCGGGGTTCAACTACCCGTTCTTTCTGTTCGTTCCCGGCTCCGTGCCGCCGGAAGGGTGCGTCCACCTGCTCGTGGAAGGGAACAACACCGGAATCCCGAGCGACGACTTCGAGATCCACCTGACACCGGCTCGCACGATGGCGAGCCGTTCCCACCCGGCCAGCATCGCTCGGCGACTCGGAACGCCGCTTCTCGTGCCGGTCTTTCCCCGTCCGGGAATCTCGGGGATGGACGACGTTCTCGATCCCCATTCCCTCGAGCTGGACGTAATGCTCATCACAGACGGAGGCCTCGTGCGGATCGACCTGCAGCTGATCGCGATGATCGAGCGGGCACGCGGACTCCTTGCGGCAAGCGGGATCGAGACTCACGGGAAGATCCTGATGCACGGGTTCTCCGCGTCGAGCCACTTCGCCTGCCGGTTCGCCGCGATGCATCCGGACCGCGTCCGGGCGTTCGTCGCCGGCGCGACCACGGCGCTGCCGATCCTGCCGGTCGGCAGCTGGGAAGGCCGCGCGTTGACGTACCCGCTCGGCGTCTCCGATCTGACACGGATCACCGGGGACCCGTTCGACCTCGACGCCTTCCGACGGGTCGCACAGCTGTACTGGATGGGCGACGAGGACACGACCGACTCCCTCGCCTTCCCGATGTCGTGGAGCAGCGCCCAGCGGGAGACGATCCGCGCCGTTCTCGGCGAGACGATGATCCCCGATCGGTGGGAGGCCTGTCAGGCGATCTACCGCGCCGCCAGCGTTCCGGCGACGTTCCTCACGTACCCCGGGCTCGGCCACCAAGTGACGAACTTCGTGATCGACGAAGCCACCGCGTTCCTGGCGAGCCACTCGTTGTCGGAAGAGGTCTGCGACGAGTGATCGGGAACGAGGGAGAGCCTACTCCCGCACCAGCGCCACGGCGCGGACCGGGGAGGCCTCGATCCCGCGCAGCTTGAGCGGGAACGCCGCGAACAGGATCTCGCGCTCCACCGGGAGCAGCGCGCGGAGATTGACCAACCCCTCGACGATCGGGACACCGGCGCCGCAGAGGATCTCGTGGGCGGGATGCCCCGGGGACACGTCCGCGCCGTCGACCGACGGGCCGTCGAGGCCGACCAAGCCGACGCCTCGGCCGACGAGAAGCCGCGCCGCCTCGGACGTCATCGACGGGAAGCCCTCGTAGTAGGCGGGCGTCCCGGCGCGGTCCTCCCAGCCGGTCGAGAAAAGCACCGCCCGTCCGGCACAGTCGGCGGGAATCGAGGCGACGCCGATCCGACGACCGTCGACCGGCACGACGATCGCCGGGGACAGACGAAGCGGGACGCCGGCGGCATCGGCGCCGTCCGGCGAGAAGTGGAGCGGCGCGTCCATGTGCGTTCCCGCGTGCGGATCGAACGCGGAGAACCGCGTCACGGTTGCCTTCGGGTTGTCGATCTCCAGTCGTTCGGCCGCCCACGCAGGAACCGTCCCCGGGTAGCTCAGGCTGTCGTCGCTCAGCGTCTGTGTCAGGTCGATGACGGTGTACACGCGGACCTCCGATCGTCCGGATCCCACAGGGTACCCGATGTACGGGCTTGAGGCAGGGCCCTTCGTTCGGACCGCTGCGCCGCTTCCCTCACCGGCCCCGTTATACAGCTGGATCGCCCTTCTTCCCTCGGATCGAGTACCATGCTCGATGGACGCAGGAGGCCGGGCCTATGAAAATCACCGGACTGCATCTGCTTCTGACATATCAGTGCAATCTCGAGTGCGATCACTGCTTCGCCTGGGGCAGCCCGTGGCAGACGGGGACGATCACGCTGGAGCGGATCCGCGAGATCCTCCGCCAGGCGGGCAAGTTGGGTACGGTCGAGTGGTTCTACGTCGAGGGCGGGGAGCCGTTCCTCTACTACCCGATCGCGATCCGAGCGGTGAAGGAAGCCGCGGAGCTCGGGTTCAGGGTCGGGGTCGTCACGAACGGCTACTGGGGAACCGAGCTGGCCGACGCGATGGAATGGCTCCAGCCGTTCCGAGGCCTCGTGCAGGACCTGTCGGTCAGCAGCGACCGGCTCCACTGGAACGGGTCGCTCGACCGACGAGCGAAGATCGCGATGCTGGCGGCGGAGGAGCTCGGGATTCCGCTCGGATTCATCCGCATCGCGGACCCTGAATCGACGGACGCGCCGGCCGCCGTTGGGCAGCTTCCGCCGAGCGAGTCCGCAATCATGTACCGCGGGCGCGCCGTCGAGACGTTGGCCGCCGACGCGCCTCGTACGCCGTGGACGGAACTCGCTGAGTGTCCGTTCGAGGACCTCCGCGACCCGGGACGCCTCCACATCGATCCGCTGGGGAACGTGCACGTCTGCCAGGGCATCTCGCTCGGAAACCTGTTCGAGGCATCACTTCGTGAGATCCTCCGGGGCTATGAGTCAGCGGTCGAGGCTGGTGCTCATCCGATCCTGTCCCCGCTCCTCTCCGGCGGTCCGGCAGCGTTGGTCGAGCAGTACGAACTCGAGCACGAAGACGGCTATGCCGACGCCTGCCACCTGTGCTACGAGGCGCGCCTCGCCCTTCGGGACCGGTTCCCCGAGATTCTCACGCCCGACCAGATGTACGGCGTCGTGAGCGGCGGGACCGCGTGCTAGGGGGCCGCGTTGATGCGTGAGATCATCGATGTCTTGGATCTGCTCGACGATGCACGGATCGACGGCGCGGCGGTCGGCGAATTCCTGCGCTCCGCCGGAGCGACCGAGACACACGTCGAGCGTGTCCGCGGCGAGCAAGGATCCACCGACTTCGTCCGCACGACGATCGAACCCGAAGAGGAAACGGGGGCAACGCTCGGGATCATCGGGCGGCTCGGCGGCATCGGAGCCCGGCCCCATCGGCTCGGCCTCGTCTCGGACGCCGACGGCGCGATCGTCGCCCTGGCCTGCGCGGCAAAGCTGGCGAAGATGGCGGACCGTGGGGATCGACTCTCGGGACGGGTGATCGTCGCAACGCACGTCTCGCCCCGATCCCCCATCATCGCGCACGAGCCGACTCCGTTCATGGGTTCCCCGGTCGATATGGCCGAGATGAACCGGCGCGAGGTCGATCCACGGATGGAGGCGATCCTGTCGGTCGACGCAACCAAAGGGAACTGGATTCTCAACCGCCGCGGCATCGCGATCACGCCGACAATCAAGGAGGGCTACATCCTCCCCGTCAGCCCGAACCTTCTTGAGATCGTCCGGCACGTGACCGGTGAGCCGCCGGCCGTCCTCCCGATCACGACCCAGGACGTCATCCCCTACGCCGCAGGCTTCGACCACGTGAACAGCATCCTCCAGCCAGCGACGGCCACCTCAGCACCCGTCGTCGGCGTCTCCACCACCGCCGCGATCCCGGTCCCGGGATGCGCGAGCGGCGCGAACGATCCGTTCTCCCTCGATCAGGCAGCGAGGTTCTGCGTCGCGACGGCGCTCGCGTTCACGGACGGACGCTGCCGCTTCTTCGACGAGGAGGCGTTCGCGCGGCTCGTCGAGCGATACGGTCCGATGACGCACCTCCAGGGGCTGGGGCGCGAAGAGAGTTAGAGCGGCGCAGCATTGTGGCTTCCCGCTCGTACGCATTCCGGAGGCCGAACGTCCGGGGAGCTACCCCTGGGTAGCGCGGATTTCCGGCCAAGCTTGGAGGATCTCGTCGCTCAACGGGACCGGGCGGCCCGTCTCCTCGTCGAGGAACACGACCGTGACCTCGGCTTCGACGCAGACTTCGTCGGACGAGGCGAAGCGCGCCTGCTGCACGATGACGATCCGTCGGCGCCCGGCGGACGCCACGTCCGCCGAGATCTCTAGGACATCGCCGGCGGCCGCGGGACGCCGGTAGGATATCGACAGCCGGACGACCACGGGGAAGATCCCGTGCGACTCGAAGAAGTCAGGATCCAATCCGCGTTCCTCCAGATGCGCCCAGCGCGCCTCCTCCAGGAGCTCCAGGTAGCGGGCGTTGTTCACGTGCCCGAAGCGGTCCTCGTGATAGCCGCGGACCGTGATCCTCGTCGTCGTCATCCGGTCGAACCCCCTTCCCGTCTCATCGGAACGGTACGCCCTAGCCTCCGCCGGTTCCAGCGAACGAGATCGCCCCTCGCGTTGCGGACATTCGTGAAGCAGGTACCAGCGGCGAGCGCTGCGGCCCGAGGAATCCAGAAGCGAATGAAGACAGTCGTCGCGAAACCGTCATCCTGCTGCGGCAGCACGTGTTGCGGCAGCCGATCATCCGATCCGTCGGTACAATCGCGCCATGCGCAGGAAAGACCAGAGATCACGGATCGGACCGAAATCGACAGACTGCTCGGCGAAGTGGAGGTCTGCCGCGTGGCGTTCGCGGTCGCCAGCGAGCCGTACGTCGTCCCCCTCTCCCCCGGCTACGATCCCGCGTCGAACGCGCTCTTCTTTCACACCGCCAGGGTCGGGAAGAAGATCCAGTGCATCGAAGCGAACCCGCGGGTCTGCTTCGAGGTCGAAGGGCGGGTCGAAGTCGAGGAGGGCGACGAGCGCGCCTGTTCGTGGGGCGTCCGCTACGAGTACGTCATCGGCTTCGGAACGATCGTCGAGCTGGTCTCGCCGGAAGAGAAGGACCGCGCGTTGCACCGCACGATGCGTCAGCAAGCCAGGAAGGAGATCGACTGGACGTTCGCCCCGAAGATGATCGAGTCGACGCGCGCTTTGGCGTCTCGACATCGAAGCGATGACGGGGAAACGATCGTTCGCACCGGAGACGACTTAGTCGGCCGGCGGGGCGGCCAGGATCGTCTCAAGGTTTTGCCACAGCTCCTCGCAAGTCCACGAGCCGTCGACGCGTACCATCACGAATCGATGTGCCGCCGGATCCGGATCGGGCATCCCGATCGTGTCCGCCTCGAGCAACGGGTTCGTCGCCGCGAGCACGGACTGCTCGTCGGTCCACTCGATTCGCCCCTCAATCCGGTCGCGGCCGAACACCCGCCCGGTCAACCGGTATTGCACCCGTTGAACGATGTACGTCTCTCCCTCGACGATGCCGAGCACGGTCACCCGAACGGTCATCCCCGGTCGGCCGTCCCCGTCCTGATCAATCACCCGTGGATCGAGCGGATCGACGGGGAGCGGGTCGTTCACCGGGTCATCGAGCACGGCGCCGCGCACCTCGAGGTAGACCGGCTGCTCAAACAGAAGACCGCCTTCCGTCTCCCAAACTACGGCCGTGCGGGCCGTCGGAACGAGCGACGCCATGAACGCCTCCGGGATCTCGGTCTTCACCAACGGGGTGCCGTCGTCGACGACGGTGAAGCAGTACCGATCGAACATCGCTAGCGTGTCGCCGTCCTGTTCGACGTCGACGAACTGGACCACGGTGCTCGACCGCGGCACTTCACCGGCGAGCGGAAGCACCGCGATCTGCGGGAAGATCTGGACCATCGCCCAGGTCCCGGACAGATCGGGAAGCTCCGCCAACCCGCCGAGGCTCATCAACCCGACAAGCGATGCCGCCAGCGCCGCTCGACGCACGATGCCTCCCTCCCCCAATCGCCCTCCATCCTACCTCATGACGGCCGGCGCTCGAACCCTTCTCAACAGCTCGCCGCTCTCGAGCGTTGTAGGAGTGAGAAGGGAGGGATCGACATGAACGAGACGATCCTGAGCTGGGCGGCGCGGATGCTGATGACGGAGCGTCTCGAACGGGCGGAGCGGGCACGTGTGGTGCGCTCCGCCGTGGACCATCGGGCCGCGCGGAAGGCGAAACGCGCAAAGGCACCGCGATCGACGTGTCGAAAGTCGGAGCAAGCGGCATACTGATGAACGAGGGCCTCCGCGTTGCCGGGCGGCGGCGCGGCCACCGCAGGAGGGATCGAACCGGTCGTGGACTCGGAACAGCTCGAAACGACGAGCATCGCGGACCTGTTCGAGGCATCGCGGGATCGGCTGTTCCGGTACGCCCTCGGTCTGTGCAAATCGATCGATCGGGCGGACGATTTGGTTCAAGAGACGTTCGTCCGTGCGCTGCAGCATTCACAGACCCTCGCTCGGCTGAACGGTTTCCAGCGCGACGCGTGGCTGAAACGGGTCCTCCGCAACCGATTCTTCGACGAGGAGCGCTCGAGGAAGCGGGCGGCCGCGGAGATCGTCGAGAGGATCCGGCATGCACAGCGACCATCAGTCGCCACGTGCCAGGCTGACTTCAACGAGATCCTCGATCGGGTCCCCGCAAGGTACCGCGACGTGCTCGAAAAACGGTATCGCCTCGGAATGAACAGCAGCGAAATCGGCAAGGAATTGGGACTCCCCGCCGCCACCGTCCGGTCGCACCTGCACCAAGCGGTCCGGTGGTTGCGCGGCGAGATGGCGAAGTCCATCCGATGAAAGGAGCAAGACATGAGTGAAGGCAAGACCATCGGCAACGTGAACATCCTCAACCTTCAGAAGGCGACCGAGGAAGCGATCGCGGGGATCAGCAGGGTCGGCAACGTGAACCTTCTTCTCTACTCTCCCGTTACGCCCCACTTCGCCGATCGACTCAGCATAGGCAACATGAACTCGTCCATCGAGGTCCCGGCGGACGCCGAACTCCGGACGACCATCGGGCGCCTCCGGCTCGCTCCCGATTCCCTGCAAGAGGAAGCCAACGCCGGCTTCTACATCGTCATCGGGAACGTCTTCGTCGAGGCCGGTTCGGGCGACGACTCGACGGAGGAATCCTTCAACGGACTCACCGGTTTGGTCGTCATAGGGAACGTCTACTGTCCGGCGTCGCTGGAGGCAAGGCTGGAGCCGAAGGTCAAGCACCTCATCGGCAACCTGATCACGCATCCCGACGATGCAACGCTCGTCAGCGGATCGCTCGAGCTGACGGTGGGCTTCCTCGCGGGGCTCGAGAAGCCGACCGGCTTCGTCGTCACCGGCTCGCTCCGGGCGACCGAGAACGTGGCTCAGGCGATGAAGCAGAAGATCGACTACCTGCAGGTCCGGGGAAGCGTCCTCTGCGCTGAGGAGAACGCCGAGGCGATTCGGTCGAAGCTGCGAGGCGGCACGTCGGAGCTGACGGTCGTACCGTCCGGCTATCGACTCCACGAAGGAGACCTCGAACTGAACGCCGCGGCGCTCGAATCGCTCGACAAGGCGAGGCTTTTCTGCACCGGGAACGCCGTGGTCGACCCGGAGGTCGAGCCGGCGTCGATCGAACGGGCTCTCGCCGGGCTCCGGAGCCTCGGGCTGATCGTCTGCCCGGAGGTGCTGAAGGACGCCGTGAAGAGCACCCTCGACCTGGTCGAGGACCGCGCCGTCTTCTACGAGGGCGACCTGTGGCTGTTCGACGAGGAGCACACCTTGCATGCCTCCCGGTTCGATTACTCGGAAGGCAAGGCGACCGTGCTCGTCACCGGCGAGCTGCGGATCGAGCCGGACGTCGAGCCGTCGGTCCTCGCCGATCGCTTCCACGTCGTGCACAACCTCGGTAGCATCCGCTGTTCGCCGGAGCAGATGGGCGCGATCGAGGCGCGCCTCGGGATACACGAGGGGGAACTCCTGGATTCCACGCCGAAGGAGAAGGAGACGTTCGACATCGGCAACGCGAACATCCTTGCGTTGTGAAGGCAAAGCCTTCGCAACGCGGACGAGTTCCGCGTGACACAAACTCGACGTGTCACGTGGAACTCGCGTCCGACAACCTCTCCACGCTGTCGCCCTACGCGAACAGCGTCTTGGCTTCCTCCATCTTCTCGATGGAGGCGCGGCCCACGGTCAGTCAGATCGTCAACGAGTTGCCGCCGATTGGCGGGAACTCGCAAGCGGTGGCCCCTTTGCTCAGCGGACCGTTCTCATGCGAAGAGCTCGACAGCCTCTCTCATCTTCGCTATCACATCTACACCAAAGGGACACCGCTCGGAGCACTGGCCGCAGGCGATGCAGTCGGACGCGTCGGACTCGAGCTCGGCGTACGAGGCACGGATCTCGTCGGTCAGCTCGTGCTTCCCCTGCTCGAGGAGGGAGATCGTCCGGCCGATGTCGATCTCCGATGGACACGGCAAGCAGTGATTGCAGTAGACGCACTCGCCGGTCGCGAACTCCGAGAACGCCGGGAGGATCAGCGCGTAGTCCTTCTCGGCGGCGGTCGCTGCGTAGACGTGCAACGCGTCGTGCAGCTCCTCGACGCTCCTGCACCCGGGGACCGTTGTCGAAATCTGCGGTTGGTCGAGGACGTACGCCATGCACTTCACCGGGGTGATCTCGGCCGTCAGCTCGTAGTGCGACGGCGCACCGGGCATCTCCTGCCGCCCCATCTGATAGTCCTGCAGCTCGACGACGCGCTTGTCCCGAAGGAGACTCCCGCCGCCGTAGACCTTCATCGCCACCAGGCCGACGTTGTGCTTCGCGCACGCCGGTCGAAGCTTCTCCTTGCCCGGCACGGCGTAGCTGGCGAGATTTACCGGAAACATCAGCACGTCGATCGCGCCGCTCTCGATCACGCGGAGCGCCGTGACGACGTTGTGGCAGCTGAACCCGACGAATCGAGCCTTCCCCACTTCGACGAACGACCGCGCCAGTTCGATCAGACCGCCGGGGGACGAGACCGTCTCGTAGTCCTCCGCCGAGTTGCAGTTGTGGACGAACAGAACGTCGACGTAGTCGGTCCCCATCCGCTCGAGATAGTCGTGAAAGAAGTCGCTGCAGACTTGAGGATCGCGCGACACGGCGTACTGGCCGTCACGCACCGTCGAGCCGAGGTGAGCGGTAATGTAGACGTCCTCGCGTCGGCCGCGAAACGCGGCCCCCATGTTGTCCCGAAACTCCGGCTGCGCCCAGAACATGTCGACGTAGTTGATCCCGAGGTCGATCGCTTCGTGAATGACGCCGACGGCGTCGTCCCGCGGGAGACCGAGAAGGAATTCCGTACCGAGGCCGATCTCCGAGACGGAGAGTCCCGTCCGCCCGAGCGTGCGATGGTTCAACGCGTACCTCCTTGCATCGTCTCGTGGTTCGCGGCCACTGAAGGGTGTGGGCGAATGGTACCACGCGCTCAAGCATCGCCGCCACCCGGCTACGCGTGAGGGAAATCCGTTTTACTCCGATGAGCCGACCAGCTCGGCGATCCGATGCGTGACGGTCCCGCCCGCCGCTTCGAACTCGGCGATGTCGAGAACGGCGACGCGCTCGAAGTCGTGTCGGTAGTAGACATACGCGATGCCTTCCGTCAGGTCGAAGACGTTCGAGTACATCGTCTCGGAGGGACCGGAGGTCACCGCAACGGAGTCGAGGATCTCGGCGAACGTGTCGACCGACGGGTCGGACACCCCGGCCTCGATCTTCTCCAGCGCCAGCGTCACTCTCCGGTGGCGCGAGCAGTGTTTGTGCAGTTGGGGGTAGATCGCGGTGTTGGTGTTGGTCGTCACCTGGTACGGCGAATCGGGATAGACGAACGCGATCTCACGGTCGGGGCCCGGCGCGACGACCACGGACGCGCCGGTGCGGTCGGTGAACTGGAACTGCGCCATCGTCACGTAGCTCAGGTTGTACGAGCCGATCAGCTCCACGGCTTCCTCGATCGTCGCGCACCGCCGGAGGACAATCTCGCAGAAGTTCATCGGATCGGGCGTCGGCAGCTCCGGGTGGTCGTCGAGCGGCGCCGGTTCGATTCCGGCCGCGTCGAACGCCAGACCCGCGGCGTTCATGCCGCCCTGGGCGAAGCCGGTGCCGAATCCCAAGAACAGGCAGCCGTACTCCTCGCCGGTCGCCGGGACGTACCAGACCACTGCGTTCTCGTCGAAGTGATCCTCGCTGTTCCCGAACAGGACGAGTCCGTCCCCGGCGTAGGAGAAGAACGTGCACGCCGCGGCGGCGCCGGACAGGGCACAGAGACAGACAACGGCCAGAGTCAACGTTCGATGCATCGAACCTCCTCATTGGGACGTCCAATCTACCCCGTCCCTGGCGACTCCTCAATCCCGAAGGCGCTGTGACACCGCGATCGCCGATTGCACAACAGGACGGTTCGCACGTAGAGTGGGAGGTCCTACGCGGACCGATGGAGGAAACGATGAGGAGGGACGCCATGAGATACGCAGCACTGCGATGGCTGTGGGTCGTTCTGATCGCCGGCACTCTGACGAGTGCGGCTCTGGCCGAGGAGCCGAAGTACGGGTTCGGCGGGGGCAGTTCGGGGCTCGGTCTGTTCATGCCGGACCTATCGGAGATCAACGCGTTCGTCGAGGACGCGGGCTTCCCGGTGTTCGAGGGGAATCTGTTTCTCATCGGCGGGGGCGGCCGCGGCGGAGTCGTGCCTGGCCCCGTGTTCGGCGGGTCCGGTTGGGGAGCGTGGATCGAATCGGAGCACGAAAATCTGCACGCCGAGTACGGCCTCGGCCTCGGCGGCTTCGAGCTCGGTTTCGCGATCGGCGGGAACGAGCGTTCGGTGTTGTCGATCGGGGCCGTCATGGGGGGCGGTGGGGTCGAGCTGATCCTGACGGAGTACGCACCGGTCATCCTCGAAGACTACGCACCGCGCGGAATCGTCGTCGAGCCGACGCGACAGATCTACGACAGCGGCTTCGCCTTCGTCGACCCGCACGTCGACATGCAGATCCAGCTTCTCGCCTGGATGGGCCTCGGCGTCCGCGCCGGATACGTCCTCCCCCTGTTCGAGCTGAACTGGCGGGATGAAGGACCTCTGGACGCGCCTCCTCTGGCTCCTTCCGGCCTCTACGCCCGGCTGTCGGTCGTCTTCGGCGGGTTCGGGCCTCTGAACTCCGAAACGGTCGTCGAAGAGGCGCCGATTCCGTAACGGAGCGGCCTCCTGGCGGTCCGATCAACGATCGCCCGGTCCGAACGGCGTGAGCCGAGCCCGTCGACGGAGCTGCACCAGGACCGTCCCGCAGGCCACGGCCAGGAGTCCGAGGATCTCAACAACGCCCAGCGTTTCTCCGAGGAAGATCCAGGCGAGCACGGCGATCTGGATCAGCATCGTGTTGTTGATGACGGACGACTCCGTCGCGGAGAGGGCACGGAGCGTGTGGTTCCACAGCGTGAACGCGAACGCCGTGTTGACGACCGCGAGCCACAGAACGGTTCCCCAAGCTCGGAGCGTCAACGCGGGCAGCCCTTGAGTCCCCCATCCGACGGAGAGGAGACAAACCGCGCCGATTCCCATGCTGATCGTGGTGACCACGAGCGGTGAGACGGTCCTGCTCCGGTTGACGAAGCGGCCGAGCAAGGACGCGAGCGTGTTCGCGCACAGCGTCAGCCCGGCCAGAGCGAAGCCGAGCCCGGTTCCTCGCAGCGCTGGCGACGGCACGAAGTAGACGGCCGCGCCGCCGAGGGCCAGGACGACCCCGGCCCACTGCGACCGGGACGGAGACTCCCTCAGGGCGAACGAGCCGCCGAGGGCCACGAGCAGCGGCGTGAAGCTCAGGACGAGGCTGAACGGGATCGCGTCGAGATGCTTCAGCGTGAGAAACTGGCCGCCCTGCGTCAACGCGTAGAAGATGAGCCCCAGAGCGGCAAGTTGAGCCCACCGGGAGGCCGTCAGCCGCCGAACCTCGCTTCGCCTTCTCCAGAGCCCGGGTAGGAGCACCGCGAAGGCGATCCCGTACCGCAGGCCGGCGAAGGTCAGCGGCGGGATCTCGTGCAATCCTCGCTTGATCAACACCCAGGACGTGGACCACAGGAACGTGACGAGAAGCGCCTGAAGGACGGCACGGCGGTCGACCGACTTCTGCATCGTAGCACCCCTTCCGCGCAGACGAATCTGCGACGAGTCCGGTGCCGGCCTTTCCCCTCCCGGCTTTTGTCCGATCAGGTGCTACGCCCGACGGCTTTCGTGACGCTCGGTCCAGGCCTGCATCGCAGCGGAACCCTAGTCACTCAGGTCGGCCGCCTCATTCTCCTCTCCCGGCTGCTATCGGACAAGTCGCCAACTCGGATCTGCCTTGGACACCTCGGTTTGCCCGGCTTTGCGGGAACGGCCAGATTGACCCATCATGACCAGACCGATTCCCGTCGGCTGTCGTCGTCCTGATCAGCACGTAGAGAACCGTCCCGTAGTACTTGCCGAGTGGATCGTACCGCGGCGGAACGAGGCGACGCGAGCAAGAAAGCCGCGATCTCGGAGACCGCGCCTCCGATCCGCGATTTGCCCGACACCGGACGCGGTCATACCGTAGTCGAAGCGCTTTGCTCCACCGAACAGGAGGTGGGAGGAATGAAACGACAACAGCTCAAGCGTTGGATCGTCGCGTGTCTCGTCTCCGCGTCTTTGGCGATCGGAATCGGTGGCTGCGAGTGGCTGTCCCCCGAGCCGCCTTCGACCGACGATCAAACGGTCGTCGGCGTGACGGAGATCGCGGGAATCCCGGTCGTCGAATTGGCCGACGGGCGGACGTTTCCGCTCGACCGGCTCGACGACTGGGAGGAGTACGTCGAGCGATTCGGTCCGCAGGAGCCCGCCACTGCTCCGATGGCGATCGAGCCGAAGGACCTCCCCGAGACCGTCGACCTGAGAGCGTACCAGACCCCGATCAAGGTGCAGGAGGGAGGGACGTGCGCCCAGTTTGCAGTGACCGCGGCGATCGAGGCCCGATATCGCCGGGTCTACGCAAGCGATCTCGACCTCTCGGAGCGCTTCGGCCAGCTCGTTCAGAAGATGAGCTACCTGACCGAGGACCTTGAGCCGCAGGCCTCGTGCCGGGAGAACCAGCTCGGCGCCTGGGGCGGAGGGAACGTGACCTACCAGATGCAGCTGTTCACCCGATATCGGCTTCCGCTGGAATCCCATCTTCCGTACGCCAACATCGTCGATCCGAACATCGATTGGGAAGCAAGCCGGTGCGCCGTCGGTACGAATCAGGACGCGATGGACGACTACAACCTCGATTCGGCGAACCTTCCGCAGCTCGCGCTGGAGAACGCGCGGTTTCGGACCGAGCTTGCCGTCTTCTGCCCCGAGGGGTCGCTCCGTGACCCGACGTGGTACGAGACCGTGCTGGCCAGCGGCTACGAGATCGTCTTCGCCGCCGCGCTGTGCGGCGCCGATCCGGATCCGATGAACAGAATATGGGATCCTGGAGACGACGACGACTGCAACGGCCACGCCATGCTCATGGTCGGATACCGACACACCGATCGCGTATTCCTCGTCAAGAACTCGTGGGGGCCCGCCGTCGGGTACGGCGAGGGCGGCTTCACGCTGATGAGCTACGACTGGGTGGAGCGAGGGTTCGTCACCGAAGCCGGCTACTTCGCGAGCGCGGCGGCCGACTCGCCGTATCCCTACCAGGATCACATGCACCTCGGACGATGGAATCTCGATCACGACGGGTGGAAGGGAACGCTCGACATCTACCGCTTCTCCGGCCTCTTCTCGTCGATGGCGCTTCACGGCGAGAACGACTGGCGGCTGGGAACGTACTGGGGACACGACGGCGTCGCGCGCCGCGTCAACGGCCGGATCGACGATCACCGGATCGAGTTCTGGATCGACTGGGACGTGCCCAACCTGGATTACGGCGATCGCCGGGGATTGCACTTCACCGGCTACGTCTTCACCCAGGCCCCGGTCACCATCGCCGGGACGATGTCGGACAACCGCGACGGCCAGACCTACGCCTTCTACGCGACCAAGGACGACTTCCTCGTCGGGACGCCCGCCGCGGGGCCGGTCGGCCCGAGCTCCTTCCTCGGGCGATGGGAGATGAACCACGACGGCTGGCGGGGTGTGCTCGAGTTCGACGACGTCCAGCTTCCGTTGATGGCGATCATCCCGTCTCCCCAGATCACCGGCACGTACACGCCGGAGGGAGGAGCCCCGGTGCCGGTCTCCGGCCAGCTGTCGAACTCGAATCCGCGCGAGATCTGGTTCGACGTCTACCTGGTCGGCGGGACGCAGAGCTTCCACGGGTACCTGCACTCGCACGAAGCCGGGGTTCTCGCGGGAACGACCGACTGGCACGGCACGCCGTTCGGCTTCGTCGCCCGGAGGGTGGGATCCGTCGAGTAGCCCCGTCGCCTTCCTTCTCGTGCTCCCGCCTGCCGCAGATGGGCGTCCGTGGGATGGACCGGAGACGGTCGATCGGCACGCTCTCCGGTGGCGCGACGCGCCCGGGGAGGAACGACGATGAAGACGCTCGTGTTGAAGGCCAGCCCGAACAAGAAGGGAAACACCGCGACGATGACCGATCGGTTCGTCGAGGGACTGAACGACGTCGGACACTCGGACGTGACCACGTTTCATCTGAACGATCTCGACATTCGGCCGTGTCAGGCGTGCAACGAGTGCTTCAAGCCGCCGTACGCCGGGTGCGTCCTCGATGACGACTTCATGACGATCTATCCGGCCTTCCGCGACGCCGATCTGATCGTCTTCGCCGCGCCGGTGTACTGGTGGCACCTGTGCGCCCAGATGAAGACGTTCGTCGATCGGATGCACCCGATGCTCACCTTCGACCGGGACCATTGCCTTCCGACCAAGGACCTCGTCCTGATCACGGCGCACCTGGCGGAGGACCCGTACGGCGTCGACCTCGTGGTCAAGATGTTCGAATCGATCACCGGATGGGCCGGCATGGGCTTTCACGCGATCCGCTTCCACTCGGAAGCCGGGCCGGTCCACGACGACGAGGCGAAGCTGACCAAGGCGTTCCAGCTGGGGCGGTCGTTCGCCGACTGGGTGAAGCCCGAGCTGTCGATCCGGTGCCCGCTGAAGGAGTGCGGCTTTCTGTTCCGCAGCCCCGAGCACGCCGCGAGGCACGCGGTCATGGCGGCCGGCGGAGAACACCTCCGCTGGAAGGCCGTGCACCTCTCCGCCGTTCACACGCTCGAGAACACCGACCGGCTCGTCCGCGAGACCCTGGCGATCGTGCAGAAGGCGTCCGACGCACCGCAGCAGCGGTAACGACTTGCTGCGGTCCGACAAGGCCCTAGGTGCCGGAACGCGAGGTCCAACGCGATAGGCTGCGTGCCTCCTACGTTGCCATCCCGATCGAACGCGGGTAAACAGTAGCGACAGATCGGCCGTCCGGAGGCCGATCATCGGGGACGGGAGGCGCATGGTCCGCAAGATCATCCTGGGCACGATCGCTCTGGTATTGGCGCTCTTGGGCTGGTACGTCGGCAGCTTCTTCTTGTCGTTCGGTGCGCCGGAGGGAGCGTCGGTGACGCCGATTCCCCAGCGCTTGCTGTACCCGACGGAGTTCTTCCGAGAGCAGTGGAACGCCGTCTTCCGGCGGGACGACGCGTCTCCGCCGGAATGCCCGGATTTCGTCCGATCCCACCCCGCCGACGTCTCGACGCCGATCGCCCACGTCGAGATCCCTCAGCATCCGTACATGGCCTCGAACGCGGGCAACAACATGCACTGCGACAGCTACATCAGCGACACCTACGAGGCCGCCGGCCCGCTCGGATTGGATCCTCGCGTCAGCTCGCGCACGCAGGGGTTCGGGGGATACGGAACGGTGACGTTTCACAGCTCGAACCGGCTGGTCGCCGTGCACAGCAACGGGAGGAGGTTTCAGCTCGAGCTGATGGATCCGACCACGCTGGAGGAGCTGGCCTCCTACGATCTTCCGCCGCGTCCCTGGTACTGGCTCCTTCAAGGCGTCATGCCGTGGGAGTACATCGGCGCCGGGATGTACTACTACCTCGACGAACAGGACCGTGCGATCGTCCCGACGACGGAGAACACGATCCAGGTCGTGCAGGTTCCGGACTCCGGCGGGGAGTTCGAGCTGGTCCGCGAGTACGACCTCGCCGACTACGTCGTGCCCAAATCCTGGCCGAAGCGCGACTCCGTCGCCTGGGTGCTGCCGGACTGGAGCGGTGCGTTCTACTGGTACGCGACGACCGGAGGGATGATCGGCACAGTCGCCATGGATTCGGGCGAGGTCCGCACCCTTCGCCTCGAAGGGGAGATCGTCGAGAACTCCATCGCCGTGGCCGAGGACGGCGCCTACGTCCTCTCCGATCGCGCCCTGTATCGTCTCAACCAGGACGGGGCCGGCGGCATCGTGGTCGACTGGCGGACGGCGTACGACCGCGGTCCCCGGAAGAAGCCCGGCCACATCACGCGCGGTTCGGGAACGTCGGTCTCCCTGATGGGCGATTTGGACGGATTGGTGGCCATCACCGACAACGCCGAACCGAGGATTCACCTGATCCTTCTTCAGCGTCGCGACGGCACCGCGGTCTGCTCCGTCCCCCTGTTCGAGGAGGGCGAAAGCGGGACGGACGTCTCCGTGGCCTGCTTCGAGCACGCCGACGAGGCCGGAGAGGGAACCGGCGTCTACTCGGTGATCGCCGAGAACAACTGGGGACCCAACACGTTCCCCCGCTCGTACCCGAGTCCGGGCCTCACGCGCGTCGACATCACCAGAGGCGACGACGGCACGTACCGTTGCGAGAAGATCTGGTCGAGCGAGGAGAAGGGCATCTGCGTCTTCAAGCTGTCGCTCGGAAGCGGGCTGGTCTACACGTACTGGCGACGGGAGTACTGCCCGATCACGCACTGGTACCTCACGGCGGTCGACTTCGCGACCGGCGAGACCGTGTACAAGACGCTCGTCGGAACCGGGCTCGGCTACGACAACTGGGCCGGGGCGCTCTTCCTCCACCCGGACGGCGGGATCGCGTATTCCACGACGATCTTCGGCCTGGTGATGATCCGGGACGGGGGTCCGTGACACTCTCATGACCCAATCGAGACGCCCGTCCAGCACCGAGCATCCGGTCGCCCTCGGCTCTTTTTGCAACTGGCTCCGACTGCTCCGCCGTAGCGAAGGCATCGACCGGGCGTTCGTCCCCCGCGCGCTGTTCGTCTCCCTCACCACCCTACTGACCAGTCCCCTGCGGTTCTGGGAGCGGATTCGGTACGGGAGGCGGGTCCGCACAACGGCGATCCATCCCTCCCCCGTCTTCATCATCGGCCACTGGCGAAGCGGGACGACGCACCTGCACAACCTCCTCTGCCAGGACGAGAACCTCGGCTATCTGACGACGTTCCAGGCGATGGCGCCGGGCTTCTGTCTCGTCGGAAACGGAGCCGTCAAGCAGTTCCTGGCGAAGGTGGCGGCTTCCCGCTACCCGACCCGTCTGATCGACAACGTCCCGCTCGCCTTCGACGCGCCGCAGGAGGACGAGTTCGCGATGGCCAACCTGTCGCCCCACTCCTTCGTCCACACGTTCTCGTACCCACGACGGGCGGAGGAGATCTTCGAGCGGTGCGTGCTGTTCGAAGGCCCTTCCGACGCCGTCCGCTCCCAGTGGGGCAATGCCTATCTGAAGGTGTTGCGCAAGGCCACGATGGCGTGCGGCGGGAGGCGATTGGTCGTCAAGAACTGCGCCCACACCGCGCGCATCGGGACGCTGCTCGAGCTCTTCCCCGACGCGAAGTTCGTCCACATCCACCGGGACCCCTACGAGGTCTACCTCTCGACGGTGCACATGCGCAAGACCGTGCTGCCGCGGTCCCAGCTTCAGGAGATCGAACCGGAACGGATCGAAGCGCACGTCCTGCGGTTCTACGACCGGCTCATGCAACGGTACCTCGACGAACGATCCCTCATTCCGGACGGCCACCTCGTGGAGATCCGATTCGAGGAATTGGAGGCCTCGCCGCTCGACCAATTGCAACGCGTGTACGACGGGTTGGGACTGCCCGGATTCGCGGCCGCCGAACCGGCCTTCCGGTCGCACCTCGACTCCGTGGCCGACTACCGGAAGAACGCCTACGAGCTGAACGGAGACGTCATCGAGAAGGTGAACGCGCACTGGCCGTACGCTTTCGAGACGTGGGGGTACGAGCGACTGAAGCCGTTCCCGAATTCCGACTAGCGCGCTTCTTAGTCGCTCAGATCGCGCAGCCAAGCCAGCAGCCGCTCGGCCGCGAGCTTTGCCTGCCGGTTCCAGAACGGCCAGTCTCCGATCTCGCCTTCGAGGACGATCGCCGTCTCCCGCTCGATCAGCTCGGCGTCGCGAACGCCGGTCAGCGCGCCGAGGAAGTTGTACGTGAAGCCCCAGTACTCGGCGAGGATGATCCGGTTCTGCAGGTAGGACGGGTCCCTGACGATCGAATCCTCGACGAGCTCCAATCCGGCCTCGTCGTCGCCCCCCATCGGCCCAGGCAGCATGATGAGCAGGGAGCCGAGGGCGCTGGCCGAGGAGGCGCCCCAGAAGCCGGGTTCCAACTCGACGCACCGGGCAAAGAGCGCGAGCACCGAGCCCTGCTCGAGCAGTCCCTGGATCGGATGGATCCCGCAGATCATCCCCCAGTTGTTCGCCGTCCAATGCATCGCAGCAACGTCAGTAACGAACGACAGGGCCTCTTCGAATCCTTCGGATTCGTGGGCCGCGAAATCCCCGTTCAACCGGAGGCTTCGGAAGCCGTACTCCTTGCCCTTGGTGAACAGCTCTTCGTCCCCGGGCGCGTTCCCTTCGGAAAACATGCCCGCCTCGTAGCAAAGCTGCGACAGGCGGTTGAGCACGTACGCCCGGTTCCAATCCGACAGCGTATCGAGGCTCGGCAGAACCGCCTCGTACAACGCGATCGCCTCCGTCATGCTCTCGGGAAGGTACCGCGTCGTGTAGGCGAGATCTGCCTGAAGGATCAGGTCCGTCGGTGAATCCTCTCCTAGGGCGACGGCGAATCCAACGGACAACACAAAAACGAGGGCCAGCCCCTGCGCGGGCAGGCGAGACACGTGACTCATAGAACAGCCCCCCCTGGTCGTGTGATGACTATTCTCGTGAGCCGCCCGGCCCCCGCCTATGGGAAAAGGGATGAATGTGAACAGCAAAGCTGCGGCCTCACGAGCCGGTGCGGTGTGATCCTGCCGATCCCGCCTTTACAATCCGCGTACAGGAGGTCCGATGGCGAA
>Ga0180433_10001861_pt1 | contig 34266 bp, 39 predicted proteins | sample SS_ome_8_FD_132980 | JGI IMG/M metagenome (GOLD analysis project Ga0180433, IMG submission 132980) | Hypersaline lake sediment archaeal communities from the Salton Sea, California, USA - SS_1_D_1 metaG | ecosystem: Environmental > Aquatic > Non-marine Saline and Alkaline > Hypersaline >...
AAAATATATTTAAAGGTTCTTATGAAAGAGATAAAAATTATAAAATGAAAACTAAAAAAGTTAGTAAAAAACTTAAAATTTATAAAGATTAACTCGGCGTTTTAAATGTTAAAAGGTGTAAAAATCATAAACTTAAAAATAGAGTTTTACCTACAATTTAAAAAGTAAATTATTTTTGAATTAAATTATAATTTTATTATTACAAAGTTATATGTATAAAGATTAAAAAAAATGATTTTTTTTTTATTTTTAACTCTAGATTATGGAATACGGATATCCAAATATTTTTAATAAAGATGCTATCAAATTTACATTGGTCAATTTTTTGAAAAGTGAAAAAAAAATAGTTTCTATAGTAACTTATGAAACTGGACACGGTGGTATAGAATCTCGTATATGTAGTATATTAAATTCTAAAAAGGTTAAAAATTTTGATATTAAAACAATAAGATGCAGTTTTTATCCATATGAACATATTAATAAAAAATTTTCTAAAAAACCTGATTTTTACTCAATTCAAGAATTTATTGAAAAAACACCTGATTACAATGAATATACTGTTTTAATTAATGGAATAGAAAAATTTGATATTTCCCATTATTCTGCTATTAAACTTTTTAATCCTAAAAAAATTATTGTTATTGGTGATACATCAAATCCATTAAATGAAACATATTTTATGAAATTTTTACATGATAATATAATAGGGAATAAAATTGATTTTGTAAATTCAAATGTTTTTTCCGAATTTAAATTTAATTTTTGTGAAAATAAGCAATCAATTAAAATTAATAACGCATATACTATATTATGTAATGAGCAACATTTATATAATCAACGTTTTCCGATTGATATTGAAAACAAATATATTTTAAGTGGTATATCAAAGGATAATCAAATTTTTCTAGATGACAAATTATATAGAGAATTAAGAGAAATTGCAATGAATTGTTTAAATGAACATAAAAATTCTAAATCATATGAATTAGAATTCTATAAAACAATAGCAAAATGTGTTAAAAAATTTACTTTTTTCTGTGCTAAATTAGAAAGAGTGTATATTTAATAAAAACATCATAATTATAAGTATGAAATTTACCTATATATTTTTCGTTCTATCTCTTCCTTTTGTACTTCTTATTAATAAAAATATTGAAAAAAAAAATTTGAGAATACATGATTTTAAATGTTTTGGTGCATTGGGTGACAGTATTACTGCTGGTTTTTCAATAAATTCAGAAAACCCTTTAAAATCAATTTTAGAATATAGAGGTAGTGCGTTTCCTATAGGAGGAGATAATGGAAAAATAACAATTCCAAATTTATTTGAAAAATACGGTGGAGATAAAATTTGTTCTTCAAAGAAATTTAAAATAATAAATGAAGGAAATAAATATAAATCTAATGATTATTGTAATTCGGCAATTTCTGGAGCAATGGCTAATAGTTTAGATATTCAAGTATCTCATTTAATGAATGAATTACAAAAAAATCAATGTGAAAATAAATGGAAATTTATTACTATTTTTATAGGAAGTAATGATATATGTGAAATTTGTTTAAAAGATTATGATGAATGGTTATATAATTATACATTAAATTTAAACCATACAATAAATTATTTATATAAAAATACATATAAAACATATATTAATTTGATAACTAACTTGGATATAGGACAATTAAGAAAATATACAAATAAAAAATGTGAAGCACTTCATTTTTTTATAAATGAATGTCCATGTATTTTAGGTAGAGATTATAGGGAAGGTAATATAGAGTTAGCAACAAAATTTAAAAATGACATAAATAAGGATTTATATTTTATATCTGGTTTGTATAAATCATCTAATTTTAAGGTTTCAATTAATCCAGTTGTTGAAGAATTAGAAATTCCCGATGCAAGTTATTTATCAAACTTAGATTGTTTTCATCCTAATGAAAAATCACATAAATTATTAGCTTTACATACTTGGAAAAATCTATTTTTACCTATTCATAATAGAAGTAAAAAATTAAATTTAAGTATTGAAGAATATATACCTTCTATTTATGATTATATTCACTAATATACCAAAGTGTTCTTCCACCTATTTTTTTGTGTTTTGCTAATGGATTTTTATAAATTAAAAATTTATATCCATACCCTTCTTTCTGGTCATTATATGATTTTGTAAAAATATAATTAATAGCATTTGCTAATTTACGATATTGTGAAAAATCACATATATTAAGAAATGGGTCTAATTGTGCTTTATAAATAATATCAGCTCTTAGATAATTCCCTATTCCTGCAATATTCTTTTGATTCATTAGAAATAATGCTAATTCATTATTTTTTCGTTTTGTTGAACACCACTTATTTATTAAATCTTTAATTTGTTCGGGGATAATAGGAGATATAAGAGGATCTAGACCTAATGATGATAATTTTTGATATAAATAATTTTTATCCTTGGTTAAAGTAATTGTACCAAAATTCCTATAATCATTTAAATAAAAATTACCTTTTGATGTTTTCCATTCATAATGGTCATGTTTTTTCTTTTTAGAACTATGAAATTTACCGGTCATTCCTAAACGGATTATTTGTATCCAATTATTTTTATAAATTATATATAAAAGTTTTCCTTTATTGTCTATTTTAGTAATTTTGGTTGGTAATGAATTTTGAAATTCTTTTAATTCTTTTGGTAAAGTATGGCGCATATAACGACCAGATTTTATATTAAATTCTTCAAGAGTACCATTTATAAATTTTTGAAGACTTTCTTTTTGTAATGTTACTTCAACACCTTCTGGCATTGAATATATATATAAAAAAAATGAAATAATAATTATTAATATTTTCAACTCATGTCAAAAGGAAAGATAACTATTAAATTTAAAGTTCAAATAAATAGCGAAAAGTTTATAGAAAAATGTTTAATTTCTTTTAAAAGAATACAAATATATAAAAATCAAGACATATATACATTAATAGGAACTTTTACAGGACGTAGAAGTTCTTACGATTTTTTTAGGGAATTTAGTGAATTAAATATTGATTTACATTGTCAAGTAAAAAATATTATTGACAAAATTGAATTACAGGGATATATAGAAGAATTCCATATTAAAAATGGTGAATTAATAATTGAGGAATTTAAACATATTCATATTGATAAGTTAAAAGAATTATTTAATTTAAAAAAAAATTTTTGGATTTCATTTGATAAAATCTTGAATAATAATAAAATTGATATTAATAATACTAATAAAATTTTCGAATTATGTACAAATTATTTGTGGGAAATTGGATATTATCAAGAAATTTTGCAAAAAGGTGTATCTTCTATAATATTTGAGTATATTATTCAACTTAATAAGATTAGTGATAAATTAACTAATATTTTTGATAAAAGTATATTAAATAACTATTTTAATAAGAATATTGAAGAAATCATAAAAAAAAAGGTTATTGATTTTCCTTATTAAAAATTTTCCTTATTAAAAATTTCGTTTATAAAAAATTATTCATTAAGTATCTTCATAATTTTTCTTTTAGTTTCATCATCAATTGTAAAATGATAACAATTACCTGGTGGTGTTGTTCCTCCAATAATTCTAATATTATTTTTTTGGAGTCTATTTTGAGGTAATTTATCAACTTTAAATCCACTTGATGTTAAAGTTAAATATCCAATTAATTCTTTAGTATCATATTTATCTTCTTCTGATTTCCAAGAAATTTTAACTATAATATTTCTTTCTTCTCTTTTTATAACTTGAAATTTTATATCTTTTGACATTGGAATTGTTTTTCTATACCAAGGAGCTATATTATTACATCTAGTTTTTTTAGCTTTCGCATTCATTGTTTGTTGTTTCTGCTGTAGTTGTCTATTTTCATTATATTCTTGACCTGTATTCTTAGAAAATGGGGGAAATTCTCCACCTTTTTTAATTGTCATAATTTATAAAAGAAAATTAAACTTCTTTAACTTTCATTTTTTTATTGCTTTTCATTTTAGGAGCAATCGTTTCTTTAGAAGTTAATGACTGGGTGATATCAACACTAAAATCAAAACTTTCTTCAGAAACTTTTTTACCTTTTTTAGAATTTTCAATAATTTTATTTTCAACTTCAGATATAATTTCAGTATAAGGCTTTATTTCCTCTTTTTTTGAAACTCCATAAATTTTTTTATATTTTTCTATAAATAATTTTTCATCAAAGATTACTTTAAACGAATTTGTACCAGCATGTGGATATTGTCCCATCATAATATTTCCGCTAACACCATTCATTCTATCTAATTCACCAAATTGAGATGCTTTAAACATAACATTTGTACTCTCCTCAAATGTAGCTTTTGATAATGGTCCAACATCAGCGCTACTATTTATTCCATGTCTTTCCATTGACATTAATATACCTTTATATGTCATAATATCAACTAATAATGCAATATGTCTAGGACTAACATTGATACCATTATTAGAGAAAACACTATCAATCTCTTTCATTAATAAATTTCTAGTAGCTTCAATACCATACAGTTCATAAAAGATATGAATATCATTTGTGCTAATACGATTTGGATCAATATATGGATTTGTTAATGCTTCTAAATAATTAACACCTTCAGTAATTAAATATCTTTCTTCTACTTGATGATAAGAGCCATCCGGTAAATATTCAACTTTCTTTTGAAGTGAAACTTCAACTTTATTTATATCCTTTAATCCTCTAATAGGAATATTCATGATTTCTTTTTCTAATTGCTGTAAAAATTGCAAATAATCATCATCTGTCTTATCTTCACGGATTGATATACGCAATATTACATTTGATGCATTATCATCGCTAAAAATACATTGAAAATCAAAATCTGTCATGCGATTTAATACATCCTGAATATCTTGAAGCATTATATTCTTATTCATCATTTCTTCTTTATCAAATTCAATACGTAATCCCCAACTGCTTAATTCATCTTGAGTACAAGTTTCAATACCAATTATTTCAGAAAATTCAGAATAGATTTTAATAAATTCAATATCCTCATTATTATTAAATGAACCTAATTTATTTTCATAAATAATTTGAGTTTCTTTTACAATATCTTCCATTTTTGTATATTCTATATATGATTTAACAAACTGAGCAGTATCTAAATCTTTACTATATTCATATTTCAAATAAATATTCATAATAGGAACCTTAATTGTTTTACTTAAATTAATAATTTCTTTTAATCTTGGAACACCAGCTGTAGTAATAACAGAATTAGCACCAGTTCCAGCAGAATGAAATGAATTAAGTGTTAATTGTGTTGATGGTTCTCCAATAGATTGTGCAGTAACAGTACCAATCATTTCACCAGGTTCAATAAAACAACTAAAATATTTAGCAGTAATTGAATCTAATGTATATTTAAATGCTTCTTTAGTCATATGATTTTCCATAATCGAAACTTTTGGAGACAAAAATGAGTATACTAATATTTCAATTATATTAAGTGAATATTCAAATGTAATTTTCTTAAAATTATTAAGCATAATATTTAATTCATTAATAATATAAGATGGTTCTAAATTAATTTTACGTGATGCAGTAACAGAAAACTTTGTTTTTGCCATACTAATGATACGATAAAAATTAATAGGACATTGAACATTACTAGTCATTACAATTAAATTTTTGAAATATTTATTTCTTAATTGATTTCTATAATTATTCATTTTATTAAGTTCTTCTTCTGAATTAAATTTTTCTAAATCTGTATATGCCGTTTTAGTCATTAATTTTTTCAAAACTTTTTTATCATCATCTGTAATAAGAAATTTTTTCCGCATTTGTGAATTATCCATTTCCATTATTACTAACTTTTGTGTTTCTAATCTCATTGGATCTATCCCATCATCCCCGTAATTAAATTGAATTATTTTATTTGCTGCATTACGAACCGTTCCATCATATGTAACCTGAACATCTTCCATAGCTTTAATTAATCGGCGTTGTAAATAACCAGATTCAGCTGTTTTAATAGATGTATCAATACGTCCTGTTCTTCCATTCATCTGATGAAAAAAGAATTCATGTGGTTTTGATCCAGAAATAAACGAACTTAAAATAAATCCACGTGTTTCTACTCCAAAATCATCCTTCGGAAAAATTGGAAGAGTTCTTTTATCAAAACCATAAGGAATACGTTCCCCATAAATATCTTGTTGTCCTAACATTACCATGATAGCAGTAATATTATTAGCTTTTCCTTTTGCTCCTGAATTAATAGAAATTGAGAAATTATTTTTTTCATCAAGAGATTTTTTATTAATTTCCATACATTTTTTATAGCCATCATTCATCATAATCTTCTGAATTTCTACATCTAATGACTTTCTAATAAACTCATCTGATAAATTGGGCTGATATGTCCCGTGATGTGCCTGTTTTATTACTGTATTTGTTTTCTTTACTGTTTCTCTCATTATTTCCTGAATTTGACTGAGAACATCTGGTTTAGTCATACAATCGCCAACATGAATTGTAAAACCATTATGTATAAGCCATCTCATTAAAATTCTTTGATTATTATCAAGGAAATCTTTAGTAACGTCACCACCATACGTATGATAAATATTAGTTGTAAGTGATAACCCAGAGCCTTTCATAAACTTTGAATCTAAAACACCTTGTTCTAATACACCATTCTTAACAATAACATGATTTTTATTATCTGGTATAATGTCATAACTGTTATTATTACCTTCAACACTAATATCCGGTATAATCTCTGAATATAACTGTTTAGATGACCAGTATTCACCTTTTTCTGGTTTAGGTAAATGACCATTAAAATTACGATTGGTCATCATTAAATTAAAATACTGTTCCTTAGTAATATTAACATCTGGTTGTGTAAATAAATAAATTCCAGTTAAACTATCTTGTTCCGGAACAATTGTTGCTACATTTGTTGATGGATCAATTATTTGTGTAGGAACCATTGTTAATTTTTGAAGTTCATATTTAGTTGATTGTTTTTGTGGTAAATGCATATTCATTTCATCTCCATCAAAATCAGCATTATATGGCTTACATACATAAACATTAAGTCTAAATGTAAGACCTTTCATTACTAATTCTATGTCCCATCATTGAAGGGCGATGAAGTGTAGGTTGTCTGTTAAAAAACCCAATATCTCCATCAATTAGATGTCTTTCAACAATATCACCTTCTTGAAGAATTACAGTAGTTCTATCAATATATTTAAGTGAAATTGTTTCAGGGTTTGGTTTTCCAATTTCATCATAATTCATTTTAATAATTTGTTTAGCACCTGGGTGAATATTTGGACCATTACGAACAAGTTCAGTTAATTTATGAATATTATATTTATTAACAACTTCTGGAAAAGTTAAATTCATTGCAATTTCAAGAGGAACTCCAAATTGTTCAATACTCAAATTAGGATCTACATCAATAACAGTACGAGCTGAAAAATCAACTCTTTTTCCCATTAAATTAGTACGAATTCTTCCTTCTTTGCTCTTAATTCTTTGACTTAATAATTTAAGAGGTCTTCCTGAACGATGACCTGATTGTAAATTTGGGTCTATATCATTATCTACTAATTGTACAATATGTAATTGTAAAAATCCATGATAAATACTAATTGCTTTCGTTCTATCCTCTTTTTTTTCTGCTAATGCCTCTTTCAAATTATTATTTTGTTTGACAATATCACTATATTTAAATGTTATATCATCTTCATGACGTTGATTATTATCTGGTCTTACTGATGGTCTTACACATGGAGGTGCTACAGGTAAAACTTTACACATTAAATATTCTGGGCGACAATCTTCACCAATAAAACCTAATAATTCAGCATCTTCCTTAGAAATACGTTTAAGAATATTAAATACAACTTGTGGTTCCATAACCATTTTATTTTTATCATATTGTGACTCTTTAAGAATTGAACCTTTATATTCCGCTTCGATTTGAATAACAGTATCCGAATTTTTTAATTTATCTCCGGTTACTTTACGATATGTATTAGGCTGATAAAAACCACAATTTTCATTTAAACATTTTTTATTTGTCGCCTTACTTATAGTTTCTACTACATCTTTAAAACGACCTTGAGCTGTCTTCTTTTTTATTTCCCTTATTATTTGCGGATTAGACTTATCAAGTAAAATATTTGAACATCTTATACATACACATCTTAAAATTTTTACGACTGTATCAACGTGTTTATGCCAATAAACCGGTAAGGCTAACTCAATATGTCCAAAATAACCTGGGCTTATTGATACATCTAATTCATCTGTTGGACATAATCTTCCACGTTCTAAAATACCCATTCTAGGATCAAATAAACCATTTGATTTAGGTTCATTTCCGGAATCATATTGTTCTGCTACTGTAATTTCACATACAGATGATTTTCTTAATTTTTCATGATTTATTAAGCCAAATCTTACTCCTTTGATTTGACCGATATTAAAAGGATCAGCTAGTTTCCTTTGCAACTTGGACATATTATTATTTAAAATAAAATTTTATTTAAATCAATTTTTTCTTAATTAAAATTAAGTTCTTTGTTATAAAGCTTTATTATTTTAATTTTTACGAGATTTAGGAAAGTCTTCTTTTAAATTAGATATGATTAAAAAGTTAGATTTTGACTATGAACAAGAGAAAAAAAAATTAAAGGCACAAAAAACTGTTGAAAAAATGGCTGAATTATCTGAAACTTCTTGGATTACAGAAGATGATGAAAATGATAATTTTTATAAAAAGAATGATGAAGGATATAAATATAAAAAAAGTTACGAAATAGATAAAAAAGAGTGGGAACTTATGACTGATGAAGAACAAAAATATTGGATTAAATTAGATAGTAAAACACGCGAAAAATACTTAAAAATCCAAAAAAATATTGAAGAATATAATAAAGAAGAAAAACCTCCTCGTTTTATGTTATATGAATGGGGAATACCATTAGCTGTTAAATCTGTTATATTAGAGAAAACTGAACAATTAACATTTATGGAACCTAGTGATAGTGAATTTTTTAAATTACAAAGATGGGTTGATAATATTTTTAAAGTACCATTTGGTAAATATATATCTTTACCAATTGATTATAAAAATAATTCTAAAGAAATACAAAATTATCTTACTAATTTTGAAGAAAGATTAGATAAAAGTATTTATGGTCATGAAATTGCTAAAAATAAATTACTTCAAGTTATATCACAATGGATTAGTAATCCCTCATCTTGTGGAAATGTGTTAGCATTACAAGGACCTCCTGGTATTGGAAAAACTACTTTAATAAAAGATGGACTTTCAAAAGCTTTAGAAAGACCTTTTGCTTTTATACCTCTTGGAGGTGCTACTGATTCTACTTTTTTAGAAGGTCATTCATATACTTATGAAGGATCTTTATGGGGTAGAATTGTTAATGTATTAATGGATTCCAAATGTATGAACCCAGTGATTTTTTTTGATGAATTGGATAAAGTATCAGAAACTAAAAATGGAGAAGAGATAATAGGGATATTAACACATTTAACAGACTCATCACAAAATGATAGTTTCCACGATAGATATTTTAGTGGGATTGATTTTGACTTGAGTAAATGTTTATTTATATTTTCTTACAATGATGAAAATAAGATAAATCCTATTTTGAAGGATAGATTAAATAGAATTCATTTAAAAGGTTTTGGAAAAGAGGAAAAAAGGAATATATTTAAAAATTTTATAGTGCCTGAATTATTGAACAATATAAATTTTAAAACAGAGGATTTGATAATGGATGATGATGTAATTGATTTCTTAGTACAAAATTATTCAAAAGAAGAAGGAGTTCGAAATTTAAAAAGAGCTATGGAGAGTATAATGCTTAAATTAAATCTATATAAACTAAATCCTAAAGGGAAATATCCTTATAAAATTGATAATTTCTCTTTACCATTTACTTTAACACAAAATCATGTTAAAGAATTATTAAAAGATATACCTAAAGATACTATTATATTAAGTGAAGGTGCTAAAATGATGTATTCTTAAAAAGAACCATTGGGAAAGTTTTTATTATTACCTCTTTGTTCTCCTACAAATTTTCTTTGTTGAGGAGTTGTACATACACAACCAGTATCTGTACTTAATGTAGATGGACAACATTCTGGAGAAGCATAATTATATGAGAATGGAAACATACTATTCTTAGGTGGATACTGATACATTACTTCATTAGCTAATGGTAATGGAGTTCCTTGATAGACAACCATTGGACCTTTTTTAAGAGGAGGATTTGATGGTTGTTTTCTCCAACCATCATTTTTATTAACTTCAAAATGTAAATTACTATATGAACCATAAACATCTTTACCCATATTATAATTAATAGAGGCTGGTTCTCCAGCAGTTAATAATAATTCATTATTCCCTAAATATGTATTATTCATAATTAAATGTATATTTTTTTTACTCTTAGGAAAAATAATATTTATAAAAATATGAGTTGCGCAAATTTAGTAAATAAGTTAGCATATGAATTGTGTAAATTAAAGAAAAGAGTGGCTGCACTTGAAAATAGAAGTGTTCCTCTGGTAAGACCAGCCGTTAGAGTATTTACACAAAAAGAAGAACCTAAAGAAGTACCCGTTAAAAAACCTGAAATGACCCTTAATGTTGTTAAAAAAGCTATTGTTAAAAGAAATGAACCTAGTGGTTTAACATCATTAGCTACTTATATTGAAAAAACTCAAGAAAAAACTAAACCTAAGCCTAGAGTTGTAAATGATGATTATCTTTTTTTCTTGTCTAATTCCTCTCCTCAAGCACCATTCCAACCTACTGTACCTCCTACAGTTCCCCCAACTGTACCTCCTACTGTACCTCCTACTGTACCTCCTACTGTTCCTCCAGTAATGCCTCCTAATGCACCAAATCAACCAAATCAACCATCTCAATTACAACAATCCAATGTTGATTTTAGTAAAAAAATGATTTCTACTAATGTAAATTCATCTATCCTTTCAATTGAAGATAGACTTAAACAAATATTAGAACAAACTGAAACTGAAACTGTTTAAATATTATTTTCTTTAACTTGAGGTGCTAATGCTAATTTTAAAAAACCTAATGAACCTACTGTATATTGAATTATTAGGGGATAATCATTCTTTAAAAACATTTGCACGTTTTGACTCAAATTTGTGCATTTGGTAAATAATACTAAATGTTTTAAATTATAAAAACCCTGTATTATATCAAAACCATCACTTTGTCCTTCGAATTGAAGCCCAATGTGTTCAGTTAAAACTGTTTTTTGATTAGCAAATTCACCTTCACAAGAAAATTCTAATTTATTTTTAACATTTGTAATTTCGATTGTATCGCTTAAGTTTGACATATCTCTACATATTTTCTGAAAATCTGAACTTAACATGGTAATTACATTATCAAATGATTGTGGAGGAATATTTACTTCACTATGTGTTAAATCCATTAAATTTAATTTATAATGTGTAACTTGATTTTTATCACTATTCTCTATTTTAATTCCTAACTTGTTTGGATCTTCACGAGTGATATATAATGTTAATATATCATTATTTGTCATTGTTCGTATTAATTTATATAAATTAATCATTGATACACCTATTATTGTTCTTTTTTCGCAATAATATTCTTCAAAATATTTTCCTTCTAATTTTAAATGTACCATGACTGTCTGGGTTGGATCTAGTGCCACTATTTTAATTGTTCCTTTTTCACTTTCATCTTCATTTTGACTATTACCTGCACCTAAATCAATATTCCCATCTGTCAAAATATCCTTTAGAGCTTCTATTAAAGTTTTAAATACACTTGTTTGTACAGTTTTTACTTGAAAAATATAATCACTCATATGTTATATTACTAAATATTACTTAAATTAATGCTTTTTTTTTATTTTTGTAATAACTACATCATTTTCACCATAACATTTCCTAATTATATCTTCACCAATTATATTATTTATTTTAACTATATCATAATAATTCTCTTGAACTAGTTTTATTAAAAATAAATATGAATCATATGCCATTTCATATGACCTTGCACCTAATATATTAACTGAACCTGTTGAAAAAATCATTAAAGTAATTCTTTTACAATCTCCTTCACCATTGCCTAATGAATTTTTTTTATTTTTACATCTTTTCTTTTTACACATACAATAACCATTTTTTTCAGGTTGATTAATATTCCACATAAAATGGATTTTAACACCTTGATGAGTTTCAGGATCGTGATCAATAAATATTTTATATTTATCAATATTTTTCATTAATATTTGATGAAATTTAATATTCTGTATTTCAAAATTAAATGTAAAAGATGAATTAAGCATAACCACTTGAAAATTATTTATTTTAATCGTTTCTTCTTTTTTTGTTAATACCTCCGGATATTTTTCAATTTCACTTAAAAATAATTCTACTGCTAATTTGCCATCTTCTATATTTTTTATTCCTGAACATGTTATTTTTCCTTCTCCAAAAATTTTTAAATTTAATATTTTTTCTTTTGATATTTGATAAACTACCTCTTTGGAATTTCTAAAACTATTTTTTTCCGGATTGTTTTCTATCCTTTTTGTAAATCCACTTTCTATATTCAATCTATTACCTTCTTTATCTACTATGTTTTTACTATCTGCTATACTATTCACTAATTTTACTAATTCATCTGTATTTATATGAACATTTACACTACAACAAGCTACTTGAACACTTATACGTGGTGGTTCTGGATTGATAATAGGGGTTGGTAAGGTGGGTGTTTTTGTAAAATCAAAGACTTTTTGTAATTCTTCTTCTTTTTTCAAAGTAAAAGAAGGAGCTATATTTAAGATTGGTATTGGAAGTTCCATACGTTTAAAATACTCATTTTTTTTAAATCAATTTTTATTTAATTCTGGCTTCCATAAAGAATTTTGTTTTATACATATTGCTTTTGATGTTAAATGTATTAAATCTGTTAAAAAGCTTGTTCTATGAATTCTCCTTAAATCTAACACTTTTTCCATTAATTTTTTTAATTGTAAAGTTTTTTTCTCTTTAGAACCGTTTTCTAACTCTATTTTCTCAAATTCATTTCCTAATTCTCGCCACTTATTCATGCTTTCGTTGGCAAGTGCCAATTGCTGACTTGGACGAAAAAATGTGTTTAATGTTGAAATTAATAAAGTTGATATGCTTAATCGGTACATCATACTTTCTGAAAACATTTCTTTTGTCTGTGTTTCTGCTGTTGTTAATGCTGTTAAAATTGTAATTATTAAATTTATTGGTGTTGAAATATTACTCCAAAATGCTGAATTTATATAACTTTTCCACCAAAAATGACCTATACTTTTATTAAGTTCTTGTTCTAATGTATATATATCATTATTTAATTCATTATCGGTATTTACTCCAACTTCTATTACAGAACTTTCTACCATTATTATTTATTAGATTTTTCTTTGTTTTTAGGTTTTACATTAGATAGTTCTTTTTTGTTTTCTTTGTTTTTAGGTTTTACATTAGATAGTTCTTTTTTATTTTCTTTGTTTTCTTTATTTTTTTTGTTTTCTATCTTTTTAGATTTTACATTAGATAGTTCTTTTTTGTTTTCTTTGTTTTTAGGTTTTACATTAGATAGTTCTTTTTTGTTTTCTTTGTTTTTAGGTTTTACATTAGATAGTTCTTTTTTATTTTCTTTATTTTCTTTATTTTCTTTATTTTCTTTATTTTCTTTGTTTTTTTTATTTTCTTTATTTTTAGGTTTATCCTTATTTGGTTTTAAATTTACTTTAGTATTCATATAATTTTTATATGGAATTTTCATTCCCATTAATTTTGAGGCAATATCAACATAATCATCATGTTTAGCAACAAAATAATTATATGCAACTGGTTCTAATTCACCAATTTCTAAAACTTGTTTAGAGAATTTTTCATATAAACGTGATTTATCAGAAAAAGCAGGTACTTTATCACCATCATAATCATATTTTCTTTTTTGGGCAAATAATATAAAAATATATCTGTGAGTTCCCATTTTTTTAGGAACTAATGGACCAACATAATGTTTTACATGTTCGCCCATTGGTACATTATTACCTTTAATATTAATAACTAACCAATGAATAAATGAGCCATTAGGTGCATCTGGATCTACCAAAACTAAAGTATAATATCTATAACTTTTAATTTTTTTACCATCTTTTTCTATTATCTTATAATATGGTTTATAAGTTATATGAGGTGGATGTCTAGTTTCAAATGGTGTTAATTCATTTCCCATATCAACAAATCCAGATTGATATATTACTTTAAATGTATCTTGAGTTTTTGTAAAAGAATGTGTGTCTTTAAAATTATGTAAAGCATTTAAAATATTTTTTTTATTATCCATAAGTAATAAAAGATTTAATTATTCAAAAACAAATACTTCGGAATTTTCCATATGAGGTTTAAACCTACTCGTATTAGGATGTAAATGTTCTATATTATCTGATAATAAACGTTTATCACCCATTGATGCATCATTATTTAATATTTTAATAATTGTATTATTAATTTTAGGACTGTAAGAAACTCCATTTATAGTTTTCATATTTTCAAATTTTTTGGTTAAACATTCTCCAATACAACTACAACATAATTCTCTAAATACTTTTTCAGATATTTGTTTAGATATTTTATATGAAAAATATCCTCCTTTAATATTTTTAGTATCTTCCCATTTAGGAAAAATACCTTTTCTCATAAGATAAAACATACCTTTATTAAATGTTTCAAAACAATTAAAGAGTTCATAAAATTCTTTAATAGTAGATACTTCAGCAACTTTTCTATAAGTATTATTAGAAAATGACGTTTCAGTTATACTGTGAAACCATAAAACCCAGGTATCGTTTAGAGGAAAATCTTTCATATTATTCCTATTATATTATTTTTAAATTTATTCCTCATCATTAGTTATTTCTAATAAAGCTCGTAATCTCTCTCTAATACTACTAAATTCCCTATTATCAGTTTTAAAACTATTTTCCATAAAAAAATTAAATTGACTTGGTTGATTTGGTTGATTTGGCGCACTTGGTGGTATTACTGGAGGAACAACTGGAGGAATAACCGGAGGAATAACTGGAGGATTAACCGGAGGAATAGAAGGTTGAAATGGTTGAGATGGTTGTGATGGTTGTTCATTAAAAATAAATTTTTTTTGACTTTTTATTTTAGAACTTCTTTTAATATGGATATTTTCTAACTCTTCATTTATATCTGTATTTGTTCCTTCTTCTGTTAATGCATCTATATTATTTTTTTGATTAGGTAGTACAAATGACTTACTAACTTTACTTGTTATTACTGTTGTTTTACTTGGTTCTTCGTTAGTTCTTGTTCCTTCATTAGTTCTTGTTCCTTCGTTAGTTCTTGTTCCTTCGTTAGTTCTTGTTCCTTCATTGGTTCTTGTTCCTTCATATGTAAAATTTGGTTTAGATGAAATTGATTGAGCTTGAATATTTTGCGAACAATTACTCCAACCTGGACAGCATTCTTGATTAACTAAACTTTCATTGGTATAACAAGGAGCTTTAAGTATATAGTCAAAATATTGGTAACAATTTATTTTAGCGGTATATTCAGGAATTCTTTCAGGTTTTCCTGTTTGTATCATAAAATAGGCAATTTTATCAAATTTAAAACCATTATTTTCTATTATATATTGATTATATTTTTCTACTGCATTTTCTAATTTTGCCTGACCATAATCATTTATACAATGATGAAATTTTACTTTTATTGTTAAGCATGTAGTTGTCTGTTTTACAGTTACTGATATATGATAAGATAATAAATCTATATCTGGTATCTCTGCTATCTCTAATTGTACAATCTGACGTAAATATTTTAATTCTTGTATAGTAAGGGGAACACATTGATTTATTTTATATTTAACACAAGAAATAATGCGCGTATAGAAGATACAGTTTAAAGTGATATTTCCTAAATAATCTAATTCTTTTTCAATATCTTTACAATTGCCACAGCCTCCACCACATTCTCCTTTACAACATTTATAAGCTAATTTATTTAATAAATTTTCACAATGTATCATTATTTTAATTTAGAAAAAATTTTATTTCTCACAAATTCCTCGTATAAATCCAGGGAGACACCCAAAAGCACCTGTTTCCTTAACTTTTGATTTTTGACCATACAATTTTTTACATAATTTATCAAATTGTCCATAATTTTCATATTGACAATCAGTTGAAAGACCATATATAGGTTTTCCACTTATATAATTACTCGAGCAAGTAGCTCTTTTTTCCTTATTTAAACAAGATTTGGTATCTAAATACTTCCATCCATAATTCATTGAACGAGCATTTTTTTTATTTTTAAAAATATCATTACATAACTTATTAAAATCAGTGTCTGGAGGAGAACATTTAGTTTGATTATCTTCTATAAAAAAACCATTTTCATAATTTGGCGCACATTGTACCTTAAAATATCCGGGCTCACATCCTTCTGTTAATTTTTGTTTAATCCCATATTTATTACCAAATGTTTTTTTACAATATTCATTAAAATCAGTTGTATAAGGAAGACATTTTGACATATTAGAAGGAATTACTGTTGCACATGTTTTACTATCTATATAATTATTTGTTTTAGGGTCAAATCTTAAGCCCATTGAAAAACCCTCTCTTTCTCTTTTTTTCATTATTTTTTTATAATCTTCGGTTGATATACATTGATTTGGGTATTGAGGTAAAGAATAACCTATTTCTATTTTTCCATTTGGTTGTTTAATCGTACAAAAACCTATACGTAAAGTTGAATTATCAGTTTGTATAGCTTCTTCATTTTCTAATTCTCTAATTCTTTTAGCACATTTTTCTTTTTCTTCTTGTGCTTTACTTTTGCTTCTACCACATTTATCTGAAATACCATATTTCAAAGTAAATTTATTTTCATTATGATTAAAACAAAACCCAGTAGGTGCTTTATCTTCAAAATATTCATATGATAAATTATCTATTCCATAAATAAATATAATTATTATACAAATTATTAGTAAAACAATTACAGATGGATATGTAATTTTTGCTATATTTAATAATTGACTCAAATAATAAAAAAATATAAAAACAAACAGGACACCAATATAATATATTTTTGATCCAAAAGATACAAAAATCCCTATTATCAGTGTTGTAATAATTAATATATCAAATATTCTAAGTTTGTTCATTAATAATTTACATATTTTTAATTCGTCTAATTCTATTTTGTAAATTATATAGTTTATAAATGAAAGCCGTAATTATCTGTAATGGACCATCTGTTGAAAATATATTAAAATATAAAGATATTTTTAATAATAGCTTTATAATTGCTTGTAATAGATGGTTACCTATCTTTAAAAAACTTGGATTACCAAAACCACATTTAATTATTATTGGAAAAAATTCATTAGAAGATAATATCAAATATATTAATGAATTAAGATGTAATATGGAATGGACGGGTGTATTTTCTGATAGTGAATTTAGACAAAAGTGTCCTAAAATGTTAAAATATTTTGTTAATTATGAACCATTAAAATTTGGCAATATTAATAATGTTCAATATTATAATAAATTATGGTGGTCAGGATTTTATTCTCTTCAATGGGCAATTCAGAACGGTTTTAAAGAAATACATATTTTTGGAATGACTTGTAATAATTATCCAGATTATAACGATATAATATTTAGGGCACCAATACCACAAGATAAAATAGAATTGATAAAAAAACAGATAAAAGAGATTAAGGAAAAAATTAATTCAGGTATAATAAAATCCAAAATAGTATTATATGAACCTATTACGCATCTTTTTTATAATGTAAATTAAAAAGATTGATTGAATATAAGTATGAAAGTAGATAAAATTAATAAAGCTATAAACATAAAAAAAAATAATGATGATATTGAAATAAAACCATTGTACAATATTGATAAAGATGTTTATATATTTGATTTAATATTTAACACTATCAAAGAAAAAAAATATATTTTAGATATTTTTTTAAATAGTGTTGATATATTTGATTATATAACTATCAATTTTAGAAAATATAATTTACAAAATAATAATTTAAAATATGAATTTGTTGCATCTGATAATAGGGAAATTATTAGGGTTGGTTTGCCTTTTATTTCTTCTTTTATTCTTTTTGAAATTAAAAACATTAAAGTCTGTTCTAATCATCCTCCTAAAATTGATAATCTTAAAAAATTATGTGATAAAAATATACCAAAAGTTCAGGAAAAAAAGGTTTTAGAAATTACCAATTTTATTTATAAAAGAAAAATCGACACCTTATTATTAGCACGTTCTTATGATTACGCAATTCTTATTATAAATGAAAATATAAAAAATACTGATAATTTTATAAAAAATATTGAAAAGGATTTTTGGCAGTTTAAATATATTATTTGCTGGATTTCATCCTTAAATATCGGTGATGTTAATAATATTAAATATCCTAATTTTTTAAAACAAATTAAAACCCAAAAAATTGTTTGGTGTTGGTTTGGAAAGAATGATTATAGGGAATTAGATATTGATATTGAAGATTTTAGTGACTTTTGGGAAATATATTATAAAATAAAGGGTATAAATCATTTAATTGATGTAAATAAATTTAATTTTGGAAAATTAAATACTTCTATAACTTTTGTTACTACTGCTTGTGTTAGACCTAATATTTATTTAAAAAGTATTGAAAGTCTTAAAAATTGTCTTGGCGAATTGAATAATTTCAGACTTATTATAAATATTGATATGATACCACATAATACTAAAGATGCGATTGAAATGATTAAAATCGCCGAAAAATATTTTGGAGAAGTTATTTATAATTTAAGTGATGAACCCAATTTTGTAAAGGCTTTCAAGTTTGTTGTTGAAAAAGTTAATACCCCTTGGTTTTTTTACATACAAGATGATTGGCTTTTTGAAAAAAAATTCTATCTTAAAGATTTAATGAACCACATTATGCCTTATCATAATAGTATTATATCTTGTCATTTATTTAAAAAGGATGGTGGTCGTAATGATGATGATAAAATATATTTGAGCCCTAGTATAATGAAAACAGTATATTGGAAGGATATAATAGAAAGAGCACCTTTAAATTATTCTATAGAAAAGTTATTTAGAGATAAAACTGTAGAAAATCCCAAAGGAGGAATGTTTCCTGAATATAGAGGAACGTATTATAGAACTGATACAAAACAAATGGTCAGTGATTTGGGACGCAATTGGATTAAAGAAATTGGATATAGGAAAGATGATAACTATTTATTTACGAAATGGATATGTAATTAAAATCTTATTTTAAGTAATGTGGATTACATGTAGTGTTCCTCAATGGGATTATAGATATTATGAAAAACGTCTTTTTAGTGATTATGAATTATTTAATTGCAATCATTTTATAAATTTTTATAATTTTAGAAAATATGGAGATTTTATTTTACTAAAATGTAAAAAAAGCAGACAATTTTATAGATATCCAAAATGTACAAAAGGTAAATTTATTTTAGGAGTTTTATATGGTAATAATAAAATTTGGGATGTAATGCCTTGTTTTTCTGAAACTAGATATATTGGAGAAGAATTAGAGGAAGGTCTAAATAGATTATGTAAAGAGGAATTATTTAGTATAATTAAAGAATATGAAGAGATTGAAAAAGGTGTATATTGCACTAATATTAAAAATGTAAAGTGGAAAGGAAATGAAGAATTAATTACCGGTGATGATGAAAAGGGTAAAAAAATAGCTCTTTATATTTATAGTGATAATATGAATGATATGAAAGAATTTATACAAAAATGGCGTAGCAATAAGCATAATTTGGCAACTAGTCAAGAACGTTATTTTATGAAAGATCTGGTAATTATTAAAAAAAATAAAAAAAAAAATTGATAGTAAATTATTTAATGCTAAATATAATATAATGTCTTCACAAGAGAACTTCCGTTCGAAAAAGTGCAACAAGGGTTCTGAATGCCCTTATGCCAAAGGAGAGATTAAGGGAAACAATGGTAAAGTCGTATCTTGTTCTTTTTTCCACCCAACACATGAGATCAAGTGTTTTAAGGAAGAAAACTGTCCCCATCATAAGAATGGTAAGTGTAAATACTATCATTCCTCTTCTATCGAACGCGTTTCACGGTCTTCTCATCCAAGAGCTCCACGCTCTAATCATGTTTCTAAATCATCTTTACAAGAGATGGAAGAAGAATTGAAGAGACTCCAAATTGAAGAAGCAAGAGAACGCCTTAAACAAGCAAAAGCACAGACTGAACATTCTATGTTCCTACTCAATCATGCTACCACTCAGTTGGCTGATGATCGGTCTGTATTATCTTCTATTCATAAAGAAGAAGGTTTTTGTTCAGAAGACGATGTTTCAATTACATCTAATAACGAGTGATTAAGGGCACTAATTCTATTTTCCCTTAAACTTGAAGGAATGCTACTCATACGAGTTGAGCTTATACTTTATAATTTAACCAACATCTCTATATTGATAGACGTATTTTCTATCTAAATATCCATGTTTTTTAATAAACTCAACTATACAATTCCCGATAGTTATATGTTCAGTTACCATATTATTAACCTTTTCTTGTATAATCTCATCATCATTTCCCGTTGTATATAATACTCTTCTAATATTCACCTTTTTAATTAAATTCAAACATTGAACACAAGGACTACTATCCCTCCACTCTAAACCATCTTTATTTCTTTTAACTCTAATAACTATCAAATCTAAACTCTTTTTATGTCTATTTTTACATTCATAATAATTCCATTTATTATTTTTAAATGAAATATGATGATTATAATAAGAACCTATTGCTTTTTGCTCCGCATGAACACTTGTACAAGTTGAACCTTTAAAATAAGTTCTTGTATAATTATATCCTGTTGAAATTATATTACGTTTTTTATCTACCAATACTGCACTATGATTACAACGTAAATCTGATTTCTCAGTTAATTCTATTAATTTATTTAATATATTACTTGGCAGAGAATTAATAGATAATTTCATCTATATATTGTTAAAAAATATTTAAGCTTAGTATTTATTACGATTTGTCTCTATATATGTCGGCCCTATAAATTTCTTTAATGTATATGCTGACTTTTTCATATATAAATCTGGATTAGGTGAAGGCATTTCTGATAAAAATTTTGTATCAAAATTATTATAAAAATTATTATATCGTTCTGAATTAGATGGCATTATTGGATTTTGTCCTAATTGTGTAGCCCAATTAAGTTTAGGTGCTGTTTTAGGGTCTCTATACAATTTTTCAAAATATTCATTAGACATAAAAGGCATCATTTTTCTATAAGGTGGTGGTAATATGTTTTCTTTATATTGTAATGGTTGAAAATGAATTAATTTTTCAAAATTTTCTTTATGTTCAATGGTTAATCCATCACTATCATCCTTCCATAAATAAAGCCAATTTACATAATCCTGCATTGTCATATTGGGTGGATAACCTAATTTAAATGCATTTCTTGTTGTATTATCCATATCTTCTGGTAATGGATAAATATGTTTAGGTAATGGTTCTTTTAATTCCCATGGATTTTGATATTTTGTGAAATCATCTTGATAAAATATTTTTTCTTTAACATCACCATGAACGGTATTTGTTTCTGGTAATTCATTATTTATTTGAGGTAAAAATGGTGAATAAGATACAGTATCATTTAATGTTTTGGTATGATGGGGTTCTTCAGGTTCTGTATTTATAGGTGCAGGACCCATATATTTTTCTAAGTTTCCCATTTCAGGAGCAGCAGAAATAAAATTTTCTTTTAACATATCTTCCATATATTTTTGAAAAATACCTGCAATAGTTAATAAAAAGATAAATAACATGATAAAAATAGCTATATAGTAATTCTTAGGCATTAATTAAATATATATATAATTAATGAGTAAATATACAAATATTAATACTGCTCAAAATAATTTAAATAATATTAAACCTATTAATGTTGGGGGTGATAGTTATATATATATATGTAATGGAGGTTGTGAATTTGAAAATAGTTTTGAAAAAGTAGGAAATATTAAAATTTTTTCGTCATTTAAAGGTGATAATGACCCAAAAAATTCATTATTATTTCAATGTAGAAATGCGGGAAACGTTCAATTTAACGGAGGTGATGATAATGGGAGAGAAAAAATTAATTATAAGATATTAGGATTTTCAATTAGTCTTCAAAAAAATAGAATTAAAAATAAAGTTTTAGAAAATGGCTTAGAATTAAATATTATCACTGGAAATAACACAAATAATACTCAATTAATTATTACTTTATTTTTACAGCAGAATGATAGTAGTTATAATGATACATTACTGAAATTAAGTAAAAATATTCCTTCGAGAAGTGATTTTATTAATAATAGAGGTAAAAATATTTCTTTAAGCAATTTTTCAATTGATTTATTGTATCCAGAAAAAAAAGGATTTTATGCATCTACGAGAGATGGTGATATTTTAAGAATTCTTATGGATGAAACTGTTGGAATTGACGGAGAAACTTTTCGTAAATTTAAAGATGTTATTTGTGGCAATAATTATATTAAAATATTTGAAAATCTAAAAAATAAAATTATTTCTGATAATAATTTGGGATGGTTTTATAATCAAAATATTAAAATTGGAAAAGATAGAAGTTTTAAGTGTAATGAGAAATGTGAAATTGTAACAGGTAAAATTAAAAATATGAAAATTACCAGTTTAGGAAAAAATAAATTACGTTCATTTAATATAAATAGAAATGAAGAAAATAATGTTGATGAAGAAAATAATGTTGATGAAGAAAATAAAGATAAAAAAGAAAATACCAAAAAATTAATTTCTGCTATTAATTTAGCCTCAAAAAATCAATCTGATGATGAATTATATCCAAATACAAGTGCTCCTGGATATATTGAAACTAAACCAGGTGAATGTCCTAAATCTAAATATAAAATGCAATGGTGGTTAATTACTTTATTAGTTGTATTTGGATTAATTATTATTATAGGTATTATTTGTTATTTTACTGGTAAATTATGTTTTATTTTTACTTTTTTTAGTGGCTTATTTAATTGGGTAAAGTCTAAAACTAATCCAAATAAAAAAACTGAAACAGGAACAGGAACAGGGACAGGAACAGGAACAGGAACAGGAACAGGAACAGGGACAGGAACAGGAACAGGAACAGGAACAGGAACAGGAACAGGAACAGGGACAGGAACATTAAAAGTAAGTTCTTCAAATACAATAGGAGAAGGTAAAAGGGTAGCCAAAATATTAAACAGTGGTTTAAAAAATAAAAGAAATATTATAGGTGAAGGTAAAAGGGTAGCCAAAATATTAAACAGTGGTTTAAAAAATAAAAGAAATATTATAGGTGAAGGTAAAAGGGTAGCCAAGATATCAAATAGTGGATTAAAAAGTGAGAAAAATATTACACCAAAAACAGGAAATTTATAAAAATTAATCAATCGTGAAACAGAATTTATTTAATTTTTTAGGTAAATAATTTTTTTTAACATTTATTTCAGGTATATTTTCAGGTATATTTTCATCAGGATTCCAACTGTCTTTTTTATTAATATTACCATTTTTATCAAATGTATAAGTATCGATTTGATATTTTTTCTTTTTATAGAATTGCATTCTTTTATCACTTTGTCTTTTAAAAATGCTGAAATTATCAACTATGTCAATAATAAGCGGATTTCTATCAAATCCTTCATCAACACGTGGTCTAATCCTACCAACTGCTTGTTCAATTTCCGTTTTAGGGGTTGCTAAAATAATAGTGTCAATCGTTTTAATATCTAATCCTTCTGCTGCCATCTGAAAAGTAGCTAAAATTAATTGTTTTTCCTCAGAATTTTTTAATTCTTCTTGTTTCATTCCTCCTACATAATAACCAACTGTTACTGATACTCTTTCCTCAATTTGTGCCAATAATTCCCTTCGGTCTGATAATAGGAGAATTTGACGGTTTTCTTCAGATTTTTTATGTATTTGCGAAACCATAAAGTTTATGCGAGGTTCATATGTTGCTATATTATTAATCATTTTTGCTGAATTTATTTTACCATTAAATATTACTTCTTCTTTATTATAGTTATTATCTTTTACTTCTAAAATATAACGTTCAACTTGTGAATTTAAAACTGATTTTCCTTTACGAGAATATACAACATCTCCTATAAACCATTTAAGAACTTTGGTTAAACCATCTTTACGATCTGGTGTTGCTGAAAGACCTAACATGTATTTTGAATTTATTTTAGCTAAAGCTTTTGAAAATTCTCGTGATGGAACTCTATGAGCTTCATCTAAAATTGTCATACCAAAACTGTCAAATGTATTCATTTCATAATTTTTCATTGAAATTGATTGTATCATTCCAATTACAATATCTTTATCTTCAATATCTATTATAGTACCTTGAATACGACCTACTCTTGCATTAGGAAGAAAAAAATGTATTCTTTCAATCCATTGATTTAATAAGAATTCTTTATGAACTAATACAAAAGCTTTTACATTTATTTTAGATATTAAATAACATGCACATGCTGTTTTCCCTTGACCACATGGTAATGATAATAAACCACCACCAGAGGTATTAAATGCATTAATAACAGCATCAATTGGTTCTTTTTGATTATCTCTTAGGGAACCATTGAAGGAAAGGGTAATAGGAGTACCTAAGGGGAGATTATATTCATCAGGTTTTCCAATATTTTTAATACCCCAGAATTTAGGAACATATAATTTATTTTTATTTTCTAAAAAAACTGGAAATGGTTCTGGAACTTCTCCATAATCTGAATTAACAAAGGGTTTTACCATTAATTTATTTCTAATATCATCTAAAAATTTTTGGTCAAAAAATTTTTTAATTATTACATAACCTCTTTTACCGATATAAGTTTTCATATAATACTTAATATCATTATTATTTAAATCATTTTTTATTAACTATTTTTATCTATTTAAAGATATATGGCAAAATTTACAAACTCTATGAAAAAAGGTATGAATAAATTTGGTGATTTACTTACAGTAAATACCTATGTAGAAATGGGTGTAGTAGTTGCCCTTATTTTATATATTGCTGTTTTCATGCATATGTTAGAAAATGATTTCTTTATATTATTTGAAAATACTTTTGTTAAAGTTTTAATGCTTGTTTTTATCGGTGTTGTTGGTTTATATAGCCCTGCTGTTTCATTATTCTTAGCAATTGCCTTTATATGTACTTTACAAACTGCTCAAAGAAGAAGAATTATGAATTCTATGGGAATTAAAGACCAAGATGGTGCTGTTGCTGAAAAAATGATGAATAATGAAGAAGATGATATGATGAATAATGATGAATTAGCCATGAAAATGACTGAAGAAGAAGATATGATTAAAGGTGTTTCTGATGTTTCAGAAATGGGTCAAGAATTAGGAGAAAATGAAGGATTTTATGTTAAAAATAGTGATATGAATAATGTGTCTGGGTATAATCTTGATGCACAATGTTATGATAAAAATGGACAACCTGACCTTCAATGTAATCAAGTCATGACCTATAATAACTCTTGTTCTGCTCAAGGTTTAGGAACTTCTTCTTCTTGTCCAATCCCTGGGCTTCAAGATAGTGTTGGTGCCCCTTTTGATTGTAATAATTAAATTATGATACTATTTTTTTATGTTGTTTAACAGGTGTTTTTGCATGTGTTACTGGTTTCTTAGTAACTGGATTCTTAGTAGCTGGTTTCTTAGTTTCTGGTTTCTTAGTAGCTGGTTTCTTAGTAGCTGGTTTCTTAGTAGCTGGTTTCTTAGTAGCTGGTTTCTTAGTATCTGGTTTCTTAGTAACAGGTTTCTTAGTTTCTGGTTTCTTAGTAGCTGGTTTCTTAGTATCTGGTTTCTTAGTAACAGGTTTCTTAGTTTCTGGTTTCTTAGTAGCTGGTTTCTTAGTTTCTGGTTTCTTAGTATCTGGTTTCTTAGTAACAGGTTTTTTATTTGAACCATAAATAGCAGTTTTTAATTTTTTAGTTAAATCATCAAATAGATTACCACCAGCATGTAAAGTTTTTCTTTGTTGATTTTGATAACAGGGTGATAAAGGAAAATTGGATTGTGACGCAGAACCAAAAAGAGATTGTTTAGTATCCATTATTAATTATAGATTATTTTTTATAATAGGTTTTGTATCTAAATATTTATCAACTAAAGTATTACAAAAATTATAAGATGGAAAATATGGACGATTATATGATAAATAGCCTGTATAAACTGGCTTTCCACCAATAGGTGGAATTCCTAAATTAACAGAAAAACCACCACCTGCTAAAACATTATTTTTTTCAGATAATAAATGAATAGTATGAATTTTATTATTATCTATTTTAACAAAAAAATTAAAAATTTTAGAAGAATTTTTAACAATAACATTATTTTTTTTAACAGTAATTTTAACATTAATTTTTTTAATGAATGATTTAAAATAAGAATAAGATTTAATAACACCATTTTCCCTATACTCAAAATCATTAGTTATAAATTTTTTATTAGGATTTTTAAAAAATAATTTGATTTTTTCCATTTCTTTATTTAAAGATTTTATTTTATAAATTGATATGGATAATAGCGAGAATAATAGCTTAATTTCAACAGAAGGTGATTTAGATCAAAATAAAGCCCTTCAAGTTCTTATAAATGCAATTCATATTGGTCAATCTAGAGGAGCATGGAAACTAGAAGAAACAGTATTATTAAATAAAGCAATACAAACTTTTATTAAAAAAGAAATTTAGAATAGTTTTTCAATATCTTCTACTATATTTTTGTAATCAATTATTTCATTATCCCCTATTATTTCTATAGGTTCCCATTTCTTAATGTTTGTATTAAAAGTTGCTAATACTTTTAATTCATCATTATCCTTAACCCAACCCTGAATTCTTTTTGATGATTCTAGGTTTGGAACACTTACATAATTATAGAATACGATATTACCACCTAATCTACTCATTAATTCATATACATCGGGTAAAGCAGTATTTTTAAGAATAAATTTACAATTTCTTTTACAAATTGATGATTTAGTGTTTTGTTTTTTATCTGTTACTTTATCTGTTACTTTATCTGTTACTTTATCAGTTACTTTATCTGTTACTTTATCTGTTACTTTATATCCATTTTTATTTGTATCTTGTTGTATTTGTTGTTTTTTATTTTTATTTTTAGGATATATATATAAAATATCATATGGTTTTGCATCTAAAGATTTAAATAATAAACCACTGACAGTAATAGGAATTGATGGTTCATACATTTCATTAAAGGATTTAATTTGTGAAGTAGTGAAATATTCTTTAATAAAAAAAAATGCGGGTTCAAGTTCATCATCTCTAATATAATTATTTTTAATAACATCTTTTAATAAATTGAGTCTAAAAGCAAATGGTTCATTAATAATATTATCATTATTAAATGCCAAAATATCAGAAAGGGCAATGCACCACTTATTATTTATTTTCATCATTTCTCCTTCTAATACAGTATTATTAAATATTTCATCTTTAAAACGTCCTCTTACAGAAATAACAGTTTTTGTTTTACGAATAATATAATATATAGTATTTTTACCATCAATTTTGGTAAAAAATATTAAAACTCTAGTGCCTAATGTATTATATGTAAAAATAGTATTCCAATTAACTAATTCATTTAATCTATTTATTTCAAGAAAGTGATAACGTCTGTATTCTACATCAATATTTAAAGTATTTTGGATTATATTGATAGCTTCTTGTTTTTTTAAACCATTTAATTCAAGTGCTTTTTTATTACAGAATTTAATTGAATTCATATTCCTATATATGAATTTAAATTTAAATTAAAAATAATCAATTTTTATGATATTAAAAGAGTAAAATGAGTTTTAATTTAAAAATTTTTTAGTAAGTGATTATAAGGAATGGAAAAATATACCTTAAGCGAAATATTAAGTTTTAAACAATTCTTTACAGAAAAGTGTTCATCTATTTCAGAATTTATAGATGAATATAATGCACTTGTTTTACCAAATGTAATCAATAATAAAAATCAATTTCGACCTAATAGAAATTACAATAGATATAATAGAGGAGTTAATAATCAATGGAAAAATAAAAAAAATCTAAGTACAGGAGATGCATTAAAATTTTCTTCAACTATTTGGAAAAAGGATGAAACGTTAAAAGAAATTGATATTATTCGGATGAATTTAAATAAAGAATTAAATAAGTTATGTGAAACACAATTTAATCAGAATGTTAAAAATATATTAATTGAACTTGAAAAGGTAAAATGTAAAGAAGTTTTTAATTTAATTATTAATTTAATTATTGAAAAAGTACAAAATGATAAAAATTATTTAGATTTATATTCAAGATTATGTTATAATTTATCAAATAATTATAATTGGCAATATAGTATATTTACTGTTGAAAATTATAAGGATTTATATTTTTATTCAATTAATTCTACAGATGAAGATATAGAACCTAATATGGAAAATTTATTTGGAAGTAGAGAAGAAGCATTAAATGATGGTTTAAGTAAAATATCTTTTAAGAGGGTGTTATTTGAAAGATTAAATGAAGAACATAAAAAATTAGATGATAACATTGAAAAAATAAATGGATTTGATTGTGAGAATTCAGTTATAGAAAAAAATAAAGTAATTAATCTATATTCATTTATAGGATATTTACATAGTGTTCAATTATTACATGATTATATTATATATAGTGTTTTATTATCATTATTACAAAATAAAAAAGAATTATCAATTGAAATATTTTTAGAAGTATATAATATTATTAGTAAATATTTCTTATTATTTCCAGAATATAATAAAGAATATTTTAAAATGAAGATTAAACAATTGATTGATGAAAATCATTATAGTTCAAAAATAATTTTTAAAGTAGAGGATATATTTGGAATTAAAAAAATTTTAGAAAATAAAAAAGATATTATATTACAAAAAAAATCAAATTGTACTTCTGAGATACTTTCTTTGTTATCTGATGTTGAGGAAAGTGGTGATAATGTAATTGATGATTATGATTTAACTGAATTTACTGATGAAAAAATTTGTTCCACTATTATTGAATTATTGATATCCGGTAAGTGTAATTTGAACATTGGTAAAAGAGTATTTTATAAATTAAGTAAGAATATTAATATTTCTAATGTTTTAAATAGTTTTTTAGAGGATATAGAGGAGATTGAAATTGATTATCCAAACTCTAGAAAAATTCTTGAGAGTTTTTTAGAATAGATATTGTTTAATTTTTGGAAAAAAATATTCATTAAACTCTTTTCCCCATAGTCTAGGTGATATTCTTTTTTCTAGAAATCCATTTTTGAACTGAGTATGACTTATCCAATTTAATGATTTTTCTTTACCTTCAATTATCATAGGTTCATCATTTATTTCCATATCTTCTATTATTTTTGGGGAAGGACAAATTATTACTTTATATTTTGAATGTTTGAAATAAAATATTTCCTCCATTTTTTCTTCCACAAATCTTAATAATTTTTTATTTGAAAAAATTATTTTTATAGCTGGTTCTGTTTCTTCTATCCATTCTCTTACTGCTGTTTCTGTAGCTGTTTCATCTTTTTCTTTTTTACCTCCAATATCCCATATATCCCCTTCATTTTCTAGATGTATAAGATAATATTTTTCTTTATTTATTATTTTATAGAATATTATGCCACTCCCTTTTACTTCCATAAGTTCATTTATTTGAAAATAATTTATTCATTTTTTTAATGAAGATAATATGGGAGAAAAAGGAAAAGGAAAAAATTGATTATAATATATTTGATTTGAAATTTAAAAGAGAATTTGTTAAAAAAGATAATATTTATCAAGAAAATATAATTAAAAAAAATGAAGAAGTTATACCTAAACAAAAAGAAAAAAATAATATTATTAAAAAACCAGAAAAAAAAATGAAAAGATATTATATAATAAGTGAGGAATATGGAATTTAATTGGAATAATGCAATATCCGTAATTCATAATTCTTGGATAGAGATAATAGGAGATATATTAGAGGATGAAAAAGATAATATTATTCATTTTTTACTTTCTGAATCAAAAAAATCAGTTATACTTCCCTATAATCTTAATAATGATATTTTTAGGGCATTTTCATTTGATGCATCTAAATTTAAATTATTAATTCTAGGACAAGACCCATATATTCGTAAGGAACAAGGAAATGGCCTTTGTTTTTCTGTTAATAGAGGATGTAAAGCACCTCCTAGTTTAAAAAATATTTGGAAAGAAATGGTTAATGATTTACATTGTAACTTTGAAAATTTAGACCCTGATTGGACATATCTTAAAGATCAAGGAGTTTTATTATTAAATTCTGCTTTAACTGTATGCGAAGGTAAATCAAATTCGCATGCAAAGTTCTGGCAAAAAATAACAGATAAAATAATACATAGAATTGGTGATTATTTTTCTAAAGTAGTGTATATTGCTTTAGGTAATTTTGCTATTAAAAAATTAAATGTAATTAATTGTGAAAAAAATTTGTTAATTAAATGTGCTCATCCAAGTCCTCTAAGTGCTCGTCTATTCTTTGGTTCAAAACCATTTTCTAAATGTAACCAATATTTAGGAGAAAGAACAATTAGTTTTGTTGCCTATCAATAATTTGTCTTTGTTGATTGGGATACCCCATACCACTGTAAATATCATCTGTTAAAGGTATTTCTTTATTGATAATAGGAGATGTATTGAGTATTGAGTAAGGCGAAGTAAGAGTTGAATATCCAACAACATTACCCATTAATCCACCATTCATAGGTAATTCGTTATTATAATTCCAAGTATTATTATTAAAATTTTTATGAAAATTAGTTGAATTATTAGCACTTTGTAATGGTGCATCTATTGTTTCGGTTAAATTTGTCTCATCATTTTTATCATTATAAGTATAATATTTTCTCAAGTCTTCTATATTAGAAATCATATTAGGAGTATTATAATTTGTTGTATAGTGATTTGCTGGATCTACTCCTCTTTTTGTATAAATTGTTGTTTTTTCTACTGGTGGTAATTCATAAACCTCTAATTTATTATTAAATCTTACCTTTTTATTACTAAAATTTTCATTTGATTTATCACAATAAAAATTTAATACAAAATATATCATTAACAATAATAAAAATGCTATTACGAAATATCTATTTTCCATTATATTTTATAAGAAAAAAATATTATATATAATATGAATAATTCACCTGATACTAATATTAATGTTAAGGATGATATTAAAAATGATAATAAGGAAGAAATAGTTAAAGAAGATGTTACAGATGTTGTTACAGATGTTGTTACAGATGTTGTTAAAGAAGATGTTAAAGAGGCCGTTACAGAAGATGTTAAAGATGCCGTTACAGAAGAGGTTAAAGATGTTAAAGAAGAAGTTAAAGTTCATTTTGAAGATGATTTAAATAATCAAGTAGTTAATTTAATAACAAATAATAATATTATTATAAAAAATATATCTCCACTATCACCAGTTACAAATAATGAATTTAATAAATTAAGCGATGCTTTAATTAAACAATTTAATGGCTTAGATTATGAAGATGCTTTATTATCACAAGTTATTAAATTTAGTTTAACATATATCCATAAAAAAAATTTAGATGTTCAAGAAAAAAAACATATAGTTAAAACTGCTGTATTAACATTTTTTAATAAAATTGGAAAACCAATACCAGATAGTCTTTTTGAAAATTCATTAAATTTAATAGAAAATATTAGAAAGAATGGAATTAATAAAATAAAAATAGATAAGAAAACAATAAAAAATACAAAGGATATTTTTGAAACAGTATATCCTATTTTTTGTAAAGAAGTAGAGAAAAGATATCCAAAGACAGATGATATAATTATTAATATTTTAGAATTAAGCACTATAATAGCTCCTCTTCTTAATAATTTTAAAGGTATAAGTGGTAGTGATAAAAAATTAATTCTTAAAAAAATTTTATTAAAATTTGTTAATGACCTAAATATTTACTATAAAGATGCAACTCCCGAATTAAAATTAAAATTAAAAGATACTATTAATGGAAGTATGATTTTTAGTGATGTTATAATTGGAGCTATTAATGGTCAAGTTTCAATAGAACCTGAACAAATAACTGGAATAATATCTTGCTTATTATCTTGCTTTAAAAATTTTGGAAAAAAATCATCTTGATAAACTAATATTTGATAAAATGTTAAATAATCATTATATAACACTTTTCTAAAAATTATTTCATCGGTACTAATTTCTTCAATCATAAATTTATCTTCATATTTATATAAATTTGGAAATTCATCATTTTTTAATATAACCTTTGTATAACTTTCTGTTACTATATTTCCATTAAAAGATAATTTTATATTGCTCTTTTTAAAACAAAAAGAGGAACCTTCATAGAAGACATTTAAATAAATTCCTTTATTATGATAAAGAGTATAAAAATTAGTTTTAAAATTGTTTTTATATTTTTGTGTATATTGATATAATATACTTTCAAATTCTGGTTGAGATATTCTAGTTGTAAATGTTATTGGATTAATAAATTTCCCTAAATATTTATTTTCCATATTATCGTTAGTATTAAATTTATTTTTTTTCATTTTTTTATTTAATATAAAAATTGAATTATATTTAAATTTAAGTATAGATACATATATAGAAATATGGAAGAAAGCAGATTGAATATAGTTAAAAAAATTAATAAATTATTAAAAAATACAACTAAAACAAAAAAAATTGAAAATGCTATATTTAACTGGTCTATTAAAAAATATTGTGAAAAAGAAGAAATTACAATAGAACAATTAGATAAAGTATGGTCAAATGAATATTTTAGAAAAATCTATATGAATAAATGTATTTCAATTTATATAAATCTTGATGAGAAATTAATAGGTAACGACGAATTAATTAAAAAGATTAAATCAAAAGATTTTAATATTGAAGAATTACCTGAAATGAGTTCTTTTGATTTATTTCCTAGTCATTGGGACTCTATTAAAACTAAACTTAAAGAAACAAATGAATTTCTTTATACAAAACAAAATACTGTACATACTGATGAATTTAAATGTCCGAAATGTAAGCTAAGAAAATGTAGTTATTATGAAGTACAAACAAGATCAGCTGATGAACCAATGACAACTTTTATTACTTGTACTAATTGTGGTCATCAGTGGAGAGATTAAAAAAATTGAATTAAAAAAAAATTAATTATGTGGTATATGAATTCTACTATCTATTATTTAAAAAATATTAATGATATTATTGCTATTGTAGAACTAGATGATATTAATATTTGGAAAGAATGGAAAATTGAAATTAATAATATTGATGAAAATCGTTGTATTATTGATAAAAGAGAATATTGTAATCTTAATAGTAGATGTCATAACAATATCTATTCTTTTAAGTTAAATTTTAATACTAAATATTTTGTAAAGGAAACTTATTATTCTGATGAAGATGAAGTTATATATTCTCAATTAATTGATACTTCTGATAAAAAAATACTTAATTTTAAAAATAATGATTTCTATTCTCATTTTAAACATCCTACATTTACTTCATATAATCATTATGATAAGCCTAAAAGTGCTGAAATAATAGATGATGATGATGATGATGATGATGATGAAGAAGAAGATGAAATTATATACAATAAAGAAGACGATTTTGATAGATATAAAAAATTACCTTTTATAGTTAATAATCAAGAATAAATATCAGGTGAATCATCTGTTGGTAATTTTACAATATTATTATAAATCTTTTCAGTATTTTCTTCAGTTAATGGATTAGCTTTTGAAATTCTATTTCTTAAATTTTTTGCTACTAATTTTGATGGTGAATAATCTAATCCACATGTTAAGTTACCAGGAAGACATTTATTGTTCATATTTTCTCTATTGTTCATATTTTCTCTATTGTTCATATTTTCTCTATTGTTCATATTTTCTCTATTGTTCATATTTTCTCTATTGTTCATATTTT
>Ga0180433_10001862_pt1 | contig 34245 bp, 26 predicted proteins | sample SS_ome_8_FD_132980 | JGI IMG/M metagenome (GOLD analysis project Ga0180433, IMG submission 132980) | Hypersaline lake sediment archaeal communities from the Salton Sea, California, USA - SS_1_D_1 metaG | ecosystem: Environmental > Aquatic > Non-marine Saline and Alkaline > Hypersaline >...
CGCAGAAACGTTCGAGAAAATCGTACGCGGCGTAACAGGTCCCCTGGTCGTCAAACAGACCGGGCAGCTCGATCGCTTTCCCTTCCGCATCACTCTCTCCGGCACGACCCGTCGCTTTGAAATAATCGATGATATGACGCGCTTCTCGTAACGTGTAATAGTTGGTCCCGCGACCGGCTTCGCTCCGGTTCTCCTCAGTATCCTTCCAATCGCGCCCGATCAGCACGATCGTTCCTGGCAAAAACTTGATGAGATACTCCTGCGGGTTAAAGTCGTCGCCTCTTAGCCCGAGCTTTCTCGTTGCGGCACTTTCGCCCACCAGGATCCTGGCACTGTCCCGAAGCTCCTGCTGGTCCGTCTGGATCGGCAGGACGGCCCCGGTGATCTTCTCCACATGGTACTGGAACTCGAGAGCAGCGAGCCGCGCCGAAGGAGTCGTATCCGCCGCGACAATAATCGTCGCCTCTGGCTTTCCGTCCCGTGCCAGCGTTATCTCGGTAGGCTCCGACGATGCTATCGCGCTCACGGGCAAGAAAAACAATCCTGCCAAGAATAGGAGGCTCCACGCGATTCTATTCATCTTGGTAGTCACCTTTGGCCTTTGTGAAGAGGACGCAACGTCACCATTTTTTCTCGTGGACTATTTAGGTAACAGAACCCACATGCTCTGACGGCTATTGTAGAACCGAATTGTAGCGCTTGGCAAGGGTGTGGTATGCTGAGAGCGCAGGATCGGCTCGATGTGGGCGGCCATATCTACGCTCAGCTATACATTCGTCTTTGTTCAGTTCGACAGGAGCAAGAGAGCGATGCGCGGTAAGCGTGCCGTAACCCGAGCAGTCTTCATGACATGCCTGAACCTCGCCATAATCAGCGTAATTTGCCTAACCCTGCATGCCAACCCAGGTGAAGCTCTGAAGGATCGGATCGACCTTACAACCGACTGGCGGTTCCGGCCGGATCCGGAGAATATCGGCCTGGCGGAGAGTTGGCATACTGCCGATTGCCCCGATGACGATTGGACCCTCCTGGAAGCCGGTAAACGGTGGGAAGATCAGGGGTTCCGCGATGTGGACGGCTACGCGTGGTATCGGCGGCGTGTCGACGTGCCGGCGTCGTGGGCCGCTAAGAAGGTGTGGTTGGTCTTTGGCGGCGTAAACGACGCGTGCGTGCTCTTCTGCAACGGTACGCGCATCAACTCGTACGGGGACGAGGACGAGCACAGCGTCCACTCGACGCCGATCATCGCCGAGCTGAGCACCACCCTTCGGTTCGGCGAATCCAACCTTATCGCCGTCCAGGTTTATGACTGGGGAGCGAGCGGCGGGCTGTGGCGGCTGCCATGCGTGATGACATCCGACCCCGCAGAGCTCCCTCTCGAATCATTCGTATCGTGTTGCCTATCCGGCGAGAACCGCACCTTGCTTGCGGATATTGACCTGACGAGCCTCGGCAACGAGCGACCGAGAACGACGCTCCGTGTGGGCCTGTCGCGTCCTGGGAGCAGGCGCTTCTTCGCGATGCGGTCTATACCGCTTGCACCGGACGAGAATGACGCTTCAGTTTCCTTCGACCTTCCGGATGCGGAGGCCGGTACCGTGTATCACGTCGAGGTGAGCGCCCAGGATTCCCGAGGGAAACCCATTGCCGGTGTGGTAGCGACCGTCGATGTCGAAATACCCGAGGAACGGGTATGGTCGGCCGATCACGAGTCTCTCAATGTGCTCAACAACTTCGTTACCGCATTGCTGAGCGCTCCCGTCAAAGTGACAGAACCGAGCGACTACGCGTTCGTAAACCCTCGGAAAGGCTGGGTGTTCGTCTCTATCTCTTGCGACCCAAAAGACGTCGCGCTGCCCACGCCGCGCGCGAGTCTGGATGATCGCGGGCAACCGCTCGTGTGGCGGCCCAATCCCGAAACGGGCGCGTTCGAAGCAATGCAATTTCTGGAGGAAGGCAGACATCAGATCCAGGTGCAGGCGGGATCGCCGGGGCAACTCGACGTTCGCACTATGCCGGAGATCGCGTTCTGCTACTACCCCAGCACGCGCCATATTGGAGCATTCCCACCTTACGATTGGGTCTACATGGAACGGCATATCCTGCCGCACGTCAACACGCTGATAACGCGCAGTCCAGTGTCGGAGGACGAGTTCGAGCAGTGGATGAACGAAGGACGACAGTGGATATCAAACGCCAGCCTGCCCGGGTTGGCAAGCACGGAAGCGCCGACGGCGCAAGAGGTCTTCGAGGCCTGGGCCAAGAACTCGGCAGTCACAGAACCCGGTTTCAGCGGCATGATTGTGGACGAGTTTCTCTGGTCGGGCGTTGACCATTATAAGGCCTGGAGCAATGCTGTGCGCCAGCTTCATGCCGACCCGAAGTTCAAAGGCAAGACGTTCTACGCATGGTGCGGTGATCTTTTCAAACAGCAGCCGAGCCTCGAGTTCAGCCGACTGCTCATGGAGTTCGGCGACCGGTTCTCCTGGGAGAAATATCTGCGCGAGGAGCCGACTCCGGAGAAAGCGCACCGGCTGATGCTTCGGGAGATGCAGCGGCCGTTCGTTCAGTGGCGCAAACTCATGCCGGGTATCGAGCAGCACATGGTGATGTGCCTGGGCTATTTGTCCGCTCCACCCGAGACGCTCAACCTTAACCCGTCGGTCAACTATCACGTCTTCATGGATATGCAGTTCCAGATGCTGGCAACCGATCCGACTTTCTGGGGTCTCTACGGGATCATGGAGTACATGGCCGCCTACGCGGACGAAGAATCGATACGCTGGGCGCACAAACTGTTTCGCCACTATTGCATCGAGGGCAAACGTACACGTCTTATCGACTACCCCTACGTCCTGCCGCATATCGACAACCCTGATTTCGCCAAGGGACTGGAGAACTGGCGCGTCGAGCACGCGCAAGAAGGCAGTATCGATACGAAACAGATGACCGGCTTTAGCTGGTTGCAAGGCCGCTACCCGAGAACCACCAGCGGCGACCGGTTCTGCTGGATGAAACGGTCGGCGGACGTACCGAACCGTATACGACAGACTATCCGGTCGCTCGAGCCGGGACGAGTCTACTCGCTGAAACTGATCTCGGCCGACCTCCAGCAGCTCGATAAAGACCAGACGCTCGCGCTATCCATCGAGATCGACCGCGCGGAACGGCTGGACGAATACTGCTTCCAGTTCCCCTACCCCAGTTGTTACTCCCACGAGGTCGAACCGTATAATCGTAACCATCCCGCCTATTTCAACTTCCATCGGATCGTGTTCCGGCCCGAAACCGCCACCGCCGAACTTGTGATATCTGATTGGGCAAACGCGGCCGAGCCGGGTGGACCCACCGGCCAGGAAACCGCATTTAACTTCGTCGAGATCCAGCCATTTCTCGAACCGTAACGGCGCTCGGACACCATACCGCTTGAGAACCGTTCCCCATAGTCGCGACAGCGTTGACGGGAACAGTCGGCGGGTGTAGAATGCAGTTTGTTCTATCTGTCATCGTTGTTCGTTGGGGAACGGTAGCGTATGTTCGCGCTATCGATCGATTCCAAGTCATAACAGGGGTAACCACCATGAACCATCAAGACGAATCTGACAAGCACCAGATCTCACGGCGTTCGTTTCTCGCCGGCGCGGCAACAGGAGCAACATTTATGATCGTCCCTCGACACGTGCTTGGAGGTGCTGGGTATACGGCACCGAGCGAAAAGCTCAATATCGCGGGGATCGGTGTTGGCGGGCAAGGAAGGGGAGTCGTCCGCCATTGCAAAAGCGAAAACATTGTCGCGCTCTGCGACGTTGACGAGAAGTACGCCGCAAAGGCGTTTCGCGAGTTCCCCGATGCTAAGCGATACAAAGATTTCCGCGTGATGCTGGAGAAACAAAAGGACATCGACGCGGTAATAGTGGCCACCCCGGATCACATGCATGCCGTTATCTCGATGACCGCGATCAAAATGGGCAAGCACGTATACTGCGAAAAGCCGCTCACCCATACGATCTATGAAGCGCGCAAGCTGACGGAGGCAGCCCGCGAGACGAAAGTAGCCACGCAGATGGGTACGCAGGGGCACGCTCACGAAGGTATCCGCTTGATATGCGAGTGGATCGCCGACGGCGCCATCGGTCAGGCGCGCGAGGTACATACCTGGACCGACAGGCCCAAGGGCTGGTGGCCTCAGGGCGTCGAGCGGCCAACGGACACACCGCCTGTGCCTGACACGCTCGACTGGGACCTGTGGCTGGGCGTGGCGCCCGAACGACCGTATCATCCGGCGTACCACCCGTTTGCCTGGCGCGGCTGGTGGGATTTCGGCACGGGTGCACTGGGAGATATGGGCTGCCACATATTCGATGCTCCATATTGGGCGCTGAAACTGGGCCACCCGACGAGCGTGGAAGCTAGTAGCACTGAGGTGAATTCTGAAACGGCGCCACTCGCCTCAATGGTGCATTATCACTTTCCCGCGCGGGGCGATATGCCGCCGGTCAAATTGACCTGGTACGACGGCGGGTTGAAACCGGCGCGGCCGCCCGAACTGGAAGACGGGCGTCCGATGGGCAACGAGAACGGCGGTGTCCTTTTCGTTGGCGACAACGGCACCATAATGGCCAAAGATGAGAACGCACAGGACCCGCAGCTTATACCGAGGTCTCGGATGGAGGCTTACAAGCAACCTGAAAAGACTATCCCGAGGTCGACCGGCCATCACAGGGAGTGGATTGAGGCGTGTAAGGGAGGCAAACCGGCTGGCGCCAATTTCGATTACGCCGGTCCTCTCACAGAAGTCGTGTTGCTCGGCAATGTCGCTCTGCGCGCAGGCGTGAAGATCTACTGGGACGCGCCAAACATGCGCATCACGAACGTGCCCGAGGCGAACGGCTTCCTTCACACCGAGTATCGCCAGGGATGGACCCTGTAGTCGTGTTGAGCATTTGGTATCGTGTATTGCCCGGCAAATTAACTCGGGCCGGTTACCCATCGATCCGGTGTCGCTGGAAGTTGGCATACGGGCGGAACGAGGAATCGTAGCACTTGGTCCCTGCTGAACGAAACACGTAAGTGCCGGTTCAGCCGGTTTTCTTTGAAATTGGTGAGGTATTCGCCGGAGATACAAGACTGGAAACCAGAAACCAAAGGAGGTAGCTTAGAACGATGAAGAACCCAAGACAGCCTGGCCAGAAGAAGACCAAGGAGTTTTCGCGACGTGAGTTTTTGGGCGCGACTGTTGCAGCAGCCGCGCTGATGAGCTCATGCACCGTCGTTCCGCGGCACGTATTGGGAGGCCCTCGTCACATCCCACCGAGCGAAAAGATCAATATAGCCGGCATAGGCGTGGGTGGCCAGGGCCGCGGCGACATCGAGAACTGCCAGGACCATAACATCGTTGCGCTGTGCGACGTGGACTGGCGCAAAGCTGCAGAGACGTTCCGTCAGTTTCCCAACGCCAAACAGTACAAAGATTTCCGGAAAATGCTGAACGAACAGAAAGATATCGATGCGGTGGTGATAGCCACACCGGACCACACTCACGCCGTGGCCGCCATGTGGGCGATCAAGATGGGTAAACACGTCTATTGCGAGAAGCCGCTGACACATTCGATATACGAGTCCCGCAGGCTTGCGGAGGCCGCTCGAGAGGCCAAGGTCGCCACGCAGATGGGTAACGGCGGTCAAGCCGGTGATTGGGTCCGCGATCTGTGCGAGTGGGTCTGGGACGGTGCTATCGGTCCCGTGCGCGAAGTCCACGTATGGACGAACAGGCCGATCTGGCCCCAGGGGATTGACAGACCCAAGGAGGTCCATCACGTGCCCGATTCACTCGATTGGGACCTGTGGCTGGGGCCTGCGCCGAAACGTCCTTACAACAGTATCTACCATCCGTTCAGGTGGCGTGGATGGTGGGACTTCGGCACAGGCGCGCTGGGTGACATGGGTTGCCACGCGTTCCATCCGATCTTCAAGGTTCTGAGGCTGGGGCACCCAACGAGCGTGGGGGCGAGTTCGACGAAAGTGTTCGATGAGACCTTCCCGCTCGGCTCGATAGTCAACTACCAGTTCCCTGCGCGCGGTGACATGCCGCCGGTGAAGCTGACCTGGTACGACGGCGGATTAAAACCGCGACGGCCGGACGAGTTGGAAGGGGAATTGGACGAGGGCGGGACGCTGTATGTAGGTGACAACGGCAAGATACTCGGCACCAGCCTGATACCCGCCTCGAGGATGAGAGAATACCAGCCGCCGCCCAAGACTCTGCCGAGGTCAATCGGACATTTCCAGGAGTGGTTCAGAGCCTGCAAGGGCGGCGAACCGGCGGGCGCCAATTTCGATTTCGCGAGTCTCGTGACAGAAGTTGTCCTGCTCGGCAATGTCGCGATCCGTGCCGGCAAGAAGTTGTATTGGGACGGTTCAAATATGCGTGTCACCAATGAGGCCAAGGCGAACGAACTGCTCCACAGAAAGTATCGGCGGGGGTGGGTTCTATAAGGTTAGTTGTGCACAATCGTTTGTTCGGTTATGCGTGATTGTAAGCAGTTTCATTGCGGCTTCGCCGCAAAGGAAAGGGTGTTTTCATGGGGTGCTCACTTTCTCCAGTATGGCACGTAGCTGCAGCGACGGCTCTCTATTTCTTGGCTGGTACAGTGGCGGTGGCTACTGACGAGCTTGATCTGACCAATGCCACCATCGTGGTTCGCGGGAGAGCAGCTCCCGTGGCGGAGCAAACGGCCGCAACTGTGCTGGCGGAAGAGATCGAAAAGCGCGCCGGGATTCGCTGGGCCACGTCTGCCGAGTGGCCGACTGGCGGCCCCGTGGTTGTTGTGACTTCCGGCGCAAACAAGACGCTTCACGGCAAAGCGGTACCGGCGGGGGCGAGTGTGACGAAGCCAGAAGGCTGTGCCATAGCGACGGACGTTTCGGAGCCCGGAAAACCCGTAGTCTGGATCGTCGGCGCGGATCCGCGCGGCGCGCTATTTGGTGTCGGGTGCCTGCTGCGTAACCTCCATTGGGCAAAGGGCTCCGTTCGGCTCGTGGCCCCGCTCAATCTCGTGACAGCGCCTGCCTATCCTATCCGAGGGCATCAGCTCGGCTATCGGCACCGTGCCAATTCATATGACGCATGGGACGACGAACAATACGAGCAGCACATCCGTGATCTGGCGATATTCGGTGCCAACTGTATCGAGAACATCCCGTTGGAGGACGAACGCGTCTCGCCACACATGCCCCTATCCCGCTCGGAGATGAATCGGAAGCTCAGCGAAATATGCGATCGCTACGACGTCGACTACTGGGTGTGGACGCCGGCAACGTTCGACCTGAACGACACCGCGCGTCGGGCGGCACTGCTCAAACAGCATGAGAAACTGTATCGCGAGTGTCCGCGTCTTGACGCCGTGTTCTTCCCCGGCGGCGATCCGGGGAACAACCCACCGGATCTGGTCATGCCGTTCCTGGAAGACCTGGCGGACCGCCTGATACCGCTCCATCCTCAAGCAAGGATATGGCTGTCGCTACAAAAGTTCTCTTCCAGAGAGGTGAATGACGTATACGAATACATTGAAGACAAGGAACCCACCTGGCTTGCCGGCCTGGTATGCGGCCCGTCAAGCCCATCGATTTCACGCACGCGGGAGCGGCTGCCGAAGAAGTACAAACTGCGACATTACCCGGACATCACCCACAACAAGCTGTGTCAGTATCCGTTCCCGTGGTGGGATCAGGCATACGCGTTGACGCTCGGGCGGGAAGGTATCAACCCGTGTCCCGTGTTCTACGCCGAGGTCCACAACGCGTTTGCGCCGTACACCGACGGGTTCCTGACCTATTCAGACGGGATACATGACGATGTGAACAAGACGATCTGGAGCGCGCGCGGGTGGGACCCGGAAGCCGACGTACGCGACGTCATGGTCGAGTATGCGCGCTTCTTCTTCGGTCCCGATGTGGCAGAAGAAGCCGCAGACGGCATTCTGGCACTCGAGAAGAACTGGGTCGGGCCCCTTGCGCTCAACGGGGCAGTTGACGCCACGCTCAGTCATTGGCGCTATCTGGCAAGGAAGGCCCCGCATCTGAGCAACAACTGGCGCTGGCAGCTCTGTCTGCTACGCGCAAATTACGACGCTTACGTACGTCACAGACTGCTCTACGAGGCCAAACTTGAGCAGCAGGCCAATGCCGTTCTCGCGGATGCGGCCGACCTCGGGGCTGATGCGGCCATGGATGCCGCGCTGGAGGTGTTGAACCGCGCGGTGACCCAGCCGTGTCGTCCCGACCTGCACGAGCGTATCGGATCATTATGCGACGACCTGTTCAATTCCATCGGGTTGCAGACCAGCGTCGAACGATATCAGGCGAGCGGTTCCGAACGTGGTGCCATACTCGATTTCGTAGACTACCCCTTGAACAACCGCTGGTGGCTGGAAGATGAGTTCGCGAAGGTTCGAGCCTTATCCAGCGAGGCTGAGAAGCTCAAGCGGTTGGAGCTGATCCGTACCTGGGAGAATCCAGGACCGGGAAGCGCTTATGACGACATCGGTAACATCGGCAAGATGTCGCATCTCGATCCACGTCTGCCGATTGGTCGAAGAGGGGTAGGACTATCGTGGATGAATCCCGGGTTCCCATGGCGGGACAACGGATACAGTCGGGCGCGTCTTTCGTGGCAGTGCTATATGTACGGTCCGCCGATGACCTATGAACATCTCGATCCCGAGGCAACGCATACGATCAGGGTAACAAGTCCCCGGAAAGTGCAACTGCGCCTGGACGGTGAAACCGCCACGTCCAGGGTGAATGATACCGGAATAGCCGAATTCCAGAAGTTTCCCGTGCCGAAAGAACTCGTCGAGGACGGTAAACTTGAGCTGACCTGGGGAGGAATGAGTTACCTCGCTGAAGTGTGGCTGCTGAAAGATTGAAAAGGATACCTGGTCGGAACGGTTACCAGATCTGGGCTTCGCGGCATACGTGACCCAGACGTCGGCTTCGCGCCGTTCCAACAGGTGTTTTTCCACATGCTCCATAAGCTGGTTATTCTCGCGCACGTCACAGGCCGTTCCGCAGCCATACTCAAAGGGTAACCCTGTGGTGATCATGACAGGAGGGTTCTATCATGGAAGGCTCGTTTCTTAGGTCGTGCACGATGGTCGTGATTGCGGCCGTCACAGTCGCCGCCGGGGCATTTGCAACGCCGGGCGGTGGGGCGGATCGGATCGATCTCACCAGTGCCACTATAGTCGTCCCGGGAAATACTGCACCGCTGGCGGAACAAACGGCCGCAACTGTGCTGGCGGAAGAAACTGAAAAACGTGCCGGGATTCGCTGGCCGATATCCACGGACTGGCCGAGCGCAGGTTCCGTCATTGTTGTCACGTCCGGTTCTGACAGGACGCTCCATGGAAAAGCTGTTCCGGATCGTCTGCTGACGACGAAGCCGGAAGGGTATGCTATCGCAACGGACGTTTCGGACTCCGGACAACCCGTCATCTGGATCGTCGGTGCCGATCCGCGCGGCACGCTCTACGGTGTGGGCTGCCTGTTGCGTAACCTCCATTGGACAACAGACTCTGTTTGCCTCGTTGAACCTCTCAAGGTCATAACAACACCCGCATACACCATCCGGGGGCATCAGCTCGGCTACCGCAACACCGCCAATTCCTATGACGCATGGGACGAGAAACAGTACGAGCAGTATATCCGAGAACTGGCCATCTTCGGTGCCAACTGTATTGAGAACATCCCGCTTACGGGACCCTCGCCGCACATGCGTGTACCTCCCCGAGAAATGAACCGTAAACTCAGCAGCATCTGCGACCGGTACGATATGGACTTCTGGGTATGGACACCCGCCATGTTCGACCTGAACGACACCGAGCGTCGCACCGCTCTGCTCGACGAGCATGAGAAGTTTTATCGCGAGTGCCCGCGCCTCGACGCCGTGTTTTTCCCAGGAGGCGACCCGGGGAGCAACGACCCTAAACTTGTCATGCCCTTCCTCGAGGACTTGTCGGTGCGCCTTGCACAACATCATGCCAGCGCGAGAATATGGATATCGTTGCAAGGATTCAACCCCGAGCAGGTGGACTATTTTTACGACTGGCTCACAGAGCGCGAGCCGGCGTGGCTCGGCGGCGTTGTCGCCGGGCCATCAAGTCCGCCTATCCCGGCGACTCGGGCACGTCTCCCGAAACGGTACGGTCTGCGCCATTATCCCGACATCACGCATACAGTTCGCTGCCAGTATCCGGTACCATGGTGGGATCCGGCATTTGCTTTCACGTTAGGACGCGAACCGATCAACCCGCAACCGCTCTATTATCGCGTCATCCACAGCGCCTTTGCACCTTATACGGACGGGTTTCTCACATATTCCGACGGCATCCACGACGATGTGAACAAGACTGTCTGGAGCGCTCTCGGCTGGGATCCGGAAGCGGACATCCGGAACGTGATCATCGAGTACTGCAGGTTGTTCTTCCGACCTGGAATCGCTGAAGAGGCCGCCGACGGAATTTTCGCTCTCGAACGTAACTGGGAAGGACCGCTCGCCACGAACGGCGGGGTCGATGCGACCCTGGCGCTGTGGCAGCAGCTCGAAACAAAGGCGCCTGAACTCCGCGACAACTGGCGGTGGCAGTGCTGCCTGCTGCGCGCTTACTACGATGCGTACACACGCCACCGGCTCATTTACGAGACGGAACTGGAGCAGCAGGCATACGTCGCACTCGCCGAAGCGGAGACAATCGGCGCCGAAGTAGCAATGGAAAATGCACTCTCAATACTAGAGCAGGCTGACGCGAAGCCCATACGGGTCGAATGGCGCGCTCAGATCGTCCAGCTTTGCGACGATCTGTTCCACTCGATCGGCCTGCAAACCAGTGTGGCGAAGTATCAGGCGAGCGGTGCCGAGCGAGGTGCCGTGCTCGATTACCTCGATTTCCCGCTGAATGACCGGTGGTGGTTGGAGGACGAGATCGCCAAGGCACGAGCTCTGCCCGGTGAAGAATCGAAACGTGCGAATCTCATTAGGCTGCACACGTGGGAGGAGCCAGAACCGGGCAGCTTCTACGACGATATCGGTAACGTGAGCAAGTCACCCCACGTCATTCGTGGCGAAGGGATCAACACGGACCCGAACATGGAGCGCAACCCGAATCCGGACTTCATGTGGTGGGACGACGGCAAACGCCGCGTCCGTCAATCGTGGGTCAGCAAGATGGACTGGCCGATTGGACTGCGCTACGAAGCGCTCGATCCCGAGGCTGACTATGTCGTGCGGACAACCGGATACGGACAGTGTCTGTTGCGCGTGAACGGGATCCTGGTGCAGCCGACCGTGGACCAAAAAGATATCGGCGAAATAAAAGAGTTCCCCGTTCCGCGAGAGTTGTACCGTGACGGAACCCTTTTGTTGACGTTCGACGTGCCATACGAACCGGACCTCAACTGGCGCGTCCAGTCGAGGCTGAGCGAGCTGTGGCTCCTCAAACGTTAGGTCTCCTGGGACGACGCCAGAAATGCCCGTGATCCTTCCGCCCAACCGGAAGCGTCAGCCGCCGCCTACTGCGGCAACAAGCTTCTTCACAAAACCGTCGCGCCCGTGTTCTATTGACAGCACGATCCACCTTTGCTATAGTTATCTCAGCAAGAACTGCTCGTCGTATCGTGAGCCATTCCGTGCAGACATGACCGATCTTGAGCGTTTCACGGGACTACAGGATTTGCACAATGTCGCGTGATATCGAGGGGGATGTTCTCTCTTATTGCACTTCGTACAGAATGGCAGTTAGCTCAACGTATCACAGAGCAAGGACGCTATCATTACCGACGCTCGTCGCGACGGTGTTCGCCAGAAAACAGCCTGAGAGGGAGGGAACGGGATATGGAGGCCAAGCAGATCGGGATCGTCGGGGCCGGCGTCATGGGGTCCGGTATAGCCCACCTTGTTGCGCGCACCACGAACTGTGAAGTCACCCTTGTTGACGTGTCGAAGGAGGCGTTGAAGAAAGCGCTCGTCTATCACCGGGAGTACGTCCGAAAAATGTCAAAACGCAAAGATGTCGACGAGGACATGGCCCGGTCGGTGCTCAAGCGGGTGAACACGGCCGCTGACATTGAAGCACTCAGCGGTTCATACATCGTCCTCGAATCCGTAAAGGAAGATCTCGAGACGAAGAAGAATGTGTTCCGCCAGGTGGAAAAGGTTGTCGCTCCTGAGACAATTCTCGCGTCAAACACGTCATCTCTGTCAATCACCGCCATCAGCATGGCCGTCCGGGACCCCTCCAGGGTGATCGGGCTCCACTTCATGAACCCGGCACCTATCATCAAGATCGTGGAAATCGTACGTGGCATGGATACGTCTGAAGAGACATTTGAGAAGGCTGAGACCTTCTGTAAATGTCTCGGGAAAACAGTTATCGTATCAGCGGACACGCCGGGATTCCTCGTGACCCGGCTGGGAGCAGTACTACTGAATGAAGCGTCGTGCGCCCTCCATGAGGGGGTGGCCAGCGCCGAAGATATCGATAACGCAATGAAGTACGGGTACAACCATCCGATGGGACCGCTGGCGGTGGCAGACTTGATCGGCTTGGACGTCGTGCTATCCTCCTTGGAAACCCTGCATAAGGGGTACGGTGATCCGAAATACCGTCCGTGCATCCTCCTGAGAAAACTCGTTGACGCTGGTAGGCTGGGGAGAAAGACGGGAAGCGGTTTCTTCGAATACCCGTAGTCGAGCTCATGCCGGACGCATTCGTGCGGCCCCTTCGTTGCGGACGGCTGGTTTTCCGTAATGGCAAGAAGGACGATCACATATGGTAGTACGCGCTGACGCACCGTCACGGGTGGATCTGGCCGGGGGCACGCTGGACATCTGGCCGCTCTACCTGTTCGAGGACGGCGGGATAACCGTGAACTGCGCGGTGGAACTCAGAAGCTGGGTCACCATTGAAACGCGGGACGATAACCTGTTCCGTATTAGAGCGGACGATATTGATGAAGAACAGATCGGAACGGACCTCGATTCGATGCTCGACGGTCCGCTCGACCTGCCGGCGCGCGTTGTCCGACACTACGCTCCGTCGTGCCCCGTGAACGTGACGACGAGAAACGACGCGCCGAAAGGTTCCGGGCTGGGCGCCTCATCATCCCTCCTTATCACGTTGAGCGGCGCGCTGTGCACGATGACGTCCCGTCAACTCGAGCCACAACGGATCATAGATACCGCTGCAAATCTCGAGGCTCAGTGCATCAAGATACCGACAGGGAAACAGGACTATTACCCTGCAATGTACGGGGGTATTAATGCCATCTGGTTCGAGGTGGACGGCGATCGGGTTGAGCATCTCGATATGACTGAAGAAGACCTTCGCGAACTGGAAAGCAGGCTCATCCTTTCCTTTACAGGTATCTCGCATTTCTCGGGGGCAAGCAACTGGGCGATGATGAAGAACTATATTGACCGAATCGGGGTCACCGTCGAGAATATTAGCGCCATTAAGAAGACCTCGTTGGAAATGCGCGACGCTCTGGTCGCACGAAAGTGGGACTCGGTTGCAGAAATCCTCGCGGAGGAATGGGAGAACAGGAGAAGGCTCGCGGACGGCGTTAGCACACCGAATATCGAGCGGATAATGAGCGCAGCCCTCGACGCCGGCGCACTCGCCAACAAGCTGTGCGGAGCCGGCGGGGGAGGCTGCATGATCACGTACGCCCCGCCGAAATCGCGCAGAGATGTCGAGCAAGCGATCGAGCAAGCTGGCGCGACGTTGCTGCAGTTCCGGGTTGCCCGAAAAGGGCTGACGGTGCATACCGAGAGCGACTGAGCGCTGAGCGTATTCACTCGCCGTGCCGCGAGGCATGCTCTTCCAGCAACTTCTCCAGGACTGAGAGACCGTTCCTGCATTCTTCTATGGCCGTTTCGTAGTCGTGGTCTTCGAGCGCTTGCATCAACCGCACCGACAGCGCTTTCTGTATTTGATTGACGTTTAAGAAAGCCAACGACTCAAGGGCCTTCTCCTGAAGCCGTTGGACTTCTTGAAAGGCGGTATCATCAGGATCCGTGCCCACACGAGGCCGTCGATCCAAGGCCGGTGGCAACGGAGGAAAGGGTGCATGCGGCTCGGTTTGGTACCAGAACGCGCAGCTTGAGTAGTCGTTTGCCATGTTGTTTGCGTGTCCGTGCTCGATGGTGACCCGAATGGATTTCTGGAACCGGATGGGGTCGGTTACGAAAAAACGGTACATGGACACCTTGCCGACGTAGTCTCGATTCCCGATGACATGGTAACCCGTGTACGGCCCGGCATATTCGATGTTCGGACATGCCCCGCCGCCGAAGATTTCCTCCGAGCCAGTGCCGTGCAAAGACGGTGGCCACTTCTCCCCGTCAATGAATATCATGTCGTCACCTTCGCCGTACCACGTGTCGTCATCTTCGCCATACCGACCCGCGGCCACGTTGTCCACGTTCAGGAAATATCCGACGACATTGCCGCGCCCTTCGGCCTCGAGGATAACATAGTTCTCTTTGCCATCGAGATTGATCCCATCGTGTATTGTGACGTTCGCCCTCTCGCCCACGGCTGTCGTCGGATTCTCCCGGCGCCATTGTGCGTGGAACCGGCCCACATTGTCGTCCAGTTTATCGAGCTTCTCGTAGTCGATGTGATACCAAACCCCCACGGGCGCGGCGCCCTCGTTGGCAAGTGTCAGACGGGCACCATCGGCAAAAGGCATCGGGAAATAACTGTTGAAACCGTAGGTCCCCACAACCCCCGTTCCTGGGTTCACACTCACTAGGAGCGAGCGGAAAAAGCGCGGCTGCTCGTGCCCCAAGCCGAAGAAGTCGCCGAAGGGGACTTCCACACTGGGGCTGGCTTCACCGTCCCAGTACAGCCGAAGCACCGTGTCGCGGAGATAATGTTCCCGACCGAGTACGGTGAAGTAGACGTGTCGAATACATCCGGCGCCGGGAATGTCGGCAAGCTCGAGTGTTTGTCCGGGCAGGATGGTGCGCGAATCGCCGTTGCCGCCTGACCGATCGTAACTGGACACGCGCGCGCTCGTGCTGTCTCGCAGATACACCATGTCAGAGAAGAACGAATGGGACAGCACGTCACTGTCAGTGGCGGATACGCTTCCCGCCGAGGCAAGCAGAACCAAGCAGACAACTTTCATATGTTTTTTCACGACCGGATTTCCTCCTGATTGTCTATTCCAATCTCGCTGAGTGTTGCATCTTGTGAACAGATACCCGCCACTTGCGACGGGGAATGAGGCGAAGCTCCTGCCTTTGCTGCGACTGAAGTCCGCGACAACAAAGAATCCAAGCAGCGCTGTACCAGCACCTGGATTTGCCAGGCGCTACAAGAGTCCCCGGGATACTTGGTTGTGCCGCACGAAGGCCTCTGCAAGCTTGACACCCGCCTCTTCCCCACGGAAGCGCTGCATTCTCTGGTGCATCGGATAGAAATCGATGGCGGGATTCTGACTCGCGTGTGCCAGACAGGCTTGCTTCTTCCGCGGCTCCACCGCTTCGATGTCCACGTAGTGCGTCGGCCAGAAATGCTGGGATTGCACGCCGGACTCAACTTCGTAGTAGTACAACTCAAACGACTTGTCCATCCGCAACCAAGCATCATAGACGAGAACGGCGATGGCCTGATGGTCCCGGTGCGTGTCAATGGGCCACTGCGTCAGCACGATGTCCGGCGCTTCCTCGCTCAGCGCACGCCGCACTTCGTCGTATCGCTTCGCGTTCACTTCTGTCGCCCCGTCCACTTGCCCCAGATACGTCGCGCGGGCGCCAAGGATGCGGCAGGCCGCTTCCGCCTCCGCCGTCCGCAAGCGCCCGGCCTCTTCATGGCTCATACCCGGTATTCCGGCCTCGCCCCGCGTCAGATACATGCTCACCACCTCGTGTCCTGCGTCCGCGTACAGAGCCATCGTACCGCCAGCACCGCTTTCCGGATCGTCCGGATGCGCTCCTGCGACCACAACCTTCAGCCGTTTGGCGTCCTTCGTCTGGGGCTCGGCGGCTTTGGCCGCCGCCAGTGGAACACCTGCCGCCACGATTGCCGATGCGCGCAGTACATCTCTTCGTCTCATCTCACTCATCCCACACCTCCTCTTGCTTGACTCACCTGCCGTTTTGCTGCAAAGCGTATCCGATGGGGCACAGGGCGCCGATGGGCATCGGCAGGCGCCCGCCGGGTTTCGCATCGCCAAATATCACCTGTACCGCGGCCTCGGCCGAGACGGGCGACGGGCCGTTCGCCGCCACGAACGTGCCGACTTCGGGGAAGAACGCCATGTCCGACGGGTCTCCGAGGCCGACGATGACCGTGGGTTTCCCCAGGGCGAGCAGCTTGTTGATAAGGCCGAACTGCATGGAGGAGAACCTGGCTAACAATGCGTATCCAATGATCACGTCGGCATCTTCTGCGGCTTCGAGGACGCGGTCGTGGTCCTCGTATGTCTGCACGGTATTCACCTCCACGATCTCGGCGTCCGGAACGACCGCAGTAACGAATTCACCCAGGGTGGCGCCCAGCGGTGCGTCCCATCCCGGCGGTTTGCCCGCTCGCGCTATCACCGGTGTGGGACTCACGACCAGGTACCGCTTGCCTTCTTTGGGTAAGGGAAGCAGGCCTGCTCGGTCGCGTACCACAACGACGCCGTTCCTGGCGGCTTTCTTGTTGGCCTCGACGCGCTCGGCCTGCCCGAAGTTCTTATCGAAGTTCTCGATATCGGCGTAAGGATTCTCGAACAGGCCGTACTTCGCCTTTGCGCGTAGGATGCGTCGAACGGATTCGTCGATGCGAGCCATGGGAATGCGCCCGGTCTGGACGGCGCTAAGCACGGCTTCCATCCGCGTGACCAGGTCGTCCACGCTCCGCGACACCTGAAGGATGATGTCGCATCCGGCGAGAATGGCGCGGACGGTCGCCTCGCCGATGGGCGCAATGTTGAGGATGCTGGTCATGCTCATCGAATCGGTGATCACAATCCCGTCGAATCCCAACTCCTCCCGTAGCATTTTGTCGATGAGGATGGGCGAGAGGGTGACGACGTTCTCGCGGTCCCACGCGTCAACATGGATCATGTGGGTCATGATCATGTCGGTCCCCGCGCGGATGGCGGCACGAAAATGGGCCAAGTCACCTTGCCTCAAGACGCTGTCCGACTCGGTGATATGGGGAGAGGAGTAGTGCGTATCGGCGCCGCAATAAGCGAGCCCGGGCCAATGCTTTGCGGTGGCGATCACACCGGCATCCTGAAGTCCGCGCACGGCCCCGGACGCCATCGTGGCGTTGATATGGATGTCGCCGCTGAAAGAGCGTACGGTGTAGTCCGGGTTATTTGGATTGTACAGAACGTCGATGGCCGGGGCGAAGTTGACCGTGACGCCGCAGGCGCGCATATCGGCCCCGAGGGCGTTGTAGGCGGTATAGGCGTCCTCCTCGCGCCCCGAAGCGCCCAGAGCCATGTTCTGCGGCGTGCAGACGGCGCCTTGCTCGTACCGGAGCATGACGCCGACACCGCCTTCCTCGTCCATCGAGAACAGGAGCGGTATCCCAGCGGGGCCCGCTGCGGCTGCCTTCTGCAAATCGTTCACCAGGCGGGCACAATCCTTGGGATCTTCGAAGTTCTCGGGAAACTGGAAGAAGAACCCGCCTATCCCCCACTCCTCGATCAAGCCAGCCATGGGCTCGTTCAGCTCGCGCCCGTCGTAGCCGATCATGTGCATCTGGCCGATTTTCTGCTCGAGGGTCAGGCGTTCGAGAACGGATTCAACGTCCACAGTCTCCCCCCACACCGAGGAAACCACCGCCAACACCGTCAAGACAACAATCAATGCTCTCGCCATGTCCGTCCACCTCATGTTAGGAAACGCGCGTCCAACTCACAAACACACCTTTTACCAGATTTGCAGCGGCTTTGTCTCGCGAAAAGTGTACAGCACAGACCTTTACCGGGGCCGTTGCGAACGGTTGTGTGTCATCGAAAAGAGGTCAGCTCGCCAAAGAAAACGAGTTCTTCCGCACTGCGCCGACCGCAAAAACGTGACTGGGACAGGATGCCTGCTCCGCATCCCGTCCCAGTTTAATGCACCTATGCCGTCACCGTCCCGCTTGTGAAGGCTTACAGGTACGTCAAGAAGCTCGCCCACGCACGGCTCGCCGGGAACGTGCCCGGGAACTTCAGGAAGTCCACGTGCCCGTCCATGTACAGTACGTTACAGCCACCCGGCACATGGTTGAAATCCTGCACGCGCTCGGTAACGTAGTCGTACATCACCGGCAGCTCGCTCTGAGCTACGCTGGTTGCGGCTGGGTTGTTGATGTCGGTGATGAAGAACCGCTCAATACCTTCCCGGAGGCGGTAGAGCGTATGCTCGGTCCCGTCCTCATGGTCGAACGTGATCTCCTTGTCGTACACGGAGGGGTCTGTATTCCCTACAGCATACCCGAAAAGGTCGCCGACCGCCGTCAGCAACGCTAGTGAGACGTTGATACCGACACCCGAGGGATACTCATTCTCATCGGTTCCGGGCAAGCCTATGTCGTACGCCCTGAAGGTCCAGCCGGTGTAAGGATACGACGTGCCAACCAGTGCGCAAGGGTCGAACGGCGCGTCAGGATCACCCCCAAGATTCCAGTCCCCGTTCTCCCAAGTCTGAATCGCGTCCTCGTCCGATGGACACAGTAGGATCTTCGGATCAGTCATATACTCCGGATAGATCGCGGGTCCATTAGGCACGGCAGACGTGTTTACCTCTGAGCAGGGTGGACCAGGCGTGCCGGGGGGGAATGGACTGTGCCACGGCATGAACTGCGGGAAGAGCCCGTCCCACTCGTTGGCGTACATCTTGAATACCAGGCCCAACTGTTTCAGGTTGTTGGCGCAAGTCGCTCGTCGCGCCGCCTCGCGTGCTCGCGCTAACGCCGGCAACAGGATCGCCGCCAGTATACCGATGATCGCGATCACCACGAGCAGCTCGATCAACGTAAAACCTCTAGCTCGTTTCATGGCTAGTCTCCTTGCATTGCAGCACTCAATGCGCCGGTTAGGAAATCCATCACTCTCCCGAAGCAACTCCCTCTATGCAGCATATACTGAGTGTAAATATCACCCCCTCATGGATGAGTGCAATTCGAAAGGGTCTCTCTCGAATGCACCTCATCGCGTTGAACCTTCCCTGCGCGTTAAATCGTAGGTATGTCAGACCTCTTCTCCGCACGGAGCGCGCGGCACCGTTTGACGCTCGCGAGGTCAGTGACCCGACAGAAGCGCTTGATACCCCCTAAGCTGATACCGAGAGTATATCAGAACATGACAGCGCTGTCAAGCCTTTTTTCGCCTGCCCTGCTGCCCGCCAAGGGAACGCTGGTCGCGACAACTCTTTCGCCGGGTCTGAAATAGTCCGCAGTTTTTCGGCTTCAGCGCCGAGACTGTACCGGGGCCGCGACCGGATCCTCACACTCCTTCTTTTCGTTTCACCTGCAGACCAGAAACACGATTGAGGATAGTCCCACCAAGTAAACTGAATCCACATAAATCACTGCTGATATTAGACATACGCGCCACAAAAGCAGCGAGATTGGTGCGGACATCCGTCGCGCCGGATGAGTTGCAAAGGACCCATCGCTCTGCAACATCGTTTGACTCAATCCCACATAAGATTCCTCGGAGACCATCGGAAGCATGCAAGAGCGGTTGACGCCTTTGGCAGGCAAGCACAGGACAGGAGAGAAAAGCGGGAACCCACAGGAGGAAGTCAGGCAAGGGGTCGGCTTGACAGCGCTATCAGAATCTGGTATATTGACCGCGTTCGGCCATGGGAAGATAAGAGGAGACATGATCAGAGTTCCCAGACAGCAAGGCAACACGACGAAGCCCGGCAACGAGGGATATCCACTGAGAGGTGGACGCGCTGATATCACCATTTCCGAAGTGGCCAAGCACGCCAATGTCTCTATCAAGACGGTCTCCCGAGTCATTAACGCGGAGCGTAACGTTGCTACGGCTACCGCACAAAAAGTACGTGAAGCTATTCGCGAGCTCGGCTACGTTCCAAACGTGTCCGCGCGCCGCTTGGCAAGCCGGCGATCATACATTATCGCCCTCGTGTACCTTTGGGAGGATACACGTAGCCTGTCTCACAATTTGCCAGGCGAGTGGGATATCGATATCCGACAAGGAGCGCTGACGGAAGCTCGCAAGCAGGGTTATGAGCTGCTCTCGCATCCCTGTGATTTGCACCTCGAACAGGAGCGAGCGCAGCTACTGCGGCTCGTGGATCAGGGAAGTGCGGACGGCATGATACTCCTGCCACCCCATGGTGGGAAGGCGGAGGTTACTGAGCAGCTAGCGGCTCGGGGAGTGCCCTTCGTGCGAATCCAACCACGGGATGTGGACGCGCCGTGGCCATACGTGGATATCACGCACAGGCAAGGTGCTATCGAGATGACCGATTATCTGGTGTCCCTCGGGCACCGCAGGATCGGCTTTATCATGGGCGATCTCGACATGCGCGCCAGTCATGAACGGTTCGCTGGTTTTCGTGAAGCGCTCGGCACCAACGGTATTTCCCTGACCCCTGATCTCGTAAGGCAGGGGGATTTCGCATTCCACTCAGGCATAGTAAGTGGCCGCCAGCTTCTGAAGCTGACGCCCAGGCCGACGGCCATATTTGCGAGCAACGATGAAATGGCAGCAGGGGTCCTTCAGGCGGCGCACCAGATGGGATTGGCTGTGCCAGATGATATATCTGTCGCCGGGTATGACGATACACCGTTGGCACAGAAAGTGTGGCCCCCCCTCACCACGGTACGTCAGCCCACGGCCGAAGTGGCCCGCTTAGCAACTAAGCTGCTCATCCGCCTGATCAAGGGCGAGCTCAACGATGCCGAGCTGCAATCGTTTCAGAGGGCACTGCCCACGAGTCTCGTCATCCGCGAGTCCACAAGTGAGCCGCCCTGACCGAGTACAACATGCGGGCTTGCACGTGCGTGCCTGCGGGTGCTATCGTAGAGAATACCGGAGCGATAAAGAGAACCGCGTTGAGAAGGCGCGACCCAGTAGTGGCACGAAAGTGAGACTCGGTTGCCGAAATCCTTGCGCAGGAGTGGAAAAACCGAAGGAGGCTCGCGGAAGGCGTCAGCACTCCGGGTATCGAGCGGATAATGGGCGCAGCCCTCGAGGCCGGCGCACTCGCCAACAAGCTGTGCGGAGCCGGCGGAGGAGGGAGCATGATCACGTATGCACCGCCGAAGTCGCGCAAAGATGTCGAACAAGCGATCGAGCAAGCGGGGGCGACGCTGCTGGATTTCAAGGTTGCCCGGAAGGGGCTGACGGTCCATACCGAGAGCGCCTGAGCGCTGAACAGTATCCTTTCTTCAGAAAAGGTACCTCCTATGGTCATAGGTGTTATGAGCGATACGCATCGTAACACGCAGCTTATGAACGATGCCGCCGCGTTGATGGTCGACACGTTCGGGGCGACGACACTCTACCACCTGGGTGACGACTACGAGGACAGCGCCGCTCTTATCAGCCGGGGCGTTACACTCGTGAGGATACCGGGAATATACGACAAGGAATACAGCGATCCGGCTATACCACAGCGGGTGAAGAAGAATATAGAAGGGGTAGAGATACTGGCCGCTCACGCGGAGAAGACGATACCTCAGAACGAATCCGAAGCAGCCACCATCGTGCTGGTCGGACACACGCACTTACACGAGTTCAGGCCGACGGCGAGCGGAATTGTATTCAACCCCGGGCATCTCAAGAGCAACTGTGAAAAAGGGCGAGAACCGACATTCGGCATCATCGAAGTCGGCGAGAATTCGATTCGGCTCGCCATATACAATCTGAACGGCGAATCGGTAGAAACGCACGAGGTGGAGAGATGAATCGGCGAATCGCTGTCGGTGCGAGTCGTGCCGTACATTTCATGCCAGCGCTGGCACTCGTTGCGTTCACAGCTTGCGGCGGTCGAGGAGAACACGACGCAACCGGGGAACCATCTCGGATTGTGCTCGTTATGGCACACTCGACGACGGGCGATCCTGAAAAGGCGGAGCTCGATCGGACCGTCGCCGAATTTGAGGCGCTCCATCCAGATATAGCTATCAAGCAGAACGCCATCGAGACGAACATTTACGAGACGATCGGACTGAAATCGCTGTTCAGTGGCGGCACACCTCCCGACGTCTACTCGCAATGGGGCAAATATCTCGTGGGGCAATACCAGGAAGCCGGATATGCCGCAGATCTCACCGACGAGCTCGAGAAGGACAGCTGGAAAGATAGGTTTGACCCGTCGGTGTGGACGAGCGCAACCTATAAAGGGAGGATCTACTTAATACCGACCAGCATCGATCTCACATCGGTTATCTGGTACAACAAGAAAATATTTGAGCAGAACGGGCTCGAACCGCCCACGACGTGGACAGAGTTCATGACCATCTGCGACACACTGAAGAATAATGGTATCGTGCCGGTATGCTTTGGCAACAGACCTCTATGGCCCGCCGCGAACTGGGCCGCCCATCTTATAAGTCGCGTTGCCGGCGAGCAGCTCTACGACGATGTCCTCAGCATGAAACCGGGAACCAGGTTCGCAAACGACGCCTTCATTAAAGGCCTTGGCATGATCGAAGCAATGGCGCGGTCAGGCTACTTCAACCCGGGACTGAACGGCGTGAGCGATATGGAAGCTATCATGCTCTTCTTTCAGGGTCGGGCGGCGATACACCCCATCGGCGGCTGGATCATCAACCATGCTAAGAAAGCTGCGCCGGAAGGGTTCGAATACGACGCGTTCAAGATGCCTGCTATAGAAGACGGAGCGGGCGACCAGACAAGCATCCTCCGGCTTGCCTCCGGGTATATGGTGTACCGTGACACAAGATACTTTGACGAAGCGGTAGAATTTCTGCGCTACCTCACTTCCGTGGACGTGGCCAAACGGTTCGTCAGCCGATGCGGCACGTTCTCGAGCGTGCAAAGTGCGATCACCGAAGAGACAGCGGATCCGCACCTGCTGACGCTCGTGTCCATGCACCGTAGCGCACACACGGTTGTGACGGCGCCCGATGTGGGTTACGACCGGGCAAAGGTTCTTCCGTTCATGGATGCCGTCTCTCTGGTCATCGGTGGACAGAAGAGTGCACGAGAAGCGCTCGAACAGTGTGATCGCGCAGTGGCAGCTTTGAGATGAACAGACAACTGTAATACCGACCAAATGGTGAGAAAACCAGCACCCTACCTGTACATCCTACCCGCGTTAGCCCTGTTCGTTGGGATTATTCTCCTGCCTGCGGCCGGAACGTTCGTTTTGAGCTTTTTCAATTGGAGCGGAATCGGCAGAGATATCGAGTTCGTGGGATTGGAGAACTACCGGGCCGCGTTCCGCGACGGGTCCTATTTTGTCCTGTCGCTCAGAAACAACATCGTGTACCTCGTCGCAACGTTCATAGTGGAGATGTGTTTCGGGCTCGCGATGGCGTTGGTGTTGGATTTCAAGCTCCGCTTTTTCGGCGTGTTCCGCATGCTTTTCTTTTCTCCCATGGTGCTCTCCATGATGCCGGTGGGGCTGCTCTGGCGGTTTGTGTACAGTCCTGAAATCGGCATACTCAACGGCGCGCTCAAAGCGATCGGTCTCGGCTCGCTCGCACGTCCGTGGCTCGGCGACCCGGCGACGGCGCTTTACGCGGTTTGCCTTACATCAGGATGGCGGTACGCGGGGTTTTACATGATACTGTTCTACGCGGGATTGCAGCGTATACCGAAACAGCTTTATGAGTCCGCCAGGATCGACGGCGCTTCGGACTTAGGCTGCTTTCGTCACGTGAGCCTGCCGCTGCTCCGGGAGGTGTTCGTCATTTGCGTCCTGCTGTGCGCTACGGGAGCGTTTCAAGCGTTCGACCTTATCTACGCGATGACCGGGGGCAAACCCTACCACTCGACCGAGGTGGTCGCTACCTGGCTGGTCGAGGTAGCGTTCGCCCACAACAGGTTCGGACACGGTTCAGCACTGGCCGTAATGATGACGGTGATTGTCTTCGTAATAGCGCTCACCTACCATTTTTACGCGCGACGGAGGGAGACCATTGAGTACTAACTGGCATATTCCTCCCGAGCGCCGGCGACTCGCGCGGCCTGCACAAAGACCGGTTCTGGCGAGAAACATTTTCCTGTACACTATCGTGATCGCTGTAAGCGCGCTGATGTTCTTCCCGATGGTGTGGACATTTTACTCCTCGCTCAAGACCAACCCTGAGATCTATGCGAACGCCTGGGCCCTGCCGGAATTGCCCCGGTTTGACAATTTTGCCGAAGCATGGCGTGTGGGGCACCTCGGCAGGTACGTGTGGAACAGCATCGTGTGCACATCAACATCGGTGCTTGCCATTGTCGCGGTTGCGAGCCTGGCGGCGTTCGCCTTCTCCCGGCTCATGTTCAGAGGCAGAGACCTGCTTTTTGCCATGTTCCTGCTCGGCCTGATCATCCCGGTACAGATCGTGCTCATACCTCTCTACTCCGCTATGGCCCAGGCCGGATTGCAGAACACGAGGACAAGCGTGATCCTACCGTACATCGCGTGGGGACTTCCCCTATCGATCTACATACTGCGCGCCTTTTTTCTCACGCTACCCTCCGAACTCGAGGACGCCGCGAGGATAGACGGGTGCAGCACGTTTGGCGTGTTCTCGCGCATTTTACTGCCGCTCGTGAAACCGGGACTCGCTACCGTAACCATCTTCTCATCGCTGAGCATCTGGAACGAGGTGCTGCTCGCGTTCGTATTTCTCAAGGACGACTCTGTGAAAACCCTGCCGCTCGGCCTGTACGCCTTTTACAGCTACCACATAACGGATTTGAGCCTCCTGTTCGCTGCACTCACCGTGGTCACCGTGCCGATGATCGCGCTTTTCCTCATCTTCCAGCGGCAACTTATCGAAGGGCTCACCGTCGGCTCGCTGAAAGGATAGGCGCGCGCTCACCCGTGACCCGTTCCCCGGCAGGCATCTGTAGATGCCGTTGGAGCGGTCGCCCGGCTTGAGGGAGGTTGCCGAACGCGAGACGGCTGGAACATCTTACGTGACAGGCCTTTCCGGGCCATCGCGGTCACCATGGCAAGTCGTGGATCGCCTGGACCACTCTCGCTTGATCTTCCTCGGTCAGATCGTTGAAGAAGGGCAGCCGCACCAGACGATCGCTCACCGCCACCGTCCGCGGACAGTCACCTTCCTTTCCGCCGAAGCGTCGGCCCATCGGCGAGAGGTGCAGCGGAACGTAATGGAATACGCTGATGATATCCCGATCGCGCAAATGGGCGATGAACTCCCGCCGCTTCTCGATATTCGGCAACAGCATGTAGAACATATGGTACGCTTGCTGGCAGTATTCGGGCACGGTCGGCAGCCTGACGCCGTACAGCTCCGCCCAGCCCGTGAGATTCTCCCTATAGTAATGCCATATCCGACGCCGACGCCGCTGGATATCGTCGCGAGCCTCCAGCTGGGCATACAGGTACGCTGCCAGCACCTCCGACGGCATGTAGCTCGATCCCAGGTCCACCCACGTGTACTTGTCCACCTCGCCGCGGAAAAACTTCGTGCGGTTCGTCCCTTTCTGACGAATGATGTCCGCCCGCTCGGCGAACTGAGGGTCATTAACAATGAGCGCGCCTCCCTCGCCGCAGGTGAGATTCTTCGTCTCGTGAAAGCTCAGCGCGGCAAGACAGCCGAAGGTGCCGAGAAATCGTCCCTTATAAGAGCCGAACAAGCCGTGAGCGTTATCTTCGACGATCGGGATAGCGCGCCGTCCGGCAATCTCCATGATCGCGTCCATCTCGCAGCCGACACCCGCGTAATGAACGGGGACAACCGCTTTCGTACGGGACGTGATCAGGTCTTCGAGAAGCGATTCGTCCATATTGAGTGTGTCAGGTCGGATGTCGATGAATACCGGTTTGGCTCCTCGGAGCACGAACGAGTTGGCCGTCGTCACAAAGGAGAAGGAAGGAACTATAACCTCGTCGCCCGGCTGGATATTCAGCAACATGGCGGTCATCTCAAGCGCATGCGTACATGAGGTCGCCAGCATAACACTGCGAACGCCCAGAACCGACTCAAGCAGTTCCTGACACTTCTGGGTGAACGGGCCACCGGCGGACAGATGCATCATGTCGATGCTGTCCCTGATGTAGGTGAACTCCTTGCCCGCAGCGTACGGCCGGTTGAACGGAATACGCGCCATTTATAGCCCTTTCGTCAGCGTTTGGTAGAAGAGAAAAACGACGCCGGGCAGCCGATCGCTGTGACCACCCGGAACCTCAGATTATTCCTGAACACGCTCTGCCAGCCCGAACCCGGTTTTCCCGTACCCGTCGCCGTTGTATAACATATACTGTTGACCCTTGTGCTCAAAAACACACGGATATGCAACGGCCTCAGAATCCCAACCGGTTGCGGAAACATCTATGCCGACCCTTGAATGCTCTTGTGTCCATTTGACACCGTCCTCGGAAATCGCGTATCCGATCCGATACTGCCTGCCGCCGTAAGCGTACCACATGTGGTATCCCTCGGTATCCCGAACAACACACGGTCTCGCTATCGCGTAGATCTCCGGACGGTCGCCCCGAACACAAGTGGTACCGTCTCGCCGCCAGTGTCTGCCGTCGTCCGAGGTGGCGTGTTTGATGACGTACTCATACTCCATGGCCATCGGTCTCCGACCCCAGCGCAAACACGACCCGTACCACATGGTCCACGACGTGCCTTCGTTCATAACCCACGGATACGATATCGAAAACGGGTCCACCTCGCTCCTATCGACAATAGGCGCCCGGCCTACCTTCTCATAGCTGGGTTCCCGACCGCTGCTGACGGCCAGGCCTATTGCATTCAGCCACGGTACCGTCACACACAGGTGCCATCCCAGATAGTAGAGATATCGCTCTTCGCCCACCTGCACAATGCAGCTCACGGTGACACCGCTATCATCGAATAAACCTACCTCGCCCGGCGATAGAAGAGGCTTGTTGGATATCTCCAGCGGTTCGAGCGGATTGTTGAGATCGATCAGCACGAAACCTATGCTTGAGCGGTTATTGGCGTCACGGAAACTGAAATAGATCCGAAAAATGTCGCCCTCAACGTGCTCGGGTACAGGGTTGGATGCGTGAGAGACCATCCAGTCGTAGTGACCATCCGCTACGAACACCCGGCCAATCTTCCGCCATTTCACCTCAGCCACCTCGTGCGGTGCGAAGCCTCCCACACCTGTACAATAAAGCTAGGGTGACGCAATGCTCTCGATCCCCGCCACCGATGCTGGCCCAATATGGCTGCGGCCAGGCCATCGGTTACCGAGGAATGCGCGACCTGTTGCAGGAGGGCCAAAAGCTCGGGATTCAAGAATTACGGCACGTGCCTTCACATGGGCGCCGCCGCGTTGGCCAGCCCAGGCGGAGACAGACCGATTCTCGACCCATTTCATCTCACGCCAGTTCACGTCGTCAGTTCGATCTCATCACTTTTCTTGTCGAGCAACTTCGCCCGTTCGGGCGCGTAGACCCCTTTTTCGACCGTGTCCTTCATAATGACGGCGCCGGCTCCGATAAGGGTCCGGGGCGCGACGTTGAGCGAATCCCTCAGCGTAGCGTTCACACCGATGAAACAGTAGGGGCCGATATGGCAGTTGCCCGAAACCACCACGTGCGACGTAATGAAACAGTGATCTTCAATGACAGAGTGGTGCCCGATGTGGTTGCCGCTCCACAGGGTGACGTTGTTTCCGATCTTCACGAACGGTTGAACCGTGTTGTCCTCCAGGATGAAACAGTTCTCACCGCACGGATGATCGGTCAGATAAGAGGACCTGCTGCTCACGTAACTGACGAAATCGTAGCCGAGCTCCTTTCCCTTGAGGTACTTCCCCGCTCGAACCTGGTTCATCTTTGCATAGCTGAGTGCCACAAACATCTTGTATTCGCTGGGCGGGAAATGCTCCGCGACCTCTTCAAAGTCCACCAAAGGCAGGTCGCAAAACGTATCGGCCTTGCGGTAGGCCTTGTCGACGGTGAACCCCGCTACATTGAGGTCGCTGTCGCGGGTGAAGTAATAGTGGGCCAACTGGGCGATGTGGCCTGCGCCAAAGATCACGAGGTCAGCCACGACGATTCTCCCCTCCTTCTCACCAGTATGGTGAACTCGTACAAACCGTAATCGTGGAGGAGCGTGATCCACCTGGAGTACCGTGTCCGGCAGAAGCCAAACAAGAAAAGCGGATCTGCATAGTACAGGTCGGCACGCATCAGTTCGGGATCAGCATACCCGGTCAGGACGTTGAACGCGAATCCCTTCGTGCTGAGCCGGGCTATCGTATCGATCGTGCTGAGAACGTACCGTTCCCATTCCTCAATGCTCGCGTCCATCTTGACATTGAATACACCGCTTGCGACGGTATAATCGGCAGGTGTCATCAGAGATTCGTCTGTCACGAACGAATATGGCCCCTTGCCTTCGTGAAGTTCGCGCGCTTTGGCGATCATCGCTTCGGAGATGTCGAAGCCGCGGTACTCGAAGTCGCAGCCGGCGCGAACCAGATAGTCGATGAGAGCACCGTACCCGCATCCATAATCATTGATGGTGAACCGCGAGTTGTCTTCCCTCACTTTCAACAGTTGCTCGAAACGCACGGTCTGAGACTCAGGAGAGTTCCAATCAACTCCCTGGGGCGTTGCGCCGTGAAGCGCAAGTTTTTCGGTATAGTAATCGCCGACCTTACGTAACATTTCCTGACAGGGTGGCCACTGTATCGCAGGACTGCGTTCATACGTGCGCCGAACAATCGTGTAGGGACGCTGTTTGGCCTCGGTGAATATCTTCGAGAGATAAATGCCGATCACGCCAAGACAGAAGATGGTCACGCCGCCCAGGGTGCAGATCGTCACCATCAGCGACGGATATCCCGCAAGCATTACGCCGAAAAACGCACGCCTGATGAAAAGGTAGGCCGCTCCGATCAATGACGCAACCACCATGAACATCCCGAGATAGAAAATGAGAACCAGCGGTTTGTTGCTGAACGAGGTTATCGCGTTCACGATCTGTGCGACCCGCCGAGCCAGCGTATAGGTGGTAGTCCCCTTACGATGTTTTGTAACCCTGAGCGGTTTCTGGCTGAACCCGGTGATCGCCCAGAGACCGGCGATCACGGTCTCGCGTTCCCTGTGTTGAACAAGAGCCGCGACATACCGTGCGGTCATGAGCCGGACGGTCAGCAGGTTTACGGGAATCCGGTCCGTGGAAAGCGCGTTGAACACCGCATAGAAAAGCCGAGCCGCCATCCGACCGAACAGGCGGCCCTGACGAGTTTCCTGTATACCGTATATGACGTCGGCTCCCGAAGCGAGCAGCTCCTTATGGAAGACTTCGAGCAGCTCGGGATCCTCCTCGAGGTCGCAATCGATCAGGAACACCAGCTTGCCTCTCGCATGGGCGAGCCCCGTCATCATGGCTCTGTGGTGGTCGAAATTGCGGGACAGGTCGATCACCCGCACCCGTGCGTCACGTTCATGGAGCGAGACAGCTATATCGAGCGAGCTGTCCGGCGAACCGTCGTTCACAAAAATCATCTCGTAATTCTGGGTGATCTTCTCGGCCGCAGCGCAGCAACGCCGGTAGAATTCCTCCAGATGAGGCCCGGATTGATACATCGTGGTGACGATAGACAGGTCCGTCATGAGAAACTCTTCATATACTTCGGTGCGTTCGGCCCCTCGTTCAGCACCAGATCGATGATGCTCACCTTATGCTCGAACGGCGGAAACAGTTGGGCGTACTCCGGATAGCCGCTGTAATCCATCCAGCGAAGGGTGATCCCGGCATCGGCAAACAGTTTCTCATCAATATAACCCCGGGCTGCAGGACCCGAGATGTATTCGGCTGCGCCGGCCTGCTTACACAGAGCCACCAGCCGTTCGGTCTTGCCTTCAACCAACTCGTAGTCCGAAGACCAAGACAAGGTTGTCCGGATGCCGAGAACGCCACAGATGGCCGATAAAAACCGGTAATTCACCATGCTCAGGTAGTGTTCCTGACAATTCAGGTACAGTTCCTCAAACTGGTTCTCGTAACGGCGAAAATACTCCGCCTTCGAATACCACTGCACAACGGACTTCCAGTGTTTGCTCGCCCAATCCGGATCGCTGATGGTGGTCTCACGGATCTTCTGGGAGTACCTCCCTTTGACGTTCACCGGAATCGTCAGCCAGACGGTTCCGTTTGCCGTCTTCATCTTGTTTCGGTTACGCCAGTCACGGCGCGTATATTGCACATCGTCGTACAGAATGAACTCGTCGGCGAGGTTTATCATGTCGAAGTATCCCTTCCACGGGATATAGCACGACTGAACAATCGCTACCCTCTTTCTTCTCGCCAAATGAGCGTGCTCCCGCACGGCAATCACGTGCTCGTCGTCGTGAGTGTACCATCTCCCAGAGAGCTGCAACACGCTGCTTCAGGCAGACTTTATCATACGTCACGGTGGGACACAAGTCAAGATTCCGTAACACTATCGGTCGGGGGAGGATGTCTCAAAAAGGTGATATTCGGATACGTGGCGCGCCGGCAAAGATACAAAACGCGCGTAACCGGACCATCGCCGCTCACATGTGCTCATTCCACGGCCGGTTGTGAATCGGGCTGCTCGCTTTCGCTCTTCAGCCTGAACTTTAAGGGCCGTTGTCTGCTCTCACTGCGCAAGCGCTCGGAGCGCGCATCATGAAACAGCTGGAGATCGGAATCCCAGCTTATCTCGCCGGCTCCTTTTTGCCGAAGGGTCTCGAGCGCCTCTACACCAACCGCGCGCCCGGCGACGGAGCCCTCATACTCAAGGAAAAGCTCCCATACGTGCAAATCGCCTGCCAGAACTTCGAAGTCGTTTGTTTCCGACCAATAGAAGTCCGTGATGTCGAACACCGGGTCATACTCCTGCGCTTCCGCGGTCAGGTAATACCAATCCGGCGTCACGTCGCTGAAGCGGAAGTACCCGTCCGTGTCGGTCAGATAGTCTCTCAACGGAAATTCGTAATTCAGATCGTCCGCATCGTACAGCGTCACAAGTATCAGCTCGTTACCCGTGTCGTAGTAGACGGGGTAGTTCCCCCACTCATCCTCGTAGGGGAAATACGCGTACCCCTCGATGTCGCCGGTGGCTGGCACGATGACATGGACGTGATGGTGGTGGTCGTCGCACCCGACCAGCAGTGCCGCGATTAGCGCTACAACCGTATAGAAGGGGTACGATATCTTGTGTATACGCATTGTGACCACCTCTCACATCCGTCTAACCAGCCCTCGATCTCGGCGTTTCACCTTTCACACTAATGTAATCGCACCAAGAGCCCGATGGGTTCCCTCAATCTGCTCGACCGACGTGCCGACTCCGAAGCCACGGGAAAGGAATCCGTTGAATTTCAGCCGCTGAATCGCTCCGAACCGCGCAAACTCATCCGCCGCGACGCGCGTCCGGCTCAATAAGCGGAACCCCGTCAGCGCAGAGAGGACAATCGGATGGAGCGTACGTTTCGATATCGAGCCGTGCCAGAGCGTGGAAAGGGACGTCAAACTGAGCTTTACCGCCGCTTCTGTCAACGAGAATGCCGACGCCCACGACGTCCGCGCCACGTCCACGCAGGTGATCTACAGTTTTCCTGACTGATCCGCCCGTAGTGACAACGTCCTCGACAACCAGAATCCTCGCTGCGGCCGGAACGACAAACCCGCGGCGTAACACCATCGAGTCCCCCTCTTTCTCCGAGTAGCAGGCTCGCACACCGAGAGCGCGTGCGACCTCGTGGGCCAGAACTATACCGCCGACTGCAGGTCCTACCACAAGGTCGACCGGTTCCGACGCGAACTGTTCAGCCAACGCCGCAGCGAGCTCGGCCGCCTTGGCGGGATACTGCAACACCAGCGCCGCCTGCAGAAACCGAGGGCTGTGTTTGCCGCTCGTCAGCAGAAAATGGCCGCTAAGCAGTGCCCCGCAACCCTCGAATATCTTCAGTACCTGCTCGTCATTCATCATGTGCTACTCCGGACGCACCATTCCAGCTTATAGCCGCGGCAGCTCGAGAGCCCCTATAAGCGCCGCCATCGTCTCGATACCGTGCCGCTCCATGTATTCTTCGATACCGGCGATGATGCCCAATGCCACCTTCGGCTCGACAAAGTTCGCGCTCCCGACCGCAACCGCCGTCGCGCCCGCGATAATAAACTCCAGCGCGTCGCTCGCGCACCGTATACCACCTATGCCGATCACCGGCACGCTCACCGACCGAGCAACCTCCCACACCATGCGAACGGCAACCGGCCGGATAGCCGGACCGCTCAGCCCGCCGGTAACCGCGCCCAGCGACGGCCTCCGCCTCTCTACGTCTATCACCATGCCGGGTATCGTATTGATCAATGAAACGGCGTCAGCACCTGCTCCTTCCGCCGCTCGTGCTATCTCCGAAACCGAGGTGACGGCAGGCGACAGTTTTACTATCAGTGGCAGCTTCGTAACCTGCCGTACAGCCTCCGTATACTGACCTACCGACTCGGCATCCTGCGCTACAAGATCGGGAGCGGATTCGTCGCGCCACTTACCGCGCCCAGCGAGATTCGGACACGAAAGATTCAGTTCTATCGCAGCTATTCGCCGCTGATTGGAAAGTATGCGCGCAAGCTCGACAAATTCCTCCACGGTTTCACCGTATATGTTGGCAATTATCGGTACGTTGTACCCCTCTAGGAGAGGCAGTTGCTCTTCGATCAGGTTCTCGACACCGACGTTCTGCAGCCCGATTGAGTTGAGTATGCCCGACGGCGTCTCCGCGATCCGCGGCGGCGGGTTTCCCGAGCGAGGCTTCAACGTGACGGTCTTCAGAACGATACCACCGAGCTGTTCGAGGTCTATCAGTTGGACGAACTCGGTCCCGTATCCGAACGTGCCCGACGCGACGAGAACGGGGTTCTTGAAGGCCACCTCCCCGATTGTCACCCTCGTATCAGGCATCAACGACTTCTCCTTGCGGCCTACGAGCTGTTCTCCCAGAACACCCGCCGACTGTCAACAACCGGTCCCTCGAGACAAACCCGGATGTATTGAGGTTCCCCGTTCGGCCCCGACTCGCCTGCTCGCACCGCGCACGACATACACGCGCCGAAACCACACCCCATCCTCGACTCGAGCGATACCTGGCAGGGGATGCCTAACCGCTCCGCCACCTGTGCGACAGCACTCAGCATCGCGTGTGTTCCGCACGCATAGAGTGCTGCCCCGGAACCACCGGACTTTTCGGCGACAGCAGACGAAAGCAAGTCTTCCAGGCTGCCGGTCACCATACCCTTCATACCAACCGAACCGTCATCCGTGAAGAGAGTCAGAGCAACATCCTCGTGCTCAAAGTCCTGTTTGCACACGAGCTGCACGCCCGTTCGGGCGCCGTACAGCACGATCGGCTTTATCCCGGCCTCGAGCAGCACTTCCACAAACGCCGGCATGGGAGCTACCCCTGTGCCCCCAATCACCACATAGTGGAGATGCGCTCTTTGTTCGATACGGAACCCGTGACCCAAAGGGCCGAGCACGTCCAGACACTCGCCTACACCCACATCGCTCAGAAGACCGGTTCCCCGTCCCACCACTTTGTAGAGTAGCTCGAACCCGAGGATGTGCCCATCGCCATCGCGTACCAACCGGTGAAGGCTCATCGGACGCCGCAAGAACGGGTCCGTCTCGCAGCCCACTCGCACCATGAAGAACTGGCCGGGCACGGCCTGTGCGGCTATGTGAGGTGCATCAAACGCGATCTTGTACCACCACGGTGCGCATTCTTCGTGCTTTGTCACGCGAAGTTTCTCTGAGAACACCATTGCGGTTACCGCTCTTGCGCAGTCTGCTCGATCCACCACAACATCAATCCGCACAGCACAGAACAACTGCTATGTCCTGGCTGAACATTAATACATGAACCAACCTGGAGTCAACATGCACCGGACTCAGCGGCCGGAAACCGCGATGCGGGGGCTCCTCGCCCCGCGCTGGGCCGGTCTCCACTGAGCGGTCGGCGCTTCCTAAACAAATGACCATATGTTATAATCAGTGTGTGCGGTGTTGACCTGGTAGCACACCAGAGGGAGATTTTTTCGGTTGAAATAC